>ENA-UPXM01000134-UPXM01000134.1-activated-sludge-metagenome-genome-assembly--contig:-NODE-134-length-100884-cov-47.006080_pt1 | contig 100884 bp, 99 predicted proteins | sample MGYA00238178_ERZ772708 | MGnify/ENA primary metagenome ERZ772708 (study PRJEB29002, sample SAMN05720212) | activated sludge metagenome | isolation source: anaerobic digester from wastewater...
CCCATAGTGCAATTAGTTAGAAGCCTCTTTTGCGGTTTTTGCTGCGGAACTCAGGATACAACAAGGGCTTTTAAAGTTCAATCCACACTGAACCGTTGACGGTCTCCTACTTTACCTCTTGGGTTAAACTTGTTAGGGTTGAGCCGGTATGAAAGCAGTCATGATCTTTTTCCAGATAATTGGAAGTCTGGGTCTTTTCCTGTATGGAATGAAGCTCCTCAGTGAGGGATTGCAGAAGTCCGCCGGAAATCGGATGAAAGCCATTCTCAACATGATGACAAAAAACCGGTTCATTTCGATCATGACCGGCGTCATCATCACCGTCATCATTCAATCATCGTCAGCGACCACCGTGATGGTCGTCAGTTTTGTAAACGCCGGCTTGATGGAATTGGTCCAGGCAATCGGGGTAATCCTGGGAGCAAATATCGGAACCACGGTTACCGGATGGATCGTGGCACTGCTGGGATTCAAGATGAATATATCCCTTCTTGCTCTTACATCGATAGCGTTTGCCCTTCCGCTGTTGTTCAGCAAGCGGAGTCGAAACCGTGACAAAAGTGATGTACTGTTGGGATTCGGTCTTCTGTTTCTCGGGTTGAACTCCATGTCAAACTCGATTCCCAGCCTTTCGGACAACCCCCAAGCCCTCGCCTTTCTTGCCACCTTCAACGCAAATACCCTTTGGACCAACTTTCTTTGTCTCCTGGTCGGCTTGGTGGTCACAGTAATCATCCAATCATCCTCGGCGACGACGGCAATCATCCTTACAATGGGATACAACGGTTGGGTCGGCGTTGAAGAGGGTGCGGCGATGATTCTGGGGGCCATGATCGGAACGACGATCACCGCGTATTTGGCATCAATCGGAACCTCCACAACCGCCAAACAGGCCGCCTGGGCACATATCCTCTTCAATGTCCTTGGAAGTTCTCTTGCTCTGATCTTCTTCCGTCCGCTGATGACATTGGTGAATTGGATCGTTCCCGGGGATGTCTTCACCCTCACCGGTGAAGCCCTCGCTCAAGCATTGCCGGTGTTCCTTGCGATGTTCGCAACGGTCGCCGCACTCTCGAAAACGATTCTCATGTTCCCCTTCGTAGCACCATACGCCCGGCTTATCGAACGTTTGTTCCCGCAGAAGGCGGAGTATGAAGAGGGAACGTATCACTTCAGATATATCGGAGCACCGTTCATTGACAGCCCCGAAATCTATATGTTGGCGATCCGAGATGAGATCAAAAAGATGGCTAACCTTGCGTGCACCATGCTGGCTCGGTATCGTTCGATGTTTGACAGTCCCAACAATGCGATTGATGATCTGGTCGATTTGATGAGACGGGATGAAGAGTACGCCGATCAGATGCAGGAACAGCTTTCAAACTTCATCGTTCACCTGCTCCAAGATTCCCAAACCACCACCAATGCTTCCTCGTTGAACTCCCTCATCCGCGTGATGGATGAACTGGAGAGCGTGACCGACAGCTGCTATGCCCTGGCGCGGCTCAGTCAACGGCGCCACAAGATGGGATGGAACTATGAGGATGAAATCTTGAAGGAGATGGAAACGTTCCATCTTATAGTCCAGGAGTTCCTGAATTACGTTCGCGACCGGATGGACCGGACGCTCACCAAAGCGGAGATGCAGAAGGCGAACGAGTATGAGGATCAGATCAACGCCCTGCGAGCCGATCTGGGAAACAAGGTCCAAGACCGCCTCAGTGAAGGGGTCGGAGATGTAAAAGCAGAGCTTTTGATTCTTGAATTGATCCGCCACCTTGAGCACATCGGTGATTACTGCACCAATATCGCCGAAGCGTACCACCAAGCGGTGAAACACACCCCGGTTTTGCAGAAGCGTTCGCAAAGGATCGTGGAAACGGCTTAAAAAGAAACAACTTCGAGCTGCTTCAAACCACTGAGAACTTCATAGCTCGCTTGGATCGCCTTCAAGCGGGTTTCGCTTTCCCGAATGACTTTGCCGGCACGCGAACGGTCGATGTTCAGATTGCCGGCAGTACCGACGCTTGTCCGCTCCCGAAGCGCTTCATACGGATCACCGGGGAGAACCTCTTCCAGATGAAGCCCGACTTCCCTGTACAGATCCCGAAAGCTCTCGCCGGCAAGGGAGCGCTTGAGAACGAGATCGGTTGCATACAGCTCCGGCTTGCACCCCTTCACCAACGCTTCTTCGTTGACGATGAGGCCTTCGATCATCACTTCAAAGATTCCCAAGAGGAGCCATGTCGCTTTCGCTCCTTCAAAGAGCGCTCCTTTGGTGTCCTGGAAGTCCCGGTTATACCCCGAAGGAAGAGAACGGATGATCGATTTGACCCGAAATGCGCATGAGGAGATGACGCTCGAGCGGGAGCGGGCCAGCTCAAGCCCGTCGGGATTCTTCTTCTGCGGCATGATTGAGCTGCCGGTGGTCAGCTCGTTGGGAAGGGAGAAGTATCCGAGCTCGGGGAGGGTGAAGATCATGAGATCCTGGGCGAGTTTACTCAAGGTCAAGCCAAGGTAATCACACCCGTCCAAGAGAATCGCCTCGAACTTCCCCCGACTGTTGTTTGCGTAGAGCACGTTGTTTTGGACCCGGGAAAAGCCCATCAGCGCGGAGGTGTAGTTCCGGTCGAGATCCAACGGCACGCCGTAGGAAGCGGCGGATCCCAGCGGGCTCTGGTCAAGCAGGTCGGCGATCGAAAGAAGGTGCTTGGATTCATCGGCGAGCTCTTCGGCGTAGCCTGAAGTCCACAGACCGACGGAAGAGGGCATCGCCAGCTGCATGTGGGTCCGCCCGGGCATCGGTACATCCCGATGTTTTTCAGCGAAATCGAAGAGCATGGTGGCGAGCACTGCGCCCTTATGGGCAAGCTTATAGGCGAACTCCCGCATCCAGAGCCGGAGGGCGGTCTGCACCTGATCGTTTCGTGAGCGGCCGGTATGGATCTTCTTTCCCGCCTCCCCCACCCGCTTCACCAGGAATCCTTCAATTGCGGTATGACAGTCCTCATCACTCTTATGGATGGGGAAATCATCCTGTAGACGAAGACCGATGATATCGATGAGCCCCTGCGTAAGTTCCGCTGTTTCTTCCTCGGAAAGAATCCCCGGTTTTTCAAGCCCGCGAGCGTGGGCGATCGAGCCAAGAGCATCAGCGATGACAAGGTGTTGATCGAGGATGTAATCATCACCGACGGTAAAGGTTTCCATCAGCGAATCAAGGTCATAATCTTTCTGCCAGAGCTTGCTCATGCCGTTTCCTCTTTTTAATCGAGTCTACCGAGTGCCCTCTGACGTGTCAATTGAAGCCGGATTTTGTGGGGATTTGTGATAGGTCTTGTATTGCATCGTCTTCTTTTGCTGATACATTCGTCGATCGGCAAGCTTGTAGAGGGAATCGTTCGAGTCGGAACGGTCAAGCGATGATAAAGCGGATCCGAACGCGAGGGTAAACGGCTTCTTCGCAATCGCCTCGGTGAATAATCGTTCAAAATCTCTCATCCTCTCCTGACCGCATTGCTCGCATATCAAGGCGAATTCATCCCCGCCGATTCGATAGATCGTGGCGAACGTTCCATAGAGCGAGGTGAGAAGCTCGCCGATCTCTCTGAGGACGAGGTCTCCTTCGGCGTGGCCGTAGTCATCATTGATTTGCTTGAGGCTATTCACGTCAAACACGACAATTCCGTATTGTTTTTCTTTTGAATCGCTCTTGGCAAGTCGAATCAACTCTTCGTCGAACGCCCTTCGATTGCCAAGACCCGTCAGAGCATCCGTATAGGCGAGCGATTGCAGGTATTCCTTTCTTCCCCGCTCTTCGAGGAAGTGCACTCCCTGGGTGAGGATTTGGCTGTAGAGAACCGAACCGAAGAGGAGGACGCCGATGTTCAGCGGCTGGATGTTGATGAACGTCGGGTGCGGGAGGATGAGGAGGGTCAGCTCGCCGACGGTCGAGACAAAGAGAAAGCCGGTGGCGACTAAAAAGGGTTTTGCATTCTTCTCGCCCTTACGATATGCATGCATGACCGCCCCGAGGAGGATGAGCAGGTAAAAGAAGAAGAGAACCGCCAAAGGAATAAGTACGGTGATATAGGTGATCACACCCAGCAGCTGCAGGGCGGAAACGACAATAAAGGCAATCGGGAAGAAGAGCGTGCTGATCATGAAGAATCTGCGCAATGGGATCGAGTACATCGACACGACAAACCACGTGACACACACCGGAAGCATGTATAACGCGGTCATGGCCAAGACAACGAGCAGCAATTGATTGTGGATGAACAGCTGGGTGGACATGCTTCCGCAGCACACCCAAAGCCCGACACAAAGCTCGATCGAGCTCAGTGCAAGGGTTCCCCGATAGATTTTACCGTTTCTCAGTGAACGCGAGGCGATGATGGCTGTTGCCAGGGAGTTGATAATCAAGAAAACTCCCACGACGAGAGAAAAACCGTCGTAGTTGAACAGACGACGAATCTGGGCGGTCCGGGTGCCGAAATACACCTCATGGAACTGCCCGCTTGATTTCGGCATGTTGCTGATCAGCTCAATACTCAGCCTTTTTCCCTGATCCCCCTCTTCAAGGCGGACAAAATGGTTGATCAGGCCGATGAGTTTGATTCGGCGATTGTCGATGTTTGCGTCGTAGGAATAGGTGAGTCGATCATCGACATACACCTTCACCCGCTTTTGGGAGGTTCGAAAGAGAAGCGAGCGTATTGCCGTGTACGAGGAGGGAATGGTCCGGGAAAGCGTAACTCGCTTGCCGCTTAAATCCGGCGTCTTAACGATTCGAGGAAGGGTGAAATCATCATCCAGAACCACCCCGTCAGCGCTCAGCGTCCACCCTTCCCGCAGATTCATCGCTTCACCGTCCCAAATGGATTCCAGTTCGATGTTGGACACGTCCATCCATGTAGGCACCAAAACACCTATGATCAGAACAGCTAACACCAGCACCATGCCTGTATGGATCTTGCTCATACTATAGTTTGACCCCTCAAATCCATTCTGTAAATCATTTTTCAAGTAAAACCGTCATGGATTGCGAATATGGGGTATGAAGTACCTTGTTCTTTTATGTATCGGCGTCGTCTGCGTAGGACTCGTGATCGGCTGTACTGAACACCCCCCTTCCCTGCTCAACATCTTCGCTCAGCGGGACAGCTCTCCTCCGGTGCTACTCGATATGGAGATGATCGCTCCCGCTGAAGCATGCTTGAGGTTTAATGAACGCATTATGATCAAAAAGGATGCGTTCACGATCGAAGACAATGAGATCATCGATGTGAGCGTATGGGATGAGCAGCTCACCATAACCTTCAAAAAACCCCTGATCTTGGGTGTGTTCAGCACCCTCGAGGGCAGGGTTCAGGATCTTGCGGGTAATTCGATGCGCTTCTCCATCCGGTTGTGGGCAAAAAACACCAGGATCCCTTCATTGTTGATCAACGAGTTCACCACCAAGGGCAGTGAAAACCATCCCGACCGAGTTGAACTTGCTGTTCTCAAGGGCGGAAATCTTGCCGGAGTGACGATCAAGACCGTCAATGACTCCCATACCTTCGGCGATCATCAGGTCGCCTCCGGCGACTACGTGGTCGTGGTCTTCGGCAAAGGTGCTGTTGAGGCCGGATTCTTTCTTTCAAAGGAGCAGAACGGACTCTCATCAAACAACGGATACATCTGTGTCCATGCGACACCGGAGTGGAACGCCGAAGTGCTGGACTGTGTTTTGTATTCGACGAAAGAGGCGACGACCCACAATGGGTTCGGTTCCAAAGAGGTTGCACAAATGGCGGAAGAGCTTACTCAAGGGCTGCACTGGACCGGGTCAATGGCGAAGGATGCGATCGATATCAGCAAGGCTACGGCGACCCGTTCAGCTAACCGTAACGGCTTCATCGATACAAACAGTGCAAATGATTGGTATATCTGTGCGACAGGCAATGCGAGTTTCGGTGTAAAAAACTCGACGAACCGTCACCATTAAAGATACTGGACGACAAATCCTTCGATTACCGAGAGGCTTGCGGCCCCCAAGCGCTGACCTACCACTTCGCCGTCTTTGAAGACCATCAAGGTTGGAATGGAATTGATGTTGTAATCGTTGGCGATCGACCCGGCGTCATCGACGTTGACCTTCACCACCTTCAGTCGGCCTTGGTAGGTTTGGGCGATCTGCGCTACCGCTGGAGCGATAATTTTGCAGGGACCGCACCACGGTGCCCAGAAGTCGACTAAAACCGGCACATCAGCTTCCAAAACTTCCTGCTTGAAATTCAGCTCCGTTACGATCATTTCACTCACTGTCATCTCTCCTTGCGGCTCAATAGTACATACAAACCGTTGAAAAAGAAAGGGCGCCGGGGTGTCCCTCCATGCATTTTATTGGATAATCAATCCTGCCAAAATATCCTTGTTTTATAGGATTCACCAGCTGTAACCGCATCGGATATGCTTTCAGCTTTCCGCTTCCGGCAGCCATTCCCGATTTCTTCTGTTTGAGGCACTCCATCCCCATCAATTGCATTCGCTTATGCTCCATGATACAGTCAACACTATGCATCCGGTGTTTCTCTTTGCAGGATTTTTCTTTTTTGCGGTCTCATACAATCTTCTCGGTCCGCTGGCCACGAACATCATGCAGACCACCGGTCTCTCCCTTTCCGGATCCGGTACGCTGGTGAGCTTTCAGCAGATCGGGTCGCTCATATCGATGGCCGTCTCGCTGCTTGTCATGAAACGTCTGAAACAAGGGTCGGTCATGAAGATCGGCTACCTGTTTCTGATCGTCGCTCTTGTATCAATTGCGCTCTCTTCGACAACTACCGCCCTGTTCATCTTCTACCTGATACTGGGTTTGGGATCATTTCTCGTCGACAGCGCCTCGAATGCAACGCTGGCAAGCGAATACTACGAAAAGCGATCGCTCTACATTCCTCTTCTCCACTTCTGCTACAGCATCGGCGCCATTGCGACCGGCTATCTCATTCTGCCGTTCAAAGGCGTTTCATGGCGATGGGCATACGGATTGGTCGGAGTGGCCATGGCGCTCATTCTCATAACGGGATCCGTTCATCGACAAGCCACTCAAAAGCAAAGCAAGAAAAAGCGGGATGCGGAACCGACGAAGGATGGCCCCATTACCCTTCTTTTGAAAGACAGAGCCTTCATTCTCTATACGCTGGTCATCATGTTCTACATGGGAAGCCAGGTGATCTGCGCTACGTGGATTCCTGTCTATGTTGAGACGGAGCTTGGACAGTCCGCAAGCATCACGGGAACATCGCTCACCGTGTTCTGGATCGGGACGGCCCTCTCCCGGCTGATCGTCGGCCCCATCATGAACCGGGGAGCAAACCCCTTCACACTCTCCATTTGGGGCATGTTTCTTGCAGGAATCTCCCTTGTCGGAGCGACCCTGTCCGGCTCCATCCCCATCGTGTTGATTCTGGTTCTTCTCTGTGGATTTTTTGCCGGAGCCACCATTCCCATGTATGTTGTAATCGCCTCGACATGGTATCCCCGAAATACGGCATTCATCTCGCTCTCCTACATCGTCAGCGGAACCGTAGGGAGAATGATATTCCCGTATCTGGTTGCAAAGGTCGCCTCGTTCAGCTCGCTGGGATTCGCCTTGATGCTCAGCAGTCTCATGCTCATCATATCGGCCTTCATGATTCTGGGAGTGCGGTCCGCGACAAGAAATCGAGCGGAATCAATCCACACTCCCTGAGCGTTTTTAAAACGTAACTTCCTGATCGAAGGGAACCTCTTCGTCCAGAGTGACGGGATCCTCTTTCTTCCGCTCACCCCGGAACTCCACATGATCGGCAACCACCACGAACCGGTCGCGATTGTTCCCTTCCTTGTCGGTCCAGCGTTCCTGACGAAGCCGTCCCACGACTCGTACTTCCCGCCCCTTGCTCAGATAATTGGAACAGTTCTCGGCAAGCCTGCCCCATACATTCACCGGCATGAAGAGCACTTCTTCGACGCTCTCCCCTTTCTGATTCCGGTAGTACCGATTGGACGCGATGGAGAACTTCGTGAGCACCGAATCGTTTCCTTCGAACCGGACCAGCTCCGGATCACGAACGAGATTGCCTTCCAACAACACCGAATTGAGATTATTCATCCTTTCCTCCCGTCTCCCCTGCCGCAATGCACAGGCATCGCTTCCCGGCTTTCATCGGGGAACATACCTCCTAAGGGATGAGTGTTGGTGGTTTGCTTTAAAACAGGTGAAATTAAGGTGGCAATTTCAAAATGGTCTCCGAAGACACGATACTTGCATAAATATGCAGATTCACCTTGCCGGGCATCGTCTCTCCCATTCGGGCATCAATTCTTGATGAACAAATCAACTTCGCTTGACTTTGGAGTGCGTAGCAAACATACTTTTCATATGCCCGTCAAAAGCAATTATAGAAACTCCAAACATTCTGATGGAAAAGGACTTTTTGATGTCTTTGGGGTGATTCTTTTTCTATTTATTTTGCTCATAAATGGTATTATTCGACTAATAACTCGCAAGACCAGAAAGTTTCAAAAACTCACTATAGATGAGATTTTGACAGAGTATACACCATATCAGTTTGAAGAGTATATTGCCGGTCTGTTTAGGGCTCTTGGTTGCTCTGCGAAGACCACATCAAAATCTAATGATGGTGGATTTGATGTTGTTTATCGAAATTCCCAAAACCAAAAAGGTATCATTGAAGTAAAACAATATGCCGTTCAACACAAAGTCGGTAGGCCTCTCATACAAAAATTGCATTCTGCAAAAATTGATGCCCGTGCTGATATTGCAATTTTCCTTACTACAAGTTCCTTCACAGCAGAAGCACAAAAATATGCAAAACGCCACCAAATTAGGCTAATTGATGGCTCTGCACTATCCAGATTAATTCACAAGGCATATCACGAAAACGAAAAAGAATGATATCTTCTCTTTCATCACACCGTTCTTTTCCTTTGTAGAAAAAGTACATGGGTATAATATGCATCGCTACTGATTGCTAAGATTCAGCAAATTGGTTGATGAAGAACAAGGATCAAACCATGCAAAGCAGTTTCGCTAGGTTACATATTTCCACGCCTGCTTTTATCCTGTTTTCAAGCAGGTTTGGAGGTCATACATGATTGTCAGGAAACAGAGTCCGTTCGATTGGGGCTATACTGCCATCACCGAACTGGATGGCAGGCATAAAGAAATGTTGCTCGATTTCGGAATTCTCAAAATCAAAGCCGGGGAAGAATATCATTGTTCCCTTCCCTTGGAACGGGCTTGGATGCTTTTAAAGGGAAAGATCACCTTTATCTGGCCTGAAGGAAGAGCAAGCAGCGAGCGTCGGAGCTGCATTGACGAGGCGCCGGTGGTATTGCATGCACCCAGCGGTGTCCCTGTAACGATAAAAGCCGAAAGTAATTGCGAGCTTGTAGTGGAGCGGTGCAGGAATGACCGGATTTTTGATATCAGGTTCTATGACAAGGACGATGTGAAGACCGAGGTCTTCGGTGCCGGAGTGCTGCAGGAGACCAGCAACCGTACGGTACGAACCGTATTCGACGGTGAAAGCGCCCCCTATTCGAACATGGTGATGGGAGAGGTCATCAACCACCCCGGTAGGTGGTCGAGCTATCCTCCGCATGACCATCCCCATCCGGAGATCTACCACTACCGGTTTTTCCCCAAGCAGGGGTTCGGGATATCACTCTTGGATGAAGATCCCTTCATCGTCCATGATGGGGACACGTCCCTGATCGGGCCCGATAAAACCCACAGCCAAGGGGCAGCCCCGGGCTATGCGATGTACTATGTCTGGATGATCCCCCACCTTCCCGGAGACAAGTGGCTGCCGACAACCCGCTCCTACCGCAAAGAGCATACGTGGCTTCTGGAAAAAGAGGTGAAGGTCTGGCCGGATATTCCCGCTATCATGGAGTAGGATCGTAAAAGAACAGAATCTTCAGGGCAGGCAAGCTCTGCAGATTCTGTTTTTTCATTGACAGAGGCGTCAGAATACTTCTTGTTAGTGGGGATGCTCTTGATTGTTCCCGGTTTCTCTTATCCTTCAACCGCCATGACTGTCTTGAGGTCGGCCATCCATGGGAACAGCATGCCTTGGATATCGGAAAATGGCAGAATATCGTCACTGAGCTCAAGTCCGAGAACATCCGTCATCACTTCTCTTCGTCTTTCGATTCTTTTCCATGCCTCCGGGTACTTGTTCTTGAAAGCATCCCTCAGCTTTGCATCGGCAAGAGCCAATCCATCTTCGACGTGCACTCCGGGCAACCCTTCCGGATTGGCGATGATGTCGCATTGGATCGCCATGCCGCTTCTCAAATGAATGTCTTCATCGTGTACAAAGAGGCTATCGGTCCATTCATCATTATGAATGAGATGTCCCGGATTCAGGCCGATGCCCAGCCGGTCGAACTCGGGAACTTCCTTCCTGATTTTTTCCACGATGTGTCTGCCGGATACCCCGATGGCTACTGACCCATACCAAAGAGCAAGAATCTTGAAATAGGGAACATATACTTTGTCCCACACATCATGGAACTCTTTTTTCTTGATATCCTCGACCCGGGAGGTGTAAAGGCCGGTTCTTGCAACCATTGAGCTGCGATACCCGAACCCCACGTTGCAGACCGAACCGTATTCCAATGTATGCGTTCCGGGGCTTGCCAGTCCCTGAAGGATGCCCTCGGTCGTAAAGTTCACGTTGGGATGCGCCACCAACGGATTGCCGTCGATCTTCAGATACGTTGAAGCCTCGATCTCACTGATGCCCGGCCGCAAATGCATCAGCATGTTCAACACGCTTCGAGACGTCTTGGTTCCCGCCAGCTCAAGTACCGCCAACTCGTCCACATCGAGATCCGTGCGCATTCCACCCTCGGCACCGATGAGCAGTTTCGCTGCATTCTCAAGGTTATGTACTCCGGTTTCGGCCTTCAGGGATTCAACGATGAAATGGGGAACATCGAACATGTATTTCGGATCGACGGCTTCCGTATCGGTAAAATATTTCCATCCGATCACACCGACTTTGCTGGTTTTGCAAAGACCCACCCGTTCATATGCATCCTTCAACACGTTTGAAGTATCCTTGGACCTTGGTTGTCCGACCAGGCTGAAGCTCTGGAAAAGCATGACATCCAATTCAAAGGGAATGATTTTTGAATACCACAGGCCTTCATTACCCACCAGAAGAAGAGGTTTTTTATCTTCGGAAAGAATGAGAAGGGCTTCTTCAAACCGCGGATCGAAACCCGTGAAATAATGGATATTCGCAAAATGCTCGCGATCTCCATAGATCACGAGATGAGAATATCCTTCTTGCTTTCCTTTGGCGATGGCTCGGGAAATTCTCGATTCATAGGTCTTGCCGGGAAAGACGGTCGTTATCGGATCATTCAGCTGCTGAAACTCCATCGTGTCAATTGTTCTCGTTGTGATCTTCATGCAATTAACCCTCTTGTTATTTGTTGGTGCGATAATAAACAGGCATGAAAGCGCCATTATGTGCAAAGGAGAATTCGCCGTCTCTTGTAAAAGCGATCAAGCCGCAGATGCAATCGATTTCCGAAGCTCTTTTCACATTTTTTCTTAGTGAATCGGTCAACTTTCCCGTATTGAGATAATCCCGGGCGGATTGATAGGTAAGACACATCCTGAGGATTTTCTCTCCCTCGCCGGTCGCCGAGAGGCCGATCTCCCTTGTACAGTATGTCCCAGCGCCCGGAATGGCGGAATCTCCTACTCTTCCCGGCATTTTCATCCGGATCCCTCCTGTGGACGTTCCCGCGACAAGTCTACTTGCCTGGTCAAGTGCGACGACTCCCACCGTGGAAAAGATATGATCTTCCTTCCGGATCTCTTCGATATAGTATTGAATATCTCTTAACGATCGTTCACGTCCCTTGATCTCTTCAGATGGATTTTTCACGTCACTGAGAGCCGGTTCATACTCTTCAAAGCCGTGAAGCCTTGCAAACTGGACTGCACCGCTTCCCGTGAGAATGGAATGGGGGGTCTTCTCCATCACCATTCTGGCGACTTGAATGGGATTCCTGACTTTCTGGATGCAATGCACGGCTCCGCAGTTTTCCTCGCCGTTCATGACCATCGCATCCATTTCCACAACACCGTTCAGATTGCGAAAGGAGCCGGTACCCGCATCGAAGATGGGATCGTCCTCCATCATCGTAATGACTTTTTCAACGACGTCGATGGCGGCGCATCCTTCGGAGAGCATCTTATATCCTATTTCACCATATGTTTTTACACCATTATTTGCAGAAACTTTATCAAGTTCGGTAGGTTCCAAATCATGACACCCTCCATGCACAATCAACCCAAACATATCATCTCTCCCGTCAATCAAAAGATCAGTGGTGAATATTTTGTATAAATCGAGCTATCCGCTCATTGTTGTTTTTTACGGTAGTGAAAAATTCTTCATTGGAGGTGTCCGATACGACCGATCCGTATTCAAGGAACAGCACTCTGTTTGCGATGCGGCGGGCAAAAGGAATTTCATGGGTGACAATCAGCATGACTACGCCGTCTTTTGCAAGTTTTTCGATGATCTTCAAGACCTCGGTACTCATCTCGGGATCCAAGGCTGAAGTAATTTCATCAAGCAACAGAGCCTTTGGATTCATCATCATCGCTCTTGCGATGGCGATTCGTTGTTGTTCTCCTCCGGACAGCTCATTATGCTTGGAATGCAATTTGTCCATCAATCCGACTTTATTCAGCAATTCCTTCGCCTGTTCGATCGCCTTATTCCGCGGTCGCCCAAGAATCTTGATCGGACTGATGACTAAATTCTCCAATACATCAAGATGAGGGAACAGAATCGTCTGTTGAAAAACCATTCCACATTTGATCCGGATGTCCTTTAAATTCTTTTTTTCCCGAACCGACAACCCATCTACAAGAATGTCGCCGCTGTCGATGGTTTCCAAACCGTTGATACACCTCAAAAGCGTGCTCTTTCCGGTTCCGCTCGGTCCAAGGATGACCGTAACTCCGCTTTGATCGAAATCGACGCTGAAATTCTTGAGAACGACTAATTCTCCGAATGCTTTCGTTATATTTTTTACTTCGATCATCGCCATCGTCATGTACCTCACACATAAAAGCTAAAAATTGAATGCCACTTTTTTCTCAAGCCGCTGGGCAAGTTTCGACAGCGGATAGGATATTGCAAAATATAATACGAAGACTATTCCGTAGATCAAGAAAGGTCGCATCGTTCTCAATGTCAGAATATGACCGGCTTTTGTAAGATCGATCAAACTGATCAAAGAAACAAACGAAGATACCTGCAGCTGGTTTATGTACAGCGTAATCGCCGAAGGAATCAACAGCCTGAGGACCTGCGGCGCGATGATGTTTTTAAAATTCGAGTACCTGTTGTGACCCAAGGCGAATCCGGCCTCCCACTGCAGTTTGGGAATCGCCTTGACGGCGCTGTGAACAAGCACGGAGAAGAACGCTCCCGTATTCAATGACAAGGTGATGATCGCAGCCGCCTGTGCATCGAGAACAATGTTCGCAACCACCGGCAATCCGTAATACGTAAGGAAAAGCTGCGTGACGAGCGGAGAGTTCCGCAGTGGTTCAATGTAGATCAGAGGAATGGCTGAAACGATTTTATTCTTTGAACAACGGATCAACCCCATCACGATTCCGATCAGGGTGCCGATGGTTATCGAGACCAACGTGATCCAGAGCGTCATGCCGATCGCTTTCAAGAAGAAATAGATATCATAATGTGTCAAGCTCAGGTACTGTTCAAACACAATAGCTTCCTTATATCACCTTAGAGCGTGATGGAAATCCTTCTATCGATCGCCTTGGCCACGAACGAAATGACGAACGTGAAAACACAATACGCCAACATGATGAAGATGAATACTTCAAAAGGTCTGGCGGTCCTTGCCGCCACGGTCTTCGAACTTCCCATCAGATCGTTGACGGTTATGGAAAACACGACGGATGAGGTAAGCACGAGGTTTATGAAATTGCTGGTCAACGGCTTGAATGCCAGACGCAAGGATACCGGCAGTACTATGTATCTGAAGGTCTGAAACGAGTTGTACCCCAATGCGTAGCTGCATTCATAATAGCCTTTCTTTACCGCCAGCAATCCTGATCGGATGACTTCACAGTTCGGAGCGCTTGAGTTGATTCCCAACGCCAGTATTGAAGTGACGATCGGATCGGTATGTATTCCCAACTCGGGAAGTCCGAAATATAAAAAGAACAATTGGACGAGAAACGGCGTATTTCTCAGAAATTCCACCCAAGCCGACCCGATGAATCGGAGCACTTTGCTTTTGGATTGCCGCATCAGTGCAACGATGATTCCCAGTATGAATCCAAGAACCAATGCTCCTGCGGAGATGATCAACGTTAAACGAGCCCCCTGCAGCAACATCGGATAGAACGTTTTTAGAAAACTGAAATTCAAATACATGAGCACACCTTCCGACAGCCGCAGAAGCAGCCCTTGTGAGAAGCGACGTTCCCACAAGAGCTACAAATCAAACTTCATTATTTACCAGATGGCGAGATACTCCGTCGGTTCGGTGCCCCACCATTTCATGTACGTCTCCCTCTGGAAACCGGAACTGATCATCCAGGAGACGAACATATCGACATAGCGGACAAACTCCATGTCCCCCTTGGGAAGTCCGATGCAGATCGGATCCGAGGTATAGAGTTTAGGAAGGGCGACCAACTCGCCTTTGCTCTGGCCTGCGGTGAAGTCGATCAGCGTGCTGTCTTCAAACGTCGCGTCCGCTTTCCCCTGCTTCATCAACAATGTCTGGTCGGTAAAGTTCGTCACATATACCAGCTCGGCTTGGGGAGCATACTTGAGAGCCAGATCTTCACCCGTCGTTCCTCTAGCAACGGCAATTTTGATTCCGGGCTTGTTCAGATCCTCAACCGTCTGGTATGGACTGCCTTGCCTGACCATCATCTTGATTCCGCAGCGCAGATAAGGCATCGAGAAGTTGATTGACTTGGCCCGTTCAAGATTACCTGTCATGTTTGCAAAGACGATATCAACACGGCCGCTCGTCAAAGCCGGGATTCTCGTTTCTCCATCGACATCGGTGATCTCAAGCTTCACCCCGAGTGTATCTGCGAATTTCTGGGCAAAATCGACATCATACCCATAAGGCTGTCCCTTATCGTCCCGCCCGCCGATGGGAGGACCATTAAGAGCTATACCGGCACGCAAGACACCTCTGTCCATGATTGTTTGCAACATGCTGACACTTTTTGCAGGTGAGCTGTCTTGAGGCTGGCTCGGAGCTTTTCCACCGGAACATGACAGCAGAACTAACAGAAAGGCCACCAATAACCCAACGAATAATTTCCGTTTCATAAAAACCTCCTCTTGGTTTCGCACACTCACTGTATGCGCTTACATTCTAAGGAGTGATTCCAAGGGTTGTCAATGAAAATAATGCTGTTTTTTCTTTGCACAATAATAAGTTTATGATAGTCTTTACTATGATTAAGCGTATGCAATCACGCTTGATTTGAAGGAGTTCATGATTGGCTGATAGAATCACACAACGCAATGTGGCTGATCTGGCGAACGTTTCCACGGGTACGGTTTCCCGGGTGATCAATGGACACCCGCTGGTCAGTGAAGAGGCGAGAGCGGCGGTTCTCCGTGCGATCGACCAGCTTGGATACATTCCGAACAAGGCCGCCCAATCCTTGGCGCAAGGTCGTACAAGGAACATTCTGGTAGCCTTTCTGGACAAGAGCCCGATCCTCCCGTCGACATGGCAGTATGAGCTGCCAATTCTCCAAGCCATAAATGATTATTTGCGATTGAATGATTACTCCGTCCAGATAACAATACATACTGCCGAGAACAATCTGAGTTCCATCCTATTCAAGGATGTCATGTACAACAAATCCATCGATGGCATGATCATCCTTACATCCTTGGCTGTCGAGGACAGTTTCATTCGATCTTTGGAAGAAAGTAGAATTCCGGCAGTGTTTATAGGGAACGGCCCGTTTTGGCATGATGGAAACCAGGTCGGTACAGCCATACTGTTTGACAATTTTCACATCATCCAGGATGCGTACAACATGTTGCGTTCATTAGGCCACGAAAGGATTGGTTTCATTACGGGCTCTGACGAACATATCCACTCGCAAATCCGATTGCAAGCGTTTACAGAGATCGCTGCAAAGCACATGGATTCCGGAACATATGAACAGTTGACGTATCATGGAGACTACTCCATCAATTCGGGCTTTGAAGCGCTCTACCATTTTTTTAAAAAGTCCGATCCGCCAACCGCCATCATATGCGCCAACGACCTCATGGCGATCGGGGCGATGAAAGCCGCAAAAGAACTCCACATGCGGATTCCCCAAGATCTCTCGATCATCGGATTTGACAATATCGAGGTGGGAAGCTTCTATTCTCCCCCGCTGACATCAATCAAAGTCCCGTCGTATGATCTTGGCCGGCAAGGAGCGGAACTCTTGCTGGAAACCATCAAGGACGGCAAGACGAAAGAACCTATTACCCTGCCGACCGAACTCATCATTCGAAAATCCATCAGCAAGATGATCTAGCAGGTTGGATGGAAAGAGCCGGGAACTCCGGCTTCCAGCCTTCCACACCACTTCTGTTATACCTTTCCAGCGTGCCTTTGAGGACACGCAGCACCATTTTGAATCGATTCTCTGACACCTTCAAAAACATCGTGGGACATGATCAGGTACTACCTATGCCCTGAAAAGTATTTCGGCTATCATTGGAGATGAAGACGGATTCAGAGGGGGATCGGATAAGAGATGGACTTGAATGAGTTCTTTGCACAAAACGACCGTGTAGCGATCGCTTTTTCCGGGGGAGTCGATTCTTCTTATCTCCTCTATGCGGCAGGCAAAGCCGGAGTAAGCGCCAAAGGATATTTTGTGAAGAGCGAATTTCAACCTGCATCTGAAGTCGAAGATGCAAAAAAGATTGCAGCCTATGCAGGGGTGGAGATGGAGATCATCCGATCCTCCATCCTTGATGCACCCAAAATCGTCGAGAATGACGAGAGCCGCTGCTATTTCTGTAAAAAAAAGATTTTTTCTCATATTCAGGAAAAGGCGAAGGCCGATGGGTTCACCATCATCCTCGACGGCACAAACGCCTCCGACGACATTTCAGACAGACCCGGCTACCGGGTTCTTCAGGAAATGAAGGTCCTCTCCCCTCTCCGCATCTGCGGTCTTACAAAAGAGCAGATCAGAAAGCGTTCCAAAGAAGCCGGATTGACCACCTGGGACAAGCCGAGCTATTCCTGTCTCGCCACCCGTATTCCTACGGATACCGCAATTAAACAATCGATGCTGGAAGCAACCGAACATGCGGAAGAATATCTGAAGAGTCTCGGCTTCACGGACTTCAGAATCAGATATCTCTCAGGCTACGCCCAAATACAACTAAAGAACAGTCAGCTCACAGCTTTCTTGGCACAGAAGGCGAACATAAAAAATAAGCTTGAAACATGGTATTCAGGAGTTCTTCTGGACATGGAGACAAGGGAATGAACGATTATAAAAAACTTCTGGAAGGAGTAAAGGAAGGCAGCATCTCCATAGAGGATGCACTGCTCGAAATCAAGAAAAAACCATTCGAAGACATCGGTTTTGCCAAGATCGACCATCACCGGTCTCTTCGTCAAGGTGCAGGTGAGGTCATCTATGGAGCCGGAAAGACACCCGAGCAGATCGCTGAAATATCCAAACGTCTTCTGGAAAGAAGCGAAAGGATTCTCATCACCAGACTGAATGATAAACAGGCAAAAGACCTCTCCGCATGTTTGGAATTCACCTATTTCCCCGGAACCGGAATCGGCATCGTCGGGTCTCTTCCCGAGCCGACGACACAAGGCATCATCGTCGTAGCGACAGGTGGAACCAGCGACATTCCGGTAGCGGAAGAAGCGGCTTTGACGGCGGAATTCTATGGAAATCGCGTTACAAGACTCTATGATGTAGGAGTAGCCGGTCTACACAGGACGCTGAGCCATCTCAATGAGTTGATGAGCGCTTCCGTCGTCATCGCCATCGCCGGAATGGAAGGAGCTCTGGCTTCCGTTCTCGGAGGGCTTTGTGACAGCCCGGTTATCGCCGTTCCGACCAGTGTGGGGTATGGGGCCTCCTTCGGGGGACTTTCAGCGTTGCTTTCCATGCTGAATTCCTGTGCAAGCGGAGTATCGGTCGTGAACATCGACAACGGCTTCGGGGCCGGCTATCTTGCCTCGATGATCAACAAGAAAGGAGAAAACCGATGACAATCTACATCGACGCCGGCATGGGCGCCGCCGGAGACATGCTGACAGCAGCCCTTGTGGAAGTGCTTGGCAACAAGGAGGAAACAGTCCGGGAGCTCAACCATCTGGGAATTCCCGGTATTTCCTTTCACAGTGAAAAGAGCGAAAAGCTTGGCATCGTCGGAACACGGATGGTTGTCCGCTACAACGGAAAGGAAGAAGGAATCGATGGTGAAGTGATCCATCATGGGCATGGGCATGGGCATGAGCATAATCATCCGGACCACGGTTCCGATCACCATCACCACCATGGTCACTCCTCCCTTCACGACATCGAGCACATCGTCTCTTCACATATCCATGTGGATGAAGCTGTCAAAAAAGACATCATGGCGGTCTATCGCATGATCGCAGAGGCGGAATCCCATGTTCATGGGAAGACGGTGGATGAGATCCATTTCCATGAAGTGGGAATGATGGACGCCATCGCGGATATCACGGCAGTCTGCTATCTCTTCTCCAAGCTCAATCTGGATAAAGTCGTGGTCTCGCCTATTCATGTCGGTTCAGGCACCGTCACATGCGCCCATGGCATCATGCCGGTTCCGGCACCGGCGACAGCCTATCTGCTGCAAGGTTGCCCAATCTACTCTTCAGAGATCAAGGGAGAACTTTGTACCCCTACGGGAGCGGCGCTTCTCAAATACTTCGCCACGGAGTTCGGAGAGATGCCGATCATGAAGGTCTCTTCCATCGGGTATGGCATGGGAAAAAAAGATTTTGAAAGACCCAACGCCGTCAGAATCATGGCAGGAGAAGAAGAAGGAAAAAAAGACGTCATCACGGCGCTGGAATGCAATGTCGATGACATGACCTCCGAAGAGCTGGGATTCGCCATGGAGCGGCTTATGGAAGAAGGGGCTCTGGAGATTTTCGCCACTGCCGTAGTCATGAAGAAATCCCGTCCGGGCTTCCTTCTCTCCGTTCTGACCGATGAGGATAAGAAGGAAAAGATGATTTCCCTGATCTTCTCCCTCACCTCCACGATCGGCATCAGGGAAACCCGCCACAGCCGTTATGTATTGGAACGCAAGACCGAGGAAGTGGAAACCCGCTATGGAATCGTCAAGAAGAAGATTTCCCATGGGTATGGGATCAAGAAAGAAAAATTCGAGTATGACGATCTGGCGACCATAGCAAGAAAGGAACACCTTTCCATCAGGGAAGTCAGGGAGAGCCTCTGAGCGCTCTTCGACGTTCCTGCCAAGCCGCCAGAGAAGAGAAACAGAACCAGTATTCATCCCTCTTGAGGATGTCTTTCAGGAGGGTGTCTTTTTTACCCCGCGACTCCTTCCAGACATGAAGCGCGTACATCTTCATGGAGTATTCCATATCGCATGACTCGGCTTCAGCGCGTTTTCTGAGACCATCTTCCGTCAGCTCCCCCTTGAGGAAGGAAACACCCTCCCGGTAGGAATAGTGGTGGCCAACCGCTTCTTCGGCTACTTCACGATGTAGGAATGACGGATCCTTCTTCGCCTTCAAGGATGCCAGACTATGCCAATAGATGAGCGCGATTTCCATCTCGGGATCTGCAAGAAACAACACGGAAGAGAACTCTTCCATCGCCTTTTCGTAGTCTCCCTGAAAGTAAAAAGCCAGCCCCATCCGATAGCGGCAATCCAGAGCATCTCCTCCGGTTTCCAGAGCCCTCCGAAAGTCTTCAATTGCAAGCTCGGTCTGCAAGGTGGAAAGATATCTTCCGGCACGCAGGCGGAGAGCTTCCGGACTGTCCGGATTCAAAGCCAAAGCTTTGGAGTAAGCTTCAATGGCTTCCAGATAGCGAAGACTCTTTGATAGAGCCTTGCCCAGCAGAATCAGATTTTCAACCGTTTCGGGAAGAACTCTTGCATCGGCGATGTGCCGGGTATCTTCAATGGTCAACGGCTTGCCGTCGAGCTGGCTTTCCGCCGTGGCATACGGCCTTTCCATCAGAGTCCTCTGGTATAGGTATGGGCACAGCGGGAACAGACCATCTTGCCTTCCTTCACTCGAACATAGTTCTCGGAGACCCCTTCCTGACAGGTTTCACAGAGATAGGTCTTGAAGATCCTGGACTTTTCCGGAACGTTTTCGGGTGCCGACTTGACATCGAACATCTCGTGATAGTCTCCATTCATCAGCCAATCAAGTCTTTGATCCCTATCCTTGTCGGGTGTTCTTCTCAAGACGAGTCTGACGGACTTTCCATTCTTCCTGTTGTAGAAGGAAAAGGCGTTCTTTCCCTGCATGTCGAAGATCAGATTTCCCTTTCCCACGGTGCATCCAAGGAGAACCTGAATGGCATCCACCCCGCAGGCATCCCCTTCGGCTATGCAGACGATTTCTTCATCGACGCTGCGTTCCGCTTCCAACAGTTCCAAGGCATAGAGAGAAGCCCTGAAACCGACGGCGAGACCACCGCAGCCATGGCCATGAAAAGAGACGCATGTGTTCCAAAGCTCAAGGTATTCGTTCTGCATGGATACTCCTATAGATTGATTTCCTCCTGTTTCTTCTCGAAGAAGAGGCTGAGGAAGTAGAACGACAAGGACAACGCCATGATGGCGAAGCCAGGGGCCAGAAGATAGTTGTACGCATGGCGAAGCATGGCACCCCGTTTCCAAGCATAGTTCACCATGGTTCCCCAAGTGGGATGATACAGGTCGCCGAAACCAAGGAAGCTCAAGGTGGATTCCATCATGATGCAGGAGGTGGCGCCGGCGAGGAATCTGGAGACGATGACATCCTGGAGATTTCTGACATAGTGGTGTAGAACCGTATGAAGCTTGCCGTAGCCGAGAAGCGTACAGTTTTCAATGAACGGAGCGGAGGAAAGGTGGACGATCTTTCCCTTCACCACCCTGCTTGTTCCCACCCAGCCGAAGGCTGAGATCAGGGCGATCAAGGTAAAGGAGGAACTGCCGAGGAAGGTTGAAAGGACGATCAAGGTGACCAGCTTCGGAAGATAGACGAACATATTCGTCAAGGATGTGAAGATGCTCCCGACGAAGCTCTCCGAAGAAGAAAGCGTTCCGATGGCTAAACCCAGAACCAAAGACAGGATGCTGCTGGTGACCCCGATGAAGAGAGTGTCTCCGGTTCCGTATATCAATTCCGTATAGATGTCATAGCCAAGATTGTTGGTGCCGAGAAAATGCTCGGAAGACATGCCCAACCACGGCGGGAACATATCTTTTCTGCTGTAGGATGTAAAGAGAGACGGTACGAGCGCGACCAGGACAAAGAGAAGAAGGATCGCAAGGCCAAGGTAGAGAGGAAGATTGCGCCTCTTCACTGCGTTCTCTCCTTTTTTCTGAGTTTCGGATTCACCACCAGACAAAGACCATCGGAAAGGATGATGGAAAGAGTCATGAACGCCGTGGTGACAAAGAGAATTCCCTGAATCAACGGATAGTCGAGGGAATAAACCGCATCAGTCAAAAGAGTTCCCATGCCATTGATCGAGAAGAGATTTTCAATGACGAGAGCCCCTCCAAGGGCGGAACCTACGCTCATGCCCACCAGATTGATGAAGGGGCCGGCGATATTCGGAAAAATGTAATGATACTTGATGGTTCGACGGGAGAGACCTCTGGTCTTCGCATACAGAACATACTTTTCTTCCGAAATATTGGCGGCGAGGTTGCGGACCAGAAGAAATCGGGAAGGAAGTTGAGCCAGAACAAGAGTAAGCACAGGAAGAAACAGATGCCAGATCCGATCAAGGAAAAAGCTAACGGTTCCCTTCCGCACTCCTGTGGAACTGAGATTTGCATAGGGAAACCACTTCTTGTGAAAGGCGAAAAACAACAGCAGGACAATACCGATCATGAAGGTCGGCACGGTGTTCAAGATGACGGAAGACGTGGTGACCGCCCGATCGAACGAACCGCTCTTCGACAGCCCGGCCGACAATCCAAGCACCAGAGCGATAATGGAGGTAATACATACGCTTGTCAGAGTAATCTGGAGAGTATGCCCCAAACGATTGAAAATGAGGCTTCGGACCGTGGCCTCCTTTTTGTAGGAATATCCCAGACTGCCATCACCCAAAGATTTCAGATAATGGAGGAATTGCTCGGGAAGGGGGGCCTTTAGATGTAACGCATCCTCGTAATACTCATATTGTTTGACGGTCATATCCTCTTCCGCGAATCCTGTCAGATAGGCGATGGGATCTCCGGGAAGGATCCTCGGAAGAATGAAATTAAGAATGATGACGAAGCAGAAGGCAAACAATGCGGTCACTATATCCTTGCGATACTTCGTCATCATTCTTTCCCTGTCATCTGGATGAAATAGTCATCCAATTGTTTACGTTGTTCAGTCCGAAAACGGCATCAACGGTCAGATTACCGAGTCCGGAAGAATACGCATAGATCAGATTATCCCAATAGAGGGCGATCAAGGGGGTATGAGCTGCATAAAAGTCCTGAAGAGCACCCGCTGCGACATAGTATTCTTCCAGGTTTCTGGAAGAAGCGAGACGGGCGATGACGGCCTGGAATTCCGGATCGAAAACCTGGCAACCACCCTGCACGGCATGGGTTCCATCGACGTAGATGGATCCCAGACCGTTCATCATACCCATACCGGCGGAAGTGTAGCCATAGATGGCGGCTTCGGTGGTGATGTTGTTGTTGGAGAACCTGTTGCTCGTCTTGGCGTTGTAGGAAGCCCCATCCAGACCGTCGATCGCTACCTGCATGCCGAACGCCTCCAGCTGGGTCTTGATCAGTTCGGCGTAGCCGAGATGGGTCTGCTTGGAGGAGTTGACCGTTAGAGCGAAGGACATCGGCTCGCCGTCGGAATCGACATAGACGCCAAGAGCGTTCTTCCGATAACCCGCCGCCGCCATGAAGCCGTCAGCCTTCCCGATGTCATGACCAAGCTTTTCCGTATCCTTGTAGCCTACGGTCGTAGGCGGCACGAACCCTCTGTTCGGAACGCTTGCATATTCACTGCCGAAATACGCCTTGAAGAGATCATAGTCGAGCGCATAGGACACGGCTTTCCTCAAGTTTTCGTCCGCGAACGGTCCTTTTGCATTGTTGAATGCAAGAACGGCGGGAGCATTGGTGGCGGGAACGGCGACAAGTGAAACGGCGGGACTGGAAGCAAGGAAATCCTGATAGGTGGCCGGAACACCCATGGAGTAGTTCCAGACGATGTCGATGTCACCGTTCTGGAGCGCCAGATACATGGTATCCTCATTTCCAAAGATCCGGTAGACGATTTCTCCAACCCTTGGAGTTTCGGGATAATCGGCATTCGCCTTGAAGACGATGGTTCCGGATTCCGCGGAGAAGGAATCAAAGGTATAAGGACCGCAACCGATGCGCTTGTCGGCGACGGTCGGAGAGACGTTGTTTTCAAAGATGTGCTTCGGAAGAATCCTGAAGGAGGTCATGTCGCCAAGCATTCTGACATTGGCGGAGGGAAGGACAAGCGTGATGCTTCGGTTGTCCGCACTGACGGTACAGGAAACATACTTGGCTTTGGTAACCTTGCCTTTGCTGTCCGTCTGGTCGGTAAGATATGCGCTGCCTGAAGCATCTTCATGCTGGAAGGTGAAGAGGATATCCTCGGCCGTAACCGCGACTCCGTCCGACCACTTCAGTCCGTCTTTCAGGGTGAAGGTCCAGGAGACACCGTCCTCCGTCGCGAAATCGACAAGCAGAGGATGGTAGGAACCGGAAGTATCCTGATAGACGAGAGGAAGCTCGGTGACCGCGCTGGCCAGCATATCGAAGGCGTACTCGCCCCGCTCGGCCTTTTCGATCTTGGCGGTTGTTCCGACGGTGATTCTTTCCACTGCAAAAGAAGAGCTTTCTCCCGCAGGAGACTCCTTCACAGGCTGGGCAAAAAGCATCAGCGCACTGGAAAGCAAGATGATGACGAGTACCGATAATCTGTGTTTCATAATTCCACCTCTTCACTATTTCCTGCCATGGTCGGTGACACATGGACAAGGATTGAATGATCGCTGTTTTACTTCCTTCAGGAGCACTATGCATACCGGCATATGAGGGTAGCGGTCACTTCATGTGACGTGGAAACGGCTTCGTGCCGTCGATATCGAGTATAAGGGTCTCCAAGCACGAGAGTCAACCGACTTGATTCTTTTCCAGATCGAGGATCCGATCCGAAACGTGATCAACCAAATCTCTGTCATGGCTGATGAGAAGGATGGAGCCGCCCTTTTCGATGACATTCTTCTTTACAAGTGCAAATACATTCGCCTGAACCATCACATCCAGCATGCTGGTAGCCTCATCCATGATGAGAAGGGTCGGTTGCAGAAGAAGGCAGCGGGCAAGAGCGACCCTTTGGGCTTCGCCACCGGAAATCTGCCGGGGAAGATGCGATAGGATTCCCTCATCGAGATTGACTTCGGAAAGAACCCTTAAAATCAAGGTCTCCGTCTCTTCCTTCCCTTTTGCCAAGCCATGATATCTGATGAGTTCGGAAAAGGAACCTCTGATCTTCTGATTGGGATCGAGGGATGCATAGGGATGCTGGTAGACCATCTGGATTCCTCTCCCCAGTTTCCTGTCATACGGCGAGGTCGGAGAGAAAAGCATGGTTCCATCGATCAGGATCTCCCCCTCATCCATGGGAACAAGTCCGCAAAGGATCTTTGCAAGGGTCGTCTTGCCGATGCCGCTTTTGCCGTAGACCCCCAGAATCTCTCCTGCATCGAGAGAAAAACTCAGATCGCTGAGCACGTTTTTCTTCCCGAACGCTTTGGAGACGGACTTCACTTCGATCATCCGTTGCACCACCATTCGTGTTCCCCTTCCCTCTGATGGATACGTTCATCCCTGCACCGCTCGGAGTATTCCGGACAGCGGTCGGAAAAAGGACAGCCTGTTCTCTTTCTCAGCGTCGGAGTCGCCTTCATACCGTTGGAAACGAGCGAAGAGACGAGACCCTTTGTGTAGGCATTACGAGGGTTCTGAAGAAGGAAACTCCTTCCATGCTCCATGGTCCTCCCTCCACAGAGGACAAGAATCCGATCCGCATTGGAGGCGACCCCGATGTCATGGGTGATGAACAGTTGTCCCGCATCGGGAAACAGAAGTCCAAGATGCTCCAGCATGCGGGATGCCGCTTCCTTGTCCAAACCGTTCGTCGGTTCATCGGCTATGATCAGTTTCGCTCTGGTGCAGAGCGCCAAAGCCACGGTAACCCGCTGAGCCATGCCGCCGGAAAGCTGGAATGGATAGCTCTTCAGAATCTCATCAATATCACGAAATCCTACCGAGCTGAGGGCGGATGCCGCCTTATCCTTCACTTCAGCGCTTCTCACCCCTGCCCGGTGCAGGCTGTCGTAGAGATGATGCTTGACCGTTCTGGAAGGGTTCAGGAACTCCATGCCGTTCTGAGGAATATACGCCACTTCCCTGCCCAGAAGAGAAGATGCGACCTTGGGATGAGAGCAATCCTTCCCGTCAAGAATGCACTGCAAGCCTTCGGTCTTGACGTTGGGAGCAAGTTTGCCCATCAAGGAAAGGGCGATCATGGTCTTGCCGGAACCGGTCTCGCCGATCAGGGAAAGCTTCTCCCCTTTTCGGATGGAAAAGGAGACGTCCTTCACAAGGGTCCTGTTCCCGGCCAGCGTCTTCGCATAGATGGTTCCACTGGAGTACCGGAGCAGGCTCCTCTCTCCTTCCTCTCTTCCGTTCCTTTTTGAAGTCGCCATGCAATCCACCATCATGTAAGTCCTACAGCATTTCATGGCACAATGCAAGGATGCCTTGCAATCCGGACGTTTGAAATGATTTTTTCCTTCTTTCAAGGTTCTTTCCCGCCCTCGCATGATTGATTGCGTGGAAGCTTACCGGTGGTTTGGATTCCGTACATAGGCGGTATTTCTTCCCCTGCCTTGGCGAAGGATGTATCCCTCATCCCTGAGGCGCTTCAGGGCCGCTTCAACCGAGGAACTTCCGATGCTCGGACATCGGTGAAGAATCTCCGTCTTCGTGAACACTCCCAAGGTGTTGTCGACGGCGTTGCGCACGATCTCATACGAAGTGCTCTTGCGGTCCACCGACCCAAGTCTCTCTTCAAGATCCTTATAGCTGCTGAGGATGATGCCAAGGAAATACTTGATGAAGAAAGTGTAATCATTCTTTTCCTTATGCCAGTCGATTGAGGCGTACCCCAACACATCATAGTACGTACCCTTTGTACGTTCGATTTTCTGCTCGATGCTGATGTACTTGCCTACCATGAAACCGCTTTGATACAGCAACAAGGTGGTAAGCAGTCTGCTCATCCTCCCGTTGCCGTCATTGAACGGATGGATGCACAAGAAATCGCAGATGAAGATCGGGATCAAAATCAGCGGATTCACCATGTGCTCCTCCAGGGCTGTCCGATATTGTTCACAGATCGTATTGACCGCCATCGGCGTTTCAAACGGTTCAAGCGGCGTGAAGCGGATGGAAGAAGTTCCATCTGCATGAATCTCGCTGATATAGTTCCGGGTGTTCTTGAACTTCCCCCCGAACGTCATATCGGTGTATGCAAGCAGATCCCGATGCAACTGGAGGAGGACATCACTCTTGAGCGGGATATGCTCGTAGCTTTCGTGAATCGTGCTTAGCACATCACGATATCCGGCAATCTCCTGTTCGTCTCTATTCCGGGGTGCAGTCCGTTCCTCCACCAACTGTCTCATCCGTGCATTCGAAGTACCGATACCCTCGATTCTGTTCGAACTGTCAGTGCTCTGGATCTTTGCCACTTCGACGAGCCGTCTCAGCTCGGCAGGCTTCTCCCTGAGGTACAAATCCTGTTTGCCCTTGTACTCACTGATCTGGGCGACAAAAGAGAGTATCTCTGCGTCCCAAGAGGCTTCCCTCAATGCATAATAATCGAAGTTGCGCATCTATCTCCCACCTGACCTGTCATTCTCCCATATTCTACTCTATTTTGGGAGATAATCAATCCCGGTGGGAGATAATACATTTTCAAAGATTCCATTTGATTAAAACATTTTTGATTGAATCAAAGAAAACTGCATGCTTTTTTCTAGCTGAAAAATGCCACATATCCAAAACTGGAATGAATTGGGAAGAATCCCATGGGGCTTGTACTTTTTTAATGGTAAGATTTGGATTCCACCTAGAAGTTGAGCTTCCTTTATTAATTTCGTTATTCAAATCAAATTCAACCAACTCAGAACCAAGCATTACCTGTAGTGATTTGGAGAATTGTTTCATCAAGTTTGTGGTGATGATAATGTCTGGTTTCAATAATTCAATTTGCTGTTTTCCAAATGAATATGTAGCATCAAAATCTGCATATCGATTCATCAACAACCAATCCACTGAAGAACTCTCATTACAATTAGCAAATTTCGATAGCTCAAGGTATGCAAATGTAATTTCTCCTTTTTTCACTGCATTCCGTACCGAAGACCAATTATCATTAATCATTTCATCATACGAAGAAAATTTACCAAGCGATAAGAATTGTGCTGCAATTGATACCATCCTTCGTTCAAACAAGCGCGTCTTGTCTTCACGAAATCTCATGTAGGTGTTCTTGATTACATCTGATCTAAGCTCTTTTGGATCAAGCGTGTCAGGATCAGACCATCTGGATTCACGTGCAATAAAAAGAATCCTTTTTGGGGCTGTTGAGTATCCGGGCATAAATCCATCTCTGGTATAATACGCACACCCAGACCATGGCTCGGGATAATCCCTTGAAGTGACAGGAACGTCATATAGTTCTCTGATTATTCTTGTATGAAGGTCGTTTAGTTGTGATCTTAGCAATGTTTCGTTCTGATCTTCAAAGATGCTTTCAAACTCATCATCAAAGACCATGCAAGGATATGAAGAAAAATCTTTTTGGCATCCTTCGCAAATGGCATGACGTTGTAACACCATATCTATCGTTCATCCCCATAAAAATAATAATCGGACTAAATTAAATTATTAGCCCTCACCATCTGAGTGTCAATGAATAGTTACAATTCCTAATCATCACAAAATACCTCCCCCACCTACCTCCTTCAGATATGCATTCAAAGTACCGATGTACACATCCTGCCTACCCTTCTCCTCGCTGGTTCAGTACCCCGTACCCAAGAGCGTTCCCTGGATTTGTAGGAGCCGAATATGCGCATCCATCTCCCATCTGCTGTAGTATTCTCCCATATCATCATACCATTTGGGAGATTATTGGTTCGTTTGGGAGAAAAACCGGGAACCGTTTGGTGGTTTTTTTCACCAAAAATGGAACAAGTGTCGCCATTTTACTTCCAAAACAGTTGAAATTACGGAAGAGAACCCACACAATATTCTGGGAGTGCATCTCTATGATCATCGTCAAACCGGTCGTTACCAGAAAAGAATGGAATGCATTTTTCGCCTTTCCCAATGATCTCTACAAAGGCAACAAGTACTTTGTCCCCTATCTCATCGCAGATGAAAAAGATACCTTCTCCCCCAAAAAGAACCCGGCACATGAGTATTGTGATACGCAGCTCTTTCTAGCCTACAAGGATAAAAAGGTTGTCGGGCGCATCGCCGGATTGATCAACAAAAAACTCAACGCGATGAAAGGGATGAAGCAGATGCGCTTTACCCGCTGGGATGTGATTGACGACATTGAAGTCTCCAAAGCCCTTTTTGAAGCGGTCTTCGCTTGGGGCAAAGCAAAGAGGATGACCGAGATCATCGGACCGATCGGGTTCAGCGATCTGGACAAGCAAGGCCTGCTCGTCGAGGGGTTCGATCAGGTCGGGATGTTCATCACCCTCTACAACCACCCGTATTACCATGAGCATCTGACGAAGCTCGGGTTCGTGAAGGATGTCGACTGGATTGAATATAACGTGTACACCCCCAAGGAGCTCATTCCCCGAGTGAAGCGAATCAGTGAAATGGCTCAGGAACGTCATGGATATCGGCTTTTGGAGTTTACCAGGAAAAAAGAGATTATTCCCTACGCCAAAGAGATCTTCCACATGTACAACGAATCCTATGCCCACCTCTATGGGTTCTGCCCCCTCACCGATGGTCAGATCGAGATGGCGGTTGATCAATTCTTCATGGTGGCTCAGCTCGATTACATCTACGTCGTGGTGGATAAAGAGGATGCGGTCATCGGCTTCGGGTTGTTGATCCCCTCCCTCTCGAAGGCGATGCAGAAGTCCAACGGCCGGTTGTTTCCGACCGGACTCTTTAGAATCCTCCGGTCCCTGAAGCGCTACGACGTGCTTGACATGTACCTGATCGCCGTTAAGCCGGAGTACTTCGGCCGCGGAGTGAACGCCGTCATTCTGCATGAAGGAATCAAGAAAGCGATTGAACACAACGTCGTGTACGCGAAAACCGGGCCCATGTTGGAAACCAACACATATATTCGGACTCAATGGAGAATCTTCGAGACCGAGCAGAATAAACGCCGCCGTTGCTTTAAACAGGTGTTCAAGTAGGAGAACACCCTCTTCGCTGCTCATCATCTCTTTGTCTGCATACCCTACTTTGGAAGATAAACAGTTTCCATATGAGAAAGAACAAGAATTGCTAGATACCTTTTATCGGAGAGTGGGACAAGTGTTATCGTTTTCCTACGAAAATAGTTGAAATAAAAGAAGGTTAACTACACAATACGCTTGGAGTGTATAGCTATGATTACCATCAAGCCGGTTGTTACCAGAAAAGAGTGGAATGCTTTTTTCGCTTTTCCCAATGATCTCTACAAAGGCAACAAGTACTTTGTCCCCTATCTCATCTCGGATGAAAAAGATACCTTCACCCCCAAAAAGAACCCCGCGCACGAGTATTGCGATACGCAGCTCTTTCTGGCCTACAAGGATGGCAAGGTGGTCGGCCGCATCGCCGGTCTGATCAACAACAAGCTCAACGAGATGAACAAGATGAAGCAGATGCGCTTCACCCGCTATGATGTGATCGATGATCTTGAGGTCTCCAAAGCCCTTTTTGAAGCGGTCTATGCCTGGGGAAGGGAAAAGGGGATGACCGAGATCATCGGACCGATCGGGTTCAGCGACTTCGACAAGCAGGGCCTGCTCGTCGAGGGGTTTGACCAGGTCGGAATGTTCATCACCCTCTACAACCACCCGTATTACCACGACCACCTGACGAAGCTCGGATTCGTGAAGGATGTCGACTGGGTTGAATTCAAAGTCTACACCCCAAAGGAACTCGATCCGCGAGTCCAGCGGATCAGCGAGATCGCCCAGAAACGCCACGGGTATCGGCTGTTGGAGATGAAAAAGAAAAAGGAAGTGATCCCCTACGTCAAGGAGATCTTCCACATGTTAAACGAATCCTACGCCCACCTCTACGGGTTCTGTCCCCTCACCGACGGTCAGATCGATATGGCGATCGGCCAGTTCTTCATGGTGGCTCAGCTCGATTACATCTACGTCGTAGTGGACAAAGATGATGCGGTCATCGGCTTCGGGTTGATGATTCCTTCCCTTGCGAAGGCAATGCAGAAGTCCAACGGCCGGCTGTTTCCGACCGGACTGCTGCGCATCCTGTGGTCCTTGAAGCACTACGACGTGCTTGACATGTACCTGATCGCGGTCAAGCCGGAGTATTTCGGCCGAGGCGTGAACGCCGTCATCCTGCATGAAGGAATCAAGACGGCAATCAGGCATGGCGTCGTGTACGCGGAGACCGGGCCCGAGCTGGAAACCAACACGGAAGTTCAATCCCAGTGGAAAGGCTTCGAGACCGAACAGCACAAACGACGTCGTTGCTATAAGCAAGTATTAAAGTAGGGTATTTCTTTTTACATATACCCCTTCTTGCCGTATACTGACCGAAAAGGGAGGACAATCCTGTGAAGATACAAAAGCAGCAGGCGATGCGTTCGGTGCTTTATGCCCTCGCTCCGCTCTGCCTTGCGGCCATCTATCTGTTTGGATGGCGCTTTATCGCCGTGCTGGCGGTGGTGGTTGCCACTGCGGTAACAAGCGAATACCTGATGGCAAAAAAGTACAAGATGCGTATCACGGAGTCGCTCTTCGTCTCAGCAACCATCTTCGCCCTCAGCCTGCCGCCGACGATTCCCCTCTGGATTGCAATCGTCGGCATGGCGTTCGGAATCGTTTTCGGTAAAATGGTGTTTGGCGGATTCGGAAAGAATATCTTCAACCCCGCGATCACCGCCCGGGCGTTCATCTACATCAGCTTCGGCGTCCCGATGACGAGTAAGTTCGTCGCCAACCATGCCGGGTTTCCCGGAGGGTTTGCCTCCTGGCTGAGCGTTGACGTGATCAGCGCGGCGACTCCGCTGGTTGCCAGGGACACCGGTCTTCTGAACCTGTTTTTGGGATTCAACGGCGGTTCATTCGGCGAGACCAGCGCCCTGCTCATCATCCTCGGCGGGCTGTACATCATCTACAAGAAAAGTGCGAACTGGAAGATCGTCGTTTCCTCTCTTGTCGGGTTCCTGGCCCTCCAGAGCATCCTCTTCTTCAGTGGAGTACAGGTGGTGACGGAGCGCGGAGCGGAATTGGTCGCCTCCCCGCTTACGGCGCTCTTCAGCGGATCCTTCCTCTTTGCCGCCTTCTTCATGATCACCGATCCCGTCTCCGCCGGCCAGTCGACGAACCTCGGAAGGTGGATCTACGGAGCGGCCTTCGGAATCCTCACCGTCCTGATTCGAAGCTTTTCCACGTGGATCGAAGGGGTTACGTTCGCAATCCTGCTGGTGAACATGTTCGCCCCGCTGCTAGATATCCTCATCAAGGACGCCCGGGCGAAAAAGAAAGCGAAACAGGCTGGAGGCAAGGCATGAGTGAATTCTATAAAGAACGGATCTACCCGCTCCTCTTCATGTTCATCACCACGGTGGTGTGCATCGTGCTGACCGCGGGAGCCCATATACTCACCTTCGACCTTGCAAAGGCGAACGAGCTTTCCTTCACCCGGAGGGCGATCCTGAATGCCGCCGGCCTCTCCTATGAGAACACGACCCTCGGAATCGAAGAGGTCTACCTCGCCTCGGTCACCGAGGAGGAAGGCTACTACACCGCCATCGTCGACGGAAAGACCCGCTACATCATCCCTCTCATCGGTCCGGGACTGTGGGGAACGATCGAGATCATGGCCGGGCTGGAGGAGGACCTGACCACCTTCAGCGGAGTTGCAATCGTCAACCAGTCGGAGACCCCCGGCCTTGGAGGCCGAATCGAGGAGCCGTGGTTTACCGCCCAGTTTGCCGGCAAACAGGGACCGTTCACCCTCGTGGAAGAGGGAACAGCCGCTCAGGCGCATGAAGTTGACGGAATCACCGGTGCAAGTCGAACCAGTGAGTATTTCAAGAATCTGACCGATCGGGCAGCATCGGAAGCCCGGCGCATCATACAAGGAGTGTAAGGATGGCCAAAAGCAAACTCCTGAAAACATTCACCGAACCGCTGGGGAAGAACAACCCGGTCTTTGTGCAGATCCTGGGAATCTGTTCGACGCTCGCGGTTACCAACAAGGTACAAAATACGATGGTAATGGTTCTTGGAGTAACCTTTGCCACCGCGTTGAGCGCCTGGACCGTCTCCCTCTTGAGAAAGCTCATTCCTTCCCGGATCCGGATGATGGTCGAAACGATGATCATCGCCGCCTACGTGATCCTGGTGGACATCATCCTCAAGGCATACTACCCCGAGATGTGGAAACAGCTCGGACCGTACGTCGGACTGATCATCACCAACTGCATCGTCATGGGCCGGGTCGAAGCGTTCGCCCTCACCAACAAGCCCCTGCCCTCCCTGGTGGACGGACTTGCAAGCGGACTCGGCTACGCCTACGTCCTTCTGCTTATCTCGGTGGTTCGGGAGCTGATGGGATCCGGGAGCCTCTGGGGTTATCGGATTCTCGGCTCGTGGTGGACCAACTGGGCGATCATGATCATGCCGCCGGGCGGCTTCTTCATCCTCGCGATCGCGATCTGGATGATCCGCGAGACCGTGGGAAAGGAGGTGTCTCATGCCTAGTCACGTAAGCGCCTTTGCCGTCTTTTTCGCTTCCATTTTCACCAGCAACATCCTGTTGACCAACTACCTCGGAATGTGTTCCTTCCTGGCGGTTTCCAAGGAGATGAAGACCTCCGTCGGTCTCGGAGCGGCGGTTACCTTCGTGTTGGCGGTTACTACGCCGCTGAACTGGCTGGTGTATCACTACCTCCTCATTCCGTTCAACCTTGAGTACCTGCGCTTCATCGTCTTCATCATCGTCATAGCGGCGTTCGTCCAGCTGACGGAGATGACTTTGGAGCGATACAGTGAACCCCTCTACCAATCGCTTGGAATCTTCCTGCCCCTCATCACCGTGAACTGCGCGATCCTCGGAGCGAGCCTCTTCATGGTGATCCGCGAGTATACATTCGTCACCAGCCTGCTTTTCGGCATCGGAAGCGGAATCGGATGGCTGCTGGCGATCGTGGCGATGAGCGGAATCCGAACGAAGCTTCGAACCGCCAACATCCCCCCCGCCTTGGAGGGACCGGGAATCTCTCTGATCATCGCGGGCTTCATGGCGATGGCGTTCATGGGCTTCAGCGGCATGATCGCGGTTTCCTAAGGAGGATCGCATGATTGTTTCATTAGTCATCAGCGTCGCGGTCATCAGCCTCATCAGCGTGTTTCTGGCGCTGTTGATGGTGGTCGCCGATGCGACGATCGGAAACTATGGAATCGTGAAGGTGGACATCAACGACGGAACCAGGGAGCTTGAGGTGAAAGGCGGGATGCCGCTCCTTTCCACCCTCACCTCCCAAGGGGTGTTCATTCCTTCGGCATGCGGTGGACGGGGCTCGTGCGGACTGTGCAAAGTGCAGGTGCTCTCCGGTGTCGGCGATTACCTGCCGACGGAACTGCCGTTCATTTCCAAAGAAGAGCAGGCTCAGAACATCCGCCTTTCCTGTCAGATCAAAGTCAAGCAGAACATCGCGATCAAGATCCCCGAGGAGCTCTTCAACGTCCGCCAGTACAAGACGACCGTCGAGCGAATCCGCGATCTCACCCACGACATCAAAGAGGTCACCCTCCGGCTGGCTCCCGGGGAGACCATCACCCCCAAAGCGGGCCAGTACATCCAGTTCGTCGTTCCCGAATACGGGGATCTGGATGAAAGCGTCTACCGCGCCTACTCGGTCGCCTCCCCGCCGGATGACAGCACCCGGGTCGAATTGGAGATTCGTCTGGTGCCCAAAGGAATCGCTACAACGTACGTCCACACCATCCTGAAGGAGGGGGACGAGGTGACGATCAACGGCCCGTACGGGGACTTCTACGTCCGCGATACCGACCGGCCGATGATCTGCATCGCCGGAGGCTCGGGAATGGCCCCGATCAAATCGATTCTTCTGGATCTGAAGAACAAAGGCAGCAAGCGGAAGGTAACCTACTTCTTCGGCGCCCGATCGAGGCGCGACCTCTTCCTTCTTGACGAAATGTTCGCCTTGGAAAAAGAGCTGGAGAACTTCACCTTCGTTCCAGCGTTGAGCGAACCCAAAGAGGAAGACAAATGGGAAGGCGAAGTAGGATTGATCACCGACGTCGTCCGCCGCTTAAGCGGTGATGCGGCCAACAGCGAGGCATACCTGTGCGGAAGCCCGGGGATGATCGATGCATGTATCGCTGTTCTTACGGAGCTTCACATGCCGGAAGAGCACATCTACTATGACAAGTTCTAAGGGGGAAGATCATGAAGCAGACGCCCGAATATGATCGAATCCAGACTCAGATGCAGAAAGGGGTCATCACCCTTGAAGGATTTCTCGGCGATGATCCCCGCAAGCTCGTGGACATCATCGCTTCCGATACGATGACGGTTCACAACCTCAACACCACCTGCGCTTTGATCGCCGGGAAGATGGAGTACTTTCGGGATCTCGGTTTTGAAGGCCTTGGGGAGTTCATCACCTTGGATGAGCATTTTGAAGTCAAGGTCGATTCCGTCCGAGGGCTTCTTCCCTCGCCCTTCGGAGGCCCGGGGATGTACCGGAAAGTGAACACGACCGTGGTGAACAAGACGCTCGGTCGCCAGATCACCTATACCGACCTGCACATCCACCTCATCGGCGACCACTGCTTCTTCCAAGGCGAAGGATCGACCTACCGCCTCGAGCCGAAAGAGCTGGTTGAAATTCTTGAAGTCGAATCGCTTCCAAGCGAGGAGTGAGCAAGGCAGAAAGCACGATGATGCCAAACGGCGGGTATGATTGTCCCCACTTTCCGATTCCACCGGGTGCTTTTATTGGAAAGAAAATCAATCCGATCGCAGATATCTCGTGCCCTTGCCTTTCCCTTCCCTTCGTATGAACCCCTCGGCGACCAAAGCCCTGAGAGATCCCTCAAGGGAACTGGTGCTTAAGGACGGGCACAGTTCCCGGATATCCTGTTTGTTGAAATAGCCGATCTTGTTCAGAATCGCCTTGCGCACCATTTCCTTTGCAGGAAGTTTCTTCTCCACGATTTCAAATCGTTCTTCAAAATCCTTGTAGGCGGAAAGAATCACACCAAGAAGATATTTTACGAAAGGCAGAAAGTCCTCCTCTCCTTCATGCCAGCCGTACTGTGATTCCTGAAGGGCATCATAATAGAGATCCTTGTGCTTGTTGATCTTGGCCTCCAAAGAGATATACTTCCCCACATAAAATCCGTTCCGATATAAAAGAAGCGTGGTCAACAGGCGGCTCATTCTTCCATTTCCATCGTTAAAAGGATGGATGCACAGAAAATCATGGATGAAGATCGGAACAGCCAGAAGGGGCTCCAGCTCCATATTGCCTACCACCCTGTTATATTCTTCACAGATTCTTTCCAACGCATCTTCCGTCTCAAACGGGGCAACCGGGGTAAAAAGGGTCTTCGTTTCACCATGTGTATACGATACGCTGATGTAGTTCTGAACACTCTTGATCCGTCCGGCCATAGGATTGTTCAGATGGCCATACAGAACCTTATGGAGCTGCAGGATGTAGTTCTTGGAAAGGGGAATGGCTTCATAGTTTTCATGGATGATGGAAAGCACATCCCGATAGCCGGCTATCTCCGCTTCGTCTCTGTTCTTCGGTGCCGTCTTATTCTCCACAAGCCGACGGATTCTCAAGCCCGTCGTGATGATCCCTTCGATGGCATTGGAGGCTTCGGTACTCTGAACCTTGGCGATCGCCACAAGCTTCTCAAGCTCTTGAGGTCTCTGCTTCAGAAAGAGTTCCTGCTTCCCCGCCTCTCTATGGATCGCGGAAACAAGTCCAAGGATCTCCGAATCCCACATTCGCTCTCCGATCTTTCTGTAGTTGAATACTCTCATTCCCTTCACCTTTTCTTTTCCCCTTATTTTTTAACATATTATATGGGAATATTCAATAAGGAAGGGAATTCTTGTGCTATAGTGGCCGGAAACGTGATAATAGAAGGCGGCCTTGAAGAGCGGAAATTGCTTAATGAAGGGGAAGAATCATCCTACCTATCGCCAAGGTAGAACTGATGTTCAAGATCAAGAAATACAATATAAAATGTATTATCATCGAAATGAGAACCGGATGTACAATAACTTTTGGGAATCGTAAAACCGATGAGACGCTTTCTTTGATCTAAACGAAATCTTGCCCAATCGACATCGGAAGGAACGTGCAGAGGAGGCCTGAATCCGGATTTTCTTGGAAAAGCTCCATATATTTCCAGTACATGGTGTCTATGGGATCCAACGGTTTGCTGTTGCCAATGTGATAACGGATGCCTGCAGTATGATATCAATTTGGAAAAGAACTGTTGAAGATTGGCTTCATCCCACGTTCTCATGTCTGTTGCATGTTCTTGGTTAGCGTCAAAATACGAAAAATTGAATCTACATCGACCGGAGATATCGGACCAAACATCTTGATCTTGCAGTGAGAAGGGGGCAATCGATCCTATGAACTTTTCTTTTCTGCTGTTATGTTTTTTGCTCACAGATTCGGTGTCCCTCCAAGCTTGCCGGTTTTATAAACGCTTTCGATTGATCTATCATTCCTAACAAGAGTACCTGGCAGTTCATCAAGACGATAGAGAAAACTCTCGTTGTCCTCTTTGTTGACCAGCACAACCTTATATTTGCCGAGCTTATCCATGAAGATAGCGTTATGTGAGCTGAATACTATCTGCGCATTGTTTGGATTACTTTCAGGGTCAAGAAAGAGATCGATAAGCCAAACATGGAGATCCGGATGCAGGTTGTTATCAAATTCATCAAGTAAAAGCACTCCGCCTCGATCAAGAACCCGTTTGAATAATGATAACTGTAAATAGAGAATTCTTGTACCATTTGACTCAAAAAAATATGGTATTTCCACGGCACCATCTTTTGTGGCATGGCTAAACAGAGGATAAAACATTTCCTCTTCCATAGGACCTTTACCTGATGCTATACGAATATCAGTGATACCGGTGTCAGCGCGTGCAAGCTTATCCTTCACATACAGTAAAACATCCGTGGATTCATGATAGCTTTTAGAGATGGTGAATACATTTTCAGATTGCTCGCTAAACTTTACGTCCCCAAAAAACGGATCAATGTTTGACACGATGTTTGAAAAGAAATTGTAGATGCTTTCCATCGCTGCAATTTCATACTGATGAGCTATGCTGATGACTGAAACATTCTTCCTGTGTTTGATCTTCTCCAATACTTTCAGCTCCCCGATACAGTTTTCAAATTCGTTCTTTTTTCTGGAAAAAACATTCACCCGCCGTGCTACTTTGCGCTCAAGCTTCTCACTGATTATTTCTTTGCTTGTAAGCTCCAATTCGTAATAATACCGGACATCATCCACCATGAACTCGACAAAGAAATACGTAGGTTCGTTTTGCCATGCAAAAGAAGTGACTCTGAGACCATCCTCCGGCTTGTTATTAAATGAATTGCAACAGAAGTCCGCGATGTACGTTAGGGATCGAATGACATTGGTCTTTCCTGATGCATTTGCCCCGATGATGCATATCACCTCTGAAAACTGCTTGCCTGTAGACATGAATTCAGGGCTGGAAGAACTCACCTCCAGAGATACTTCGAACCCTTCCTTGAAACTCATATAGTTTCTTGCGCCAAACGATATCAACATGGAAATCCCACCTTCAAAACAATAGTAGCTTGTAAACCGGCATAATTCAATCCTTATTTAGTAATTATTGTCATATTTGTCAAAAATAGCTGATAAGAAGCCCAGATCATTAAGATAAAATACCGTGATGATAGTCTCTTTGTTCCTCTGACGCCTACGAAATTGTGATTGAAGGTAAAGAAAAATAGATGTGCACCGTTCATCGTATGATTGTCCCCTCATTCCAATTCTGCTAGAGTGGAAACCGGAGGAAATGAAGATGGTGACGGTTATTTCACTCGGGGGCTCGATCATCGTCCCGGATGCGGTCGATGTCGAGTTTCTTGCCCGGTTCAACGAGGCGATCCGAGCCTATCTGGCTCAGGATGAAAAGCGGAAGCTGATTCTCGTCTGCGGCGGCGGGGCACCCGCCCGAGTCTATCAGCAGGCGATGAAATCCCTCGATGAAGACACTCCGAGCGAAGCGCTTGATTGGCTCGGCATCAAAGCCACCCACCTCAACGCCCAGCTGGTGAAAACCCTCTTCACAGACCTTGCTCCCAACGAGGTGGTAACCGACCCCACCGCCCCGTTCACCTTCGAGGGAAGGATCTTGGTCGCCGCCGGATGGAAGCCCGGGTTTTCCACCGACACGGATGCGGTCTACCTCGCCGAGCGTTTTGATTCCAAGCTCATCATCAACCTCTCCAACACCGCCCAGGTCTACACCGCCGATCCGAAAAAGGATCCCGATGCCAAACCGCTGGTAAATGTCTCATGGAAAGAGTACCGGAGGATGATCGGAAACGAATGGACTCCCGGCCGCTCCACCCCCTTCGACCCGGTCGCCTCGGCCCGGGCTCAGGAGCTCGGCATGAGCGTGGTCTGCGCGGACGGGAGACGAATCGACAACACGATTGCGATCCTCGAGGGCAGGGAGTTCTTCGGAACTACGATCGCTTGAGTTCCAAAAAGTACGGGCACACCTCGCTGAAGGTCGGGGGAAACGGCTCGTCCTGAGTGAAATCGGGAATCCACGAGATTGAATCCTCGATCTCCTGAACAAAGCCGTTCTCGATCTCCAACTCCTCCAGCAGTTCAAGCAATCTATCATATTCCTCATGAGAAACCTTGGGAAATCGATTCATCCCTTGCGGATCCTCGAATTGGACCATCAGACTCAGATACATGCTTTCTTTAAGATGATCCGCAAAGTATCGAAGGACCTCCTCCGTCGCTGCCGGTTCACCGGGAAAGAGCAGGTGCCGAACCAGCACGCCCTTCAGCAGCCCATCTTCATCGATGAAGGTGTTCATTCCTTTTTTGATAAGATAGTCATAGACCTGAAGGATCGAGCGCTGATAGCGGACACCGCCACAGAATCGGCTGCTTACCCCTTCATCGAGGGTTTTCAGGTCGATAAGATAAAGATCGATAGAGGGGTCAATCAGGGACAGCCCTTCAATCGATTCGAACCCCGAGGAGTTCCAGACCACATCCAACGTCAATCCCTTTTTCTTCGCAATGATGAGAGCTTCAACGATTGAAGGGATGAAATGGGTTCCCGTCACCAAATTGAGGGTCTTCGTCCCCATTCCTTGGAGGGCGAGCATCAGGGCGCTCAACTCCTTGATGCCGATTTCCATCCCGTAGCCGTTTCGGGAAGAGATTTGGCAGTTTTGGCAATAGGCGCAGTGAAGCGAACAGCCGCTGAAGAAGATCATCCCCGATCCGACCTCGCCGCTGATGGGCGGCTCCTCTCCCCGGTGCAATCCCGCCCAGGAGATCCGAACCGTCGAGGATTCATTGCAGACCCCCCTCTCCCCTTCAAGACGGTTGACGAGGCAGCGATGAGGACAGAGAGCGCACGCTTCATAAGGACTCATACGGGTATCATAGCGAAAACGGGAAAGAAGAGACAACTCTTATTATTCTGCTCTTATCATTCCCTTTTCGGCATATTATCTATTCTGTGGCTTGCAGTCTTCCCTTTGCTTGACCAGAATCGGAAAAATGCTCACTCTTAGGATATGCCTTGGCCGTTTTTACCATCGAGCAAACCGAAGCCTCATGAAGAACATCGTTTTATCCTTTCCATCGATGGGGGCGGAATGCGCGGGATCGTTCCGGCTGCGATTCTTGGGCGGCTTTCCCATCAATTGGAGGTTCTGGGATCAAACATTCCCCTCTATGCCTACTTTGACCTGATTGCCGGGACTTCGACCGGCGGCCTTTTGGCTCTGGGCTTGAGCGTTCCCGCTTCCAAATCCAATCTACCGGGGGATGGTAAAGACGCAATTCCCGTCTATGAAGATATTAAGGGAAAATGGCTCTTCGGCGGGAAACCCAAGCAACGCTATGTGGGAACGATTCCCCCGTCGATCGATCTCAGCGCCTTGGAGGAGTTGTATTTTGAACGAGGCTCCACCATTTTCCCGAAAAGCCAAACAAGGCGCATCGGGCAGATGTTTATCGACAAGTATGATGAGCAGCCGCTGGAGCGCTTCCTCTTTGAGATGTTCGGCAATACCCCGCTTGATGAAGCGATGGTTCCAACCCTGATCGTCGCCTATGACAGCGATGAGGGACAGCCGTTTTATTTGACCAGCTATGAGAGCGGCTCCTTCCTGTATTGGGAAGCCGGACGGGCGACCAGCGCCGCGCCGACCTTTTTCCGGCCTGCGGTGCTGTATGACCGCAAAAAGCAGCGAACGGTCCGCTTGATAGACGGGGGCGTCATCGCAAACAATCCATCGCTTTTTGCCTATCAGGAGGCCAAAAAATTGTATCCCGACGCCACCCGTTTCCACATCCTCTCCCTTTCGACCGCAGGGATAAACTACACCTTTAAAACCGATGGAGCCGCAGGTACCGGGGTGATCGGTTGGATCGACCCGACCAAAGGCGCGCCGATTCAAAAGATCTATGCCAACGCCCAACTGCAGGTCGTTGATTCGATCGCTGAAGCGATCCCCGATCTCACCTATACTCGGGTACACGGAGAAGCGCGGCGTGATTATAAAATGGATGAAACCGATCCGAGAATGCTAAAGGACCTCCGCTTTGACGCAGAGGAGATCTATGCAAAGAATGAAGAAAAAATCCTCACCTTTTTAGCTGCCCTCGTGAAGCGAACCACCTTCGATCACGTCCGCTTGGAGGAGAGGGCACATGAGTAGTCATCCCAAACAGCTTGCCCTTGAGCAAACCCTCCTTAAGCTCAGTCACGCGGTGGACGATTATCTGGAAGATCGATATCACGATTACTTTATTCGTCACCCCAACCGGCCGAAACGGGGCAGTACAGCAAGCGCTTCCCACGACGGGCTGTTTTCAATCGGAACGCAATTCACCGCCGGATATGGCAGTGACCTGGGGCGCGGCTACATCGTCGTCATCGAGATACGAACCCTCCAGAACGTCCCGCCGGTCATCCGCCGAAAGATCGAAGAGGATGGCATCGAATACCTCAGAACCCAGCTCCCCGTTTTTTTCCCCGATCGGAAAATCGAGGTGAAAAAGGATGGGAATCTCTATAAGCTGGTTGGAGATTTCTCGTTGGGATCTGTCGGCCATTGATAAGGAAGGATTCCTAACTAACTACGAAGGCCCCTCTTCTTTTGAACAAAAACTGATTTCTACTCACACCAGGTAATGCTCCATTATTATTGATACATAAAGGAGTTGTTTTCTTATGAAATATTGTTAGGATTGTTTACTTTCAATTCGATTCAGCACCAATTCCCCGGTGATCGAGGTAACCGACACCCCATGGCGATAGGGATATCCAAGGTTTTGGGTCTTCTTGATCGCAAGCGCGGTAAGCTGGGCGGCTTTCGTTACGCTTAATCGGAAGGAGTCCTTATCAAGAAGATAGGCAAGAAGGATCGAGGCGAAGAGATCGCCGCTCCCGGGGTAGGAAGTGTCGATCTGATTGTAGTACACAAGGTATGAACTATCTTTTTCGGTGCAGGCGACGGCCATCTTCCCTTCTACGGGGACTGAAGTGATCGCTACATTCGCCTTGCTTTGGTATGCCAGCTCTTTGGCCCACTGAAGGATCGTCTGCTCATCAAAACGTTCCCGGTAGGGATAACCCAGGAGCAACGCCGCTTCAGTGACATTGGGACAGATGTAATCCGCTTCGGTGACGAGCTTTTTCATGGCATCAATGTGCTCTTTCTCCATCGGTCCGTACAGCTCTCCATCATCGCCCATCACCGGATCGACGAGGACCAGCGGCGGGTTCTTTTTGGCCCGATGGAAGTGAATGAACTCGGTGATGAGGCTCACCTGCTCGGCGGAACCGAGAAAGCCGGCGTAAATCGAATCAAACGCAAGATCGAGTTTTCGCCATTCGGCGATGATTGAGCGCATCTCTTTTGTAAGCGGTTGGAAGAAGTAGGAATCAAAGCCGTCGCTTTGGGAAGAAAGCAGAGCGGTGGGCAATGGGGACACCTCTACCCCGAGCGCTTCGAGGGCGGGAAGAACGACCGTCAGGGAACTTTTTGCATATGAGGCCAGATCATGGATTGCGACGCATGTTTTTTGCATGGTTCTACCCTATCCTACATCCTCTTTACTGACAATATATGCTACACTCAAGAGTATGATTATACACGATACTCTCAATGATCAAGCAATTGCAGATTGGCGGACAAATCCCCTGGCATTCCCGCTTCCTTCCAAGGAATCCTTGAGCGATGCATATACGAGCATGATCATCTCCTCCTCCGGTTGGCGGAAGGTGTTCGCTCCCGGCGGAGATGAAGAAGACTCCGGCCGGACGGTCAATCCTCCGGATCGAATTCTGGCGGCGTTGGCGGCGTATGCCCTCTACCGGCACGTGGGCAAGAAGAAGCCAACCATTCTCGTAGGCCTTGACGCCCGTCCAACCGGAGCCCATCTTGGCTCCATCGCGGTTTATACCCTCCTTTCCCTTGGGGCAAAGGTTCGCTACCTCTTCATCACCGCAGCGCCCCAGATCATGGCCGATACCAATCTCCACCCCAAAGAAGCCGATGCATTTCTCTACATCTCAGCCAGCCACAACCCTATCGGCCACAATGGGTTCAAGTTCGGAAAAGAAGGGGGTGTATATGGCTCCAAGGATGCCGAACGCCTTGCCGAGCTCTTTCGTGAGCTGGTTGACGACGGTCTGACCCACTTCGCCCTTCTTCAGACATACGGAGAGAACCTTGATCCTCAAATCTATAAACGAACCCTTGAGCGGGTCGGCGAAGAACGGAAAAAAAGCGCAGAGCGCTATCGCACCCTTGCTTTGAGGATCGCGACCAAAAGCGATGATGAGCAGGCTCATACCCGGTTCATCGAAACGATGAGAATCAAACATCAGCAGAAGCCGCTTGGAATCCTCGGCGAACTGAACGGCTCGGCCCGTAGCTGCTCGATCGATCGCCCCCTGCTTTCGGAGCTCGGAATCACCACCGAATTCATGCACGACACCCCCGGGGATGTGGTTCACCCGATCGTTCCCGAAGGGAAGAACCTCACCCTCTGCATGGAATCGCTTACAGCCCTTCATCAGAAGAACCCCGCGTTTGTCCTCGGGTATGTCCCCGACAATGACGGAGACCGGGGAAATATCGTCTACATCAACGACAGGAAAACCGCGACGATTCTGGAGGCTCAATCCCTCTTTGCGTTGATTGTTCTCTCCGAGCTCGCCCAAAGCCGACTTTCCGATCCCGATGCCCCCCTGGCGGTCGTCGTGAACGGACCGACCTCCAATCGCGTCGATGAGATCGCCCGCTCGTTCGGTGCGAAGGTATTTCGCGCCGAAGTGGGAGAAGCGAATGTCGTGGAGCTTTCTAATCTCAAGCGAAAAGAGGGATACGTCGTTCCGATCCTCGGTGAAGGCTCGAACGGAGGGAACATCTCCCACCCGGCGAAGGTCCGCGACCCGTTGAACACCCTGCTCTCTTTGACCAAACTCTTGAAACAAGAGGAACTAAGCAGGTTGTGGTTCACCCTCTCGGGACAACCGCAACCCGCCTCGTTGACGCTCGATCAATTGATCCGTTCCCTTCCTTCCTATATCACAACCGGAGCATACTCCTCTTTGGCGCAGCTGAGCGTGAACATTGAACACGGCCGGCTGAAGACCCGGTACGAGGAGTTCTTCGAAGAGATCTTCAACCGTGATCACATCCTGTTCAACAGCTTTGGAATCACCTCCTACAAGATCATTCAAACGGAAGGAACCGAAGAGCGGATCGGAAGCGGCCCGGCATACCGCACTCCTCCGTACAACGGCGGCTTCAAAGTCGGGTTGTACAACGATGAGAACGTGATGACCGATTTTCTGTGGATGCGGGGTTCAAAGACGGAGCCGATCTTCCGCCTACTCGTCGACTGCAAGGGTGACAACACGAATCGGCACGATTATCTTTTGGAGCTTCACCGCCTCGTCATCACCCGAGCTCTCCAATCGTAGTTACAGCCCCAACGCAGCCACGGCCGAGCCGATCGTCGGTGAATCATCGATTCGGACGAAGCGGTAGTAACGCTTGTATTTCCGCTGCAGGTAGTGGTGGAGGTAGAAGTTCGTGTATTCAAGAAGGTATTCGGTTTTATAGAGGGTCGTTCCGTCGGCGTTGATGCACACCGGTTTCCGGGGGTCGGTCCCCGATCCGCTCTTGAGGATCGTTGATGTGAGATTCGCCGCGGTCAGTTTCGCCGCCCGTTCGATGACGGCGTTGATGATCAGCCAAAGAACGCGGGCATCGCCTTCATTGCCCTCAACACACTGGACAAGTTCATAGTCGCGATTAAACGGCATCTCGAGGTAGTTGCTCATTACGGTGGTTGAAAGCGTCTTGATTCGCTTTGCATAGCGCTCTTTAAATGTCTCGGAAAAGAGCCCGGCATCGGCCGCTTCGGTGATGATCGAACCGCAGATCGGCCCCAGATAGGCGCCGCTGATCATCTTTTCGAGGTGGTATTGGTTGGGCTCCTTGGTGGAATCGAAAAACTTCCGGTCGAAGGGGCCGGGACAGTAGGCGAAGTTTCCCGATTCGATGTTGATGATTTGGGCTTTGGAGGGGTCGGCGGAAAGCTTGGTAATCTTTTTGTTTGACTCAACATAGGCGGTGTTCGTCCCCGTGCCCAGAATGAAGCCGATATAGCCGCTGTAGGGAACATCACTCGGAGTTCCCTGACCGGCGAGCAGCGTCGCCACCGTATCGTTCAATACGGCGACTTTTTTCTTCCGCACATCGTGTCCGCGGCTTGCCAGCTCGGCAAGCAGACTCTTGCCAAGCGGCATACCGATCACTTCGGGAGCTTTGATCTCTTTGGAGAACACCAGGGGAATTCCATCCCGGTCGGAGGTGATTTCAGCGGCGTACGAGAAGCAGAACCCTATTCGATCACTCCGATCAATGAGTCGTTCGACCTCGTCGGCGATGATTGAAAAGAACTCCTTCGCAGTCACTTCGCTTTTCACCCCCGGCATCGAGGTCTTTTTGAACTCCGAGATTCGGGGGTTTTTCTCCCGATCAAACCGGACGAGACAAGTCCGAAGGTTGGTCCCTCCGGCATCGATCACGATGACCGGCTGATCGGCCAGAATGGTTTCACTTGTCGTGGTATAGGTCGGAATCATCTTCAGTGACGAATCAGGAGCACCGGCCAGACCTTTTTCCATCTCCGACAAGAACGATGTGATCAACTGATCCATATCAACCTGATCGGCATCGATCTTGGAGCGATTGAGAAACTCTTCGGTCTTTTTGATGAGCTCGTGCATTGTTTATTCTCCGTTTACTTTCAGTTCTCTTGGCTCGATTACAAAATATCCTTCCTGATCGGTAAAAAGCAAGAACGAGCCGCTGATTGATACATCGGTGGACAGCCGGGTACCGGCGGCTGTTACATCAACGATCGCTTCGATCGGATCGATCGCTCCTCCGGTAACCACGCTGGTCATCAGACTCGCCAGGGTAACTCCTTCTCCCCAAACGGTGCTCACCCGTCCGGTGAGCGAAACCTGTCCCTCTTCCCATTCATGGGTATCGAGGAAGAGAAGCGCCACATCGTTCAACGGACCTTTGGCGCTTTGAAGCAATGAGAGCAGAAAGTTGCTTTGCGGCTTGTTCAACGATTGATACGTCTTCCGATATATGCCGAGATCCGCATCCTTCAGCTCGAGCGCTTTAGGCAGCGTGGCCCTCGCCTCTTTTTCAAAGATTGATCCGGGCAGGTTCAACGCGGGGGTATTGAGATACGCGGCGACGTTGGCGATCGTGGCGTCGCTGATCGCGGTGACAGCGATCAGGATGTCCCGTTCACTCGGCTTTGCTGCCGTGAGCGGGGCAATGACGAGGAGAAGAATGAGAACTAATCCAATGGTTTGACGATTCATCTTGTACGTATCATAAAGGGAAGAATCGATTAAGACAATGAAGAAGAGGTGTGATACACTGAAGCAATGAATAAACCGTCAATTCTTTGGTATGACCTTGAAACATTCGGCCTTGACAGCCGAGGGGACCGAATCGCCCAATTTGCCGCGATCCGAACCGATTTGGATCTTCGGCAGATCGAAGAGCCGACCATCCTCTACTGCAAGCTCAGCGATGATTACCTCCCCGATCCTCTCTCCTGCCTGGTGACCGGCATCACCCCCCAGGAGGTGAATGCGAAGGGGCTCGTCGAAGCGGAGTTCATTCACAGGATCAACGCCGAGTTCAGCAGGCCCGACACCACCGTCGCCGGTTTCAATTCGATCCGCTTTGACGATGAGTTCATCCGCAATGCCCTCTATCGAAACTTTTTCGATCCCTATCGACGGGAGTATGAACACAACAACTCCCGGTGGGACATCATCGACCTGGTCCGTGCGACCCACGATCTGAGACCGGAAGGAATCCGGTGGCCTGAGCGCAATGAAGTGAACCGCCCCGTGTTTCGACTCACTTCCTTGACCGAAGCGAACGGAATCGAGCATCTCGGGGCGCACGATGCCCTGGTTGACGTCCGAGCTACGATCGCAATCGCTCGTCTCATCAAGGAAAAACAGCCAAGGCTCTATCAGTATGCCTATGACCTGCGCTCAAAGAACCGAGTGAAAAGACTGCTGAAAGCCCCCTTTGGCGGGGAGCACACCTCCCTGATTCTGCACACCAACCCCCTCTTCTCCTCGGAATATGGCAACACCCGCCTCATTCTGCCGATCACCTACCTCAAAACGAACGCCAATGCGGTCGTGTGCTTCGATCTGAGCTGCGAAGTGGAACCGCTCCTCTCAGCGACGGAAGAGACGCTGATGAATACGCCGGGAGTCTTTACGATTTCGATCAACAAATGCCCGTTCGTCTCACCGGTGAACGTGCTTACCGAGGAGCTGGAACGGAAGCTTGGGATCGATTCCGCCCTCGCTGCGACGAAAGCCGCCTATATCAGGACGCACCCGAACGTGATAGCCGTGATCCACCGGGTGAAAGACACTTTCGAGCGGATCGACGACGTCGATTACCAGCTCTACGACGCGTTCTTCACCAACAGGGACCAGCAGGTCTTTGAGACCCTTCGCCAAGCGGAGCCGAGGGAAAAAATGGGCTTTCTCAATCAGGTTCAGGATCCCCGGTTCGGAACTCTCCTCTTCCGCCATGTCGGGCGGAATTGGCCGGAGGCGTTCACCGAAGAGGAACGGAAACGTTGGATCAGCCACGCTGCCAATCGCACCCTCAATCCACCGGGCGACGGCAAAATGACGTGGAAGTTCTTCTATCGGAGCATCGAAGAGAAACTCGAGTCGGTCGACACCACCCCCAGGGAGAAACAGCTCCTTGCCGAGTTGAAAGAGTACGGCACCGCTCTTGAGGCAAAGATTTTCGGGTAATACCCCAGCTATGCAAAGCAAACCTCCTTTTGTATACTTCCTCTATGCTTGAGAAGTTAGCCGAATACCAAAGCCAATTGGAACAGATCGATCTTCAACTCGCCGACGGTGCGACGATGAGAGACATGAACCTCTACAAGAAACTCACCCAGGAACGCAGCCACCTTCAGCCGATCGTCGATGAGCTGACCCGACTAAAGGAGATCGCCGATCAGATTGCCGACGCGAAAGAACTGCTGAAAGAGGAGACGGACACCGAGATGATCGCCCTGACCCGCGAGGAGCTTGAGAATCTTGAAGCTGCATTGGAGAAAACAACCTCCAAAGTAAAACTGCTTCTGATTCCCCCCGATCCGCTGGCGGGAAAAGACATCATCATGGAGATTCGAGCGGGCACCGGCGGAGAAGAAGCGGCCCTCTTTGCCGCCGATCTGTTTCGGATGTACTCCCATTACGCCGACAGCCGCTCCTGGAAGATGGACATCCTCTCTTCCAACGAGACGGGAATCGGCGGATACAAGGAACTGATCGTTTCGATCAGCGGAAAGGATGTCTACGCATCGCTTCAGTATGAAAGCGGCGTCCATCGGGTTCAGCGGGTTCCGGAAACGGAAAGCGGCGGAAGAATCCATACCTCGGCGGTTACCGTGGCGGTGCTGGCTGAAGCGGAAGAAACCGATATCGAGATTCGCACGGAAGACCTCAAGGTCGAGACGATGCGCTCCAGCGGCCCCGGCGGTCAAAGCGTCAACACCACGGACAGCGCGGTTCGGATGACCCACCTGCCCACCGGCCTCGTGGTCGTCTGCCAGGATGAAAAAAGCCAGATCAAAAACCGGGCGAAAGCGCTTCGAGTGCTCCGTTCCCGGCTCTTCGAGATGGAAGAGGAGAAGAAGGCGAAAGAGCGGGCGGAGGACCGCAAGAGCCAAGTGGGCTCGGGGGATCGAAGCGAGCGGATCCGCACCTACAACTTTCCCCAGAACCGCCTCACCGATCACCGGATCAACCTTACCCTGTACAAGCTTGATTTGATTATGGCCGGCAATCTGGATGAAGTGATCGAGCCGCTGAAGATCGCCAGCGGAGAGGCTGCACTTGCCGAGGCATAGGATGACCCTCAACGCGTGGATTGCTGAAACGAAAAACCTCTTCATTGAACAGGGAGTCAGCGACACCCCCGGTCTTGATGCCCGTCTCCTTCTTGGACACGCGACCGGATATGATCAGGGAAGACAGATCGTCAATGCCGGGGAGGAGCTTGCCTCCCACCGGCTCGATCTCCTTGAAAACCTGAGATCTCAACGGCTTGCAGGACGCCCGATCGCCTATATCATCGGTTCCAAAGAGTTCTACGGGCGCTCGTTCTACGTGGATGAGCGAGTGCTCATTCCCCGTCCGGATACGGAAATTCTCGTTGAGACCGTCCTCAAGGCAATTGAGGATGGCGTCGTCTCCTCTGAAGATCCGATCATCGACGTGGGCACCGGCAGCGGAGCGGTGGGCATCACCCTCGCCGCCGAACTCGATTGTATGGTACTCTTAAGCGATATCAGCTGCGATGCCTTGGATGTCGCCCGGATCAACAGCCGGAGAATCTTGGGAAGGGAGCTTGAGACGATTGCAAGCGACCTGCTTCCTCTCGGGCGAAAATATGGTATCATCGTGAGCAACCCCCCATACCTCACCGATGAGTGGGTTGCAGCGGTTGATCAAAACGTCCGATCTGAACCGGATCTCGCCCTGCGAGGGTTCGGAGAAGACGGACTCGATATCATCAGGGCGCTGGTCGCTGAGAGCTCGAACCATGGTTCGCTCTTTATCGAATGCGACTATCGCCAGACGAAACAGGTAGCCGGGCTCTTTGAAGAGCATGGCTTTACGAATATATCGATTCAACGCGACCTTCAGGGGTTGGAACGTGTTGTTTGGGGAGTACGAACGTGAATGCCCAGTTGATTGAGCGGTTTATTCAAAAAGCGTTCAAATATCCGCAGGAAGATCAGGAGAAGATCCTGGCTGCGGCGACGTTCGCCGACTCCAAGCATGACGGCCAGAAACGCGCCAGTGGAGAGCCGTATATCATCCACCCCCTGGCGGTCGGTGAAATCCTCATCCAATTGAAGATGGACGCCGACACGATCTCTGCCGGAGTCCTCCACGATACCCTTGAAGACACCGACACCACCTACGAGGAACTGTCCAGACTCTTCGGCAAAGCGGTAGCCGACATGGTGGAGGGCGAAACGAAGATCGCAAGCATCAAGACGATGAGCAAATCGGTCCAAGAGGCGGAAACGATCCGAAAAATGTTCTTCGCGATGAGCGAAGACATTCGCGTCATCATCATCAAGCTTGCCGACAAGTTGCACAACATGCGGACGCTTCACCATCTGAAGAATGAGCGGGCACGGGAAATCGCCAATGATACGCTGGACATCTACGCGCCCTTGGCGGACCGCCTCGGCATCTCCTGGATGAAGGACGAACTTGAGGACCTCAGTCTGAAAACCCTCAAGCCCGACACCTACAACCACATTCAGGAATATCTTCTGTCAAAGAAAAGCGAGCAGACCGCCTACCTGACTCGAGTGGAGAAATCGATCTATCGGGCGTGCGGGGATGCGAACATCGCCGATGTAGTGGTCACCAGCCGCGCCAAACATGCTTACTCTGTCTACATGAAGATGAAGAAGCGGAAAAAGGAGATTGATGAGATCTTCGACATCCTCGGAGTGCGGATTCTCTGCACCTCGGTAATCGACTGCTACACGATCCTGGGGGTCGTCCACCGCCTCTGGCCCCCGATCGAAGGGCGGTTCAAGGACTATATCGCCATGCCGAAGGCGAACAACTACCAAAGCCTTCACACCACCGTGATGGCGCTCGACGGCAAACTTCTTGAAATCCAAATCAGGACCCACGAAATGCATTTCACCGCCGAATACGGAGTCGCCGCCCACTGGTCCTACAAAGCGGAAACGGGCAGTGAAAGCGGTAATTGGGCGCAGATGGATGATGAGCAGTTCACCAAGATCGTCAGCAAGCTCAAAGCATGGTCCAGCGAAATTGAAAACAGCGAATCCTACATGGATGACATCAAGGGTGATCTCTTAAGGGATACGATCTACGTCTTCACCCCCAAAGGGAACATCGTCGAGCTGCCGAAGAACGCCACTGCGTTGGATTTCGCCTATCAGATCCACACCGAGGTCGGAAACCGGACCACCGGAGCGAAAGCGGACGGATCGATCATCCCCCTGAACGCTCCGCTGAAAAACACCCAGGTCATCGAGATCCTCACCAGCCCGAACGCCCGACCGCATTTGAACTGGCTGCGCTACGCCCAGACGAACAGCGCCCGGAAGAAAATTCGGGCGTGGCTGAACAAGTACGATGAGAATATCCTCATCGACAAACAGATCATCGCCAAGCGGAAAGAGATCGAACAGGCCCAGGCGAAGATCGAAAAACGGCCCCCTGAACAACAGGTCGAAGGGGACGATGATGAGATCATCCGCCAACACGTCGATCCTTCACGGATGAAATTCCGGGTCGGGGACGAGAAGAACATGATGATCCACATCGCCCAGTGCTGCAACCCGGTCAGAGGCGATGAGATCATCGGCTACGTCAGCCGGGGCCGGGGAATCATCGTTCACCGCACCGATTGCCCCAACCTGAAAAACATGGCCGAGGTGAAGGACCGGTCGATCGATGTCGAATGGGAAACGGAATTCCCCAAGCTGACCAAGCGGTTCGCCGTGACGAGCAAACGCACCTACGACCTCTTCGGCGAGATCGAAGGCGCGCTCAGGAAGTATAAGGGCCACCTGATCGAAGGCCGCCTTCAGGACGATGAGGACGGCAAGCTGATGGGAACCTTCACGATGGAGGTTCAGCAGGAGGATGACTTCAAGAAGATCATCAAGACCCTGAAAACGATTCCTTCGATCAACACAATCAGCGAGATTCGCTAGATTACTCCTGAATCACCCGAATGATCTCGGGCAACAGCTGCTTTTTACGGGAGAGGACTTGTGGCAACAAGTACATCCCTTCACCGGCCTTTTCGTAGGCGAGCTTCTGCTCAGCGATCGGCATCCGGGTAAGGAGCAGCACGGAGTTCTCCTTGACGACGTCGGTGATCAGGAAGAGCGCCCAGTCGAGGCTGTAGGCCTTTTTCACCATCTCCAGCTCCTCAAGATACCGAGCGCGATAATCCTCGACGTCATCAAGGGTGGTTACCTCGCTTTGACCGATGCCGAAGTTGACTCCGCTTTCCCGATAGCGCTTAAAGTCAGCCTCAATCATCATTCTGGCATCACTTTTAGCCAGAGAAGCCCCGCCGGAGAACATCGTTTCCCCGAATTTGTACATGTCATCCACTCCGGCGATCGAGAGAAGATCCTGCACTGCGGTGTAGTCTTCGAATGTCGTGGTGGGACTTTTGAGCATGATCGTATCGCTGACGATTCCCGAAAGGAGGACTTTGGCGATATCACTCGTCACTTCAACGTTGTGGCGCATGAACAGCTTGTAGACGATCGTGCAGGTCGAACCGAGCGGCTCGCAGCAGATGAAAATCGGGTTGCGGGTCTTCGCCGCCCCGAGGCGGTGATGATCGACGATCTCGACGACCTCGGCCTCCTCCACCCCGGTGATCGCCTGATCGTTTTCATTGTGGTCGACCATGATCAGTTTGGTTGTCGGCTTTTCCAAAAAGGAACGCCGCGAGACATAGCCGCGGTATTCCTTGCCGCTGAAGACCGGCAGCTCCCTGTAATCGTTGTTGGCGAGAAATGCCCGCGCTTCGTCAAAGAGCATATCCGCCTGAAGCGAGGGAAGTTTTTTTACGAGCAGTTCACTGACCGGAACGCACAGGCGGAGGAGTCGAAGCGTTTCGGCGGTGTCCGTTTCGCTAACGAACACGCTCCCCTCATAGGAATCCCAATCTATCTTGGAGATTGTTTTCCCGCGGATTCCGGTGAGGATAATCGCCGGAACGTTCAATTCGATCGCTTTGTTGATGTGCCGCTCCCGATCCCCGACGACGAGAATCGGCATCGGTCCCTTGAAGCCCTTCATCACCTTTTCATAGGTCGCGAACTTGTTGGCTCCAACCGCCAAAGGCGCAAGGATCGATTTCTCATTCCCTTTTTTGATGAAGCATCCGGGAATAACGACTTCAAAGTTTTTGACGAGAAAGTTGTAGACCGGCCGGCTTCCCAGATTCTCCTTGAGAATAAAATCACTGATCTCATCGATCGTAACCAACCCGACAAAACGGGTTCCTTCCATGATCGGGAAGACGGAGTGGCGTGCAGTATTCTTATAGAGGGTGATCAGGCGGTAGACGGGATCGGTGGGACACACTTCGACATCCGATTCAATGATGACTTTGGAGACTCGGGTTCGCACATCTCGTTTAAACGGCGGAGGTATCAACCCAAATCGATTGAATTGAGCCCGGGTTGCCTCGTTGAGGTTTCCACAACGAATCGGAATATAGGTATTGCTCGGATCGACCTTGTTTTTCAGCGCAGCATATGCATAGGCGCTGCAGATCGAATCCATATCGGGGTTCTTGTGTCCGCTGACGAAAATCTTTGCCACTATCCACTCCTGTTGCCCCTATCGTAGCGTAATTTCGAGGGGCGTACAACTGAGGCAGAATGAAAAACCCCGGTGGAAAAGCTTGTTGTTTCACCGACCAAACCCTCCTCTTCTCATTGGAAATACTTACTTGTTGGGGTAGAATCGAAGCGTGGAGGAATCGTAATGCCTAAAGTAGTTATTGCTAATGATCATGGTGCAGTTGAGTTGGCAGTTACTCTCACAGAGTATCTGAAGAAGATGGGTTACGAAGTGAACCACCTCGGTACCACAACTGAGGATTCGGTCGATTACCCGGATATGGCGCTCGCAGCCACAACGGAGTTCAAAAAAGGCGGATACGAGTTTGGAATTCTTCTTTGCGGAACGGGAATCGGGGTATCGATCAGCGCAAACAAAGTCGATGGAATCCGCTGTGCCCTCGTCCACAACACCTACACCGCCCAAATGGCCAAACGGCATAACGATGCGAACTTCATCGCATTCGGGGGGCGGGTCGTCTATCGCGAAGAGGTCGAAGACATTCTCGACGCGTTCATTGACGCCACCTTTGAAGGTGAGCGCCACCAACGACGGGTCGACAAGATCATGGCGCTTGAAAACCGGAATTAAAACCGTCTTGAAGGAAAGATGAAGGGGTGCGGAAGGAGCTCGTCAAAGCGACGGACCAGATGCACCCCGTCTCTTCCTTCAGCCGCATCGACATCCAGAAGATGAACGGCGGTATCACTGCGGCTGAATTCAGCGAGAACCTGTAAACATTGGGCGCACGGCGGTGCCGGAGGAGAATCGGAGCTGACCACCACCAGACACTCGATTCCGACGACACCTTCATCGGCAATCGCCCTCAACAGGGCGCTGCGCTCGGCGCAGATCGTCGCCCCATAGGAGGAGTTCTCCACGTTGGCTCCCGGATACACGCCCTTGGTTCGATGGCTTACGATCGCACTGCCCACCTGATAGTTCGAGTACGGCGCATACGCATTGAGGCGAGCCTTCAACGCGGCGGCGATCGCCTCCCTGAGAACTCCCTCATCCATCTCTTTGACGGGATCGGCGATAAGATTGGCTCCAAACGGAGTGCCGCCTTGAACGCCGACATACCCTCGAAGCAGCTCATTGAACTCATTCGAGGTGGAAAAATCATCAAACTCATCGAGGGTGCCCATCACCGCATCCGCCCCGCTCTCAAAGAGCTCTTCCCGCCCGAAGGTGGTGGTCAAGCCAAGAACGGTGCAGCCGGCGGCTTTTCCGGCGACCGTTCCATTGAGGGCATCTTCGACGACCAGGCACTTCTTTGAGTCGATGCCCAAGAGGAGCGAGGCGATTTGATAAATATCTGCATGAGGCTTGTTGCGTTTCACCATGTCCCCGGTGACGACCTTGTCAAAAATCGATTCCTCGACCCCGACCGCTTCCAGGTTGAGCAGCATCTTCATCCGGACTGCGCTGGTGACAAGGGCGATCTTCATGCCCGCCCGTTTGGCGTTTGTGATGAAGCGGATGACTCCCCCCAGCGGTCCGCTTTCTTTTGCGATCCGGGCGTAGTGGTTGAAGAGAACAAGCTTTTCCACCTCGAAGTCCAGATCAAGTCCATACTTTTCCCCCACCCCCAAGAGATACCGCTTATCACCGGTGCCGATGAAAGGAGTGAAATCTTCCTTCTTGACGGTCACACCTTTATCGGCAAAGAGCCGCATCGCCGCTTTGAGAATAATCGGCTCGGAGTCGATCAGCACTCCGTCCATGTCAAACAAGATCGCTTCAATCATCAGTGCATCACCGTTTTTCCTCGTCCCACCGAGTGTTGGGGAATGAATTCACCTTTCCCTGCCAACCCGAGGTACACCCCATCGCCCATGATGAGCCTGCCGCCAAGGTAGGTCATCAGCGCTTTCCCGACAACGGTCATGCCTGCATATGCGCTGTATCCGCTTGCCGAGTGAATGGAGGCATCACCGATCTTCCACTGATGGTCGGGATCGAAGAGGACGAAGTCCGCGTCGCTTCCGATTCGCAAAGCTCCTTTTCGCGGATAGAGGCCGAACGCTTTGGCCGGAGCGGTCGAAAGAAGATTCACGACCTGCTGAAGGCCGATCCGTCCGCTCTTCGCGGCAAAGTTGTAGACCAGGGAGAGCAGTTCTTCACTTCCGGGGATACCGGGAAGGATCGTCCGGCTGTCCTTGGAGGAAAGCTTCTGTTCTTTCGTGAAGGCACAGTGGTCGGTCGCGACGACTTGGATCTCTCCGTTCAGGAGCGCTTCCTGCAACGCCAACCGATCTTCCTCATCCCGAAGCGGAGGGGTCATCACCCACAGCGCCCCGTCGGCGCCCACAAGCTTCTCGCCGGTCAGGAACAGGTAGTGCGGCGTCGTTTCAACGATCACCCGCAGCCCTTGCCTTCGAAGGTCGCGAACCGCCTCCAGCCCTGCTTTACTGGAGAGGTGGACGATGTAGATCGGGATGCCGACCTCAAGGGCGATCTTCCCCATCGTCCGAATTCCGACCGCTTCCGCTTCCGAAGGACGGAGAATCGGATGGGAAGCGGGAGCATAATCACCTTTGTATGCCTTTTCAGCGCGTTGGATGACCTCGTCATCCTCCGCGTGGATCGTAACAAGAAGATCAAGCTCTTTACAGATCGCAAAGATCTTTTTCAATTCCTCTTCTTTTTCGATCATGTACCCCACGTTCTTGTAGGTAGTGAAGAGCTTGATGACCTTGACTCCGGCTTCTTTGAGCTCAAGCAGCTCCTCTTTCAGGCTTGGGCGGTAGGAATAAATCCCTTGATGGAGGGAAAAATCGATCGCCATCTCTTTTCCCATCGCCGCAATCCGTTCTTTGGCATTGACCAAGAGCGATCGCTTCTTGTCATCGTCGGCAAAGTCCACCACGGTGGTAACCCCGCCATAGGCGGCGGCCCGCGAGCCCTCGGCGAAGGAGTCGGCGGTAACCGTGTTGCGACTTACCAAATGATAGTGGGTATGCGCATCGATGATACCGGGAAGAATCGCAAGCCCGTCGGCCCGGACGATCTCCACCGGACCGTCAATCTCACCGACCTCGATCTTCGGAGCGATCCGAACGATGATTCCATCCTCGATCAGGATGTCCGCATGCCGGGTCCACTCGGTATCCACCAGCAAACCTTGGGTAACCAGAAGTCTTTTCATACACCTAGGATACTCCCTGGAGGAGCAATTGGCAACATAGGAGATATCAAGCAAAAGGAACCGGATGACCCGAATATGTCGGTGTCAATCATGATCTTCATTCGACATGTTCCGCACGACGAGACCGGGTAATCCATTCCGCCACTGCTTCCTCAGTGAGAAAACCGGCCTTCTCCGCCTCGCCGCCCATCTGCTCTTGAAAGCGTATCAAAGCGTAAACGGCTGAATTAACAACTCGCACATTGTTCCCTTCAACGATAAATGTAACGCGATCGCCACTCTCCACACCAAGCACTGTACGTACGTCCTTCGGGATGGTAACCTGACCTTTTGACATGACCCGTGCGTCATGTACGAATACTGCCTTTGACATATAAATATCTCCTAAAGAAGTATGGAAATAGGGATTTCCTACTTTTTAGTATACGTATTCTGAGAAAAAATCAATTAGGCAACTGCATTCAGTACTCAATACCGGACCTTCGCGTCCTTGACGGCTTTTACCTGGTCGAGCCGGCCTACCGGGGTCGAAACCGGGGCCTTCTTCAGCGAGGCGGGATCGCTTTTCGCTTTTTCCGCGATGCGGATCAGCGCAGCGATGAACGCGTCCAGACTCTCAAGGCTTTCGCTTTCGGTGGGTTCGATCATCAGCGCCTCGTCGACGATCAGGGGGAAGTACACCGTCGGGGGGTGGTACCCTTCATCAATCAGCGCTTTGGCGAAATCCTCGGCGGTGACTCCATACTGCTCTTTGTAGTTTTTGACGCTGATCACAAACTCGTGCATGATTCCACCGGTATGGGGAATCTCATAGTACGGCGCCAATTTTTTTGCCAGATAGTTGGCGTTCAGCACCGCATGATTGGCGGCGGCTCGAAGGCCTTCGCTCCCCATGCGGAGAATGTAGACATACGCCCGCAGAAAAACGAGGAAGTTCCCCCAGAACATGCTCACCTTCCCGATCGAATCCGGCCTGTCCCAATCGAACACATACCCCCCTTCCCGCAGATCGATATCCGGCTTCGGAAGGAACGGGCGGAGAAGATCGTTGACCATTACCGGTCCGCTGCCCGGGCCGCCGCCGCCATGGGGGGTGGAGAACGTTTTATGAAGGTTGAGGTGGAGCACGTCGAAGCCCATGTCGCCGGGACGGACCTTGCCCATGATCGCATTGAGGTTCGCCCCGTCATAGTACAGCAGGGCTCCCGCTTCATGGACCGCTTCGCTGATTTCAAGGATATCCTCTTCGAAAAGTCCGAGGGTGTTGGGGTTGGTCAACATGAGGGCGGCGACCTCATCGGAGAGCTTGCTCTTCAAATCAGCCAGATCCACCAATCCTTTCCTGTTCGAAGCGATTTCAACCACATCGAAGCCGTTGACCGCCGCGCTGGCGGGGTTGGTCCCGTGGGCGCTGACGGGAATCAGAACCTTGGTTCGCCCAACGTCGCCCTTTTTCAAAAAGTAGGAGCGAATCATTTTAAGACCGGTGTATTCGCCGTGGCTGCCGGCACACGGCTGAAGCGATCCCCAGGACATTCCGGTAATGGAGGAAAGGTCTTCCAGGAGGTTGTACATCACCGATAGACACCCTTGAACCGTCGAGATGTCCTGAAGTGGATGGATCTCGGTGAATTGAGCCATCCGGGCGATCTCTTCCCCGAGCTTCGGATTGTATTTCATCGTACAGGAGCCCAAGGGGTACATCCCGTTGTCGACCCCGTGAACCATCCTCGAAAGCCGGGTGAAGTGCCTGACCACATCGAGCTCGGAGACTTCCGGCAGGCGGGCGCTCCCCTCCCGTTGAAGATGGGACGGAAGATACGCAAACTCCTGGTCGAAGGACCGGGGAAGATCCAGGGAAGGATAACAATACGCCAAGCGCCCTTTTTTGCTTTTATCGATCAATAACGGTTCAATCATTTCATCACCCTCTGAGCCGCCGCAATATACATCTCCAGCTCTTCCCGGCTTCTCTTTTCCGTTACCGCTACAAGAAGAACGAGTTCATCGGTATCTTTGCGGGTCAACGCGGAAAGCCGGACACCGGCAAAGATCCCTTCGTTGCGGAGCTCCTGAAGGAACTTCCGCATCCGCTTCGCATCGTGAAAGACGACCGGAAACTCGCACCAGAACGGATGGGCATTCATTACCTCCACCCCGGGAAGCTGACCGAGATGATGAGCCAGGTAGTGCGCTTTGGCGTAGGATTGCCGGGCCGCTTCGACCATCCCATGCCACCCGAGCGATGAAAGGTGGATCGTCGTCATCAGGGCGGCAAGCGCCTGGTTTGAACAGATGTTGCTTGTCGCCCGCTCCCGCTTGATGTGCTGTTCCCGTGCTTGGAGGGTCAGAGTGAAGCCTCTTCTTCCTTCGGCGTCGGTAGTGATTCCGACAAGGCGACCCGGAATTCTTCGTAACAGCGGTTGTTTCACCGCCATGTAGCCGCAGGACGGACCGCCAAAAGAAAGACCGAGACCCAGACTTTGGGTATCGCCGACGGCGATGTCCGCTCCCCACTGGCCGGGAGTCTTTTGAATCGCCAGGCTCAGCGGGTCGCTGCTGATCGCAAAGAGCGCTTTGTGCTCGTGAAGCAGATCCGCTATACCGCTATAGTCTTCGACAAATCCGTAGCGGTTGGGCGATTGCACGATGAGCCCGCCGACATCATCGCCGATGACGAGGCCTGAAAGGTCGACAACGCCATCCTTCTCCCGAATCGGTACAACCTCGTACTCCGTTCCAAGGACCCACGTTCCGAGCGCCTTGAGGGCGAAGGGGTGGATCGTCTCGCTGACCAGCACCTTCTTGGCGCCCCGCTTGGCGTTCACCATCAAAAGCGCCGCTTCGACGATCGCATGTGAACCGTCGTACAGCGAAGCGTTCGCGATATCCATCGAGGTTATTTCACAGATCATCGATTGGAACTCGAAGATCGCCTGAAGCAATCCCTGACTCATCTCCGCCTGGTACGGGGTGTAGGCGGTTACAAAGGAAGGAAGTGAAGAAAGCGCCTTGACGGTGGAAGGAATAATATGGTCGTAACACCCGCCGCCGAGAAACGAGATTCCTCGGATGTTTCGTTGAGCGATCGAATCAATCATCCGCTGCACTTCATCCTCGGTTCGCCTATGAGCGATCGGAACCGAATCTTCGAGGAGCAGATCCTCACCGACCACCTCAAAGAGCCGGTCGACCGATGAAAGACCGAGCGCCTCAAGCATCTGCGCCCGATCCTCATCCGTGTGGGGAATGTAGGGGTAAATCATGTAATACTCCGCTTCTTGCCTACAGTGAGGCAAGGTAGGATGCGTATTCAGTGCTGTCCATCATGGAATCGTAATCTTCTTGAGAAAAAGACCCGAGAACGTACAGGTGGTTTGCATAACAGTCCTCGTTGATCAATTCCGGCGAGCCGTCAAGATCTTCATTCGCCTCAAGGACGACTCCTTCAATCGGGTTGATGATCGGACTGGCTGCTTTTACCGACTCGATCGAGGAGATCTCTTCATCTTTTTTATACCGCTCGCCAATCGGGGGCAGTTCGACAAACACGATCTCCCCGAGCTCATCCTGGGCGTGGTCGGTGATGCCGACATAGGCTTTTTCACCTTCAATGCGAACCCATTCATGATCTTTGCTATAGCGCAATGTATCTAAAATCCTGCTCATCTTGCTCCTCCGCGTAACGTTTCAATGCTACCATTCTACCTCTTAGTTGTCGAGGGGAAAAGCCGTCTGCAAAAACGACAAGTCAAGCTCCGGATAGAGCACGAACCTGCCCAACAATGCAAGGACTCGCTCCTTTGCTTCTTCTCTGGCGCCCGGCTCCGTCACTGCCCGAGCCTTTGAGGGCTGGCCGGCGTTCTCGCCTTTGGTCAGGATAACCGGTTTCGTGTTCTTCAACACCAAGGCGATGATGGAAGCGACCTCTTTCATTTCACGCTTGCCCATTCCGAGAGTCGTGAGGGCCGGCGTCCCGATCCTCAGGCCGCTGGTGTACCACGGCCCGTTGGGATCGAAGGGAAGACTGTTTCGGTTGAGGGTCATACCCGCCTCCCGAAGGGCGCTTTCCGCTTGCCGGCCGTTGAGACCGAAGGAACGCACATCCAGCAGCATCAGGTGGTTGTCCGTCCCTCCGGTGGCTACCGTGATTCCTTCAGCGATGCACGCCTGAGCCAACGCTCGGGCGTTTTCGACGATCTTATGGGCATAGTCGGCAAATGAAGGATCCAACGCTTCCTTCAACGCTACCGCTTTTGCCGCCATCACGTGCGGCAGCGGTCCGCCGAGGACAAGGGGGCAGCCTTTGTCGACGCTTTCGGCATACTCTTCGGTGCAGAGCACCAATCCCCCCCGGGGACCGCGAAGGGTTTTGTGCGTTGTGGTGGTCACTACATCCGCCCAAGCCACCGGATCATATTCGCCGGTAAACACCTTCCCGGCAACCAGACCGGCGAAGTGGGCCATATCCACCATGAAGACCGAACCGGCTTTTTTCGCAATCTCTGAAAGGCGTTTAAAGTTTATCGCTCGAGGATATGCACTGTAGCCTGCAAGCAGGATCAGCGGCTTCAGCTCAAGCGCCTGGCGTTCAATCGCATCGTAATCCAAGAGACCGGTTTCTTTATCGACGCAATAGGAGTACGCATCGAACATCTGCGCACTGATGTTCTGCCGATATCCGTGGGTCAGGTGACCGCCGGAGTAGTAATCAAGACCGAGCAGCTTCTGATTTCCCACCGCATGACGAATCCTGTTCCAATCCTCCCGGCTCAAATCGGCGGGGTTGGAGATCCCGATCTCTTCCAAGGAAGGGACGGTCACCTTCGTGTTGAGAATCGCCCAATACGCCACCAAGTTGGCATCCGCTCCGGCATGCGGCTGGACATAAGCGTGCTGAGCTCCAAAAAGTTCTTTGGCATAGGTGGCGCCTCGTTCTTCGATCGCATCGACGTTGTCACAGCCGGCGTAGAAGCGGTGATATGCAAAGCCTTCGCTGTATTTATCCGTCAACAGATTTCCCATCGCAGCCTGAGAGGACAGGGATGAGAAGTTTTCACTGGCTATGAGTTTCAGGTGGGTTCGCTGGTCGCTCAATTCGTTGACGATTCGAGCGGCGATCTGGTCGTCCACCTTGGCGATGAGATCCAAGTTCGCGACAAAGCCGATCATCGCCTCATTTTCAGTTCCATATGCTTGAATGTATTTTCCCAGAGCGCTTGTTTGCCGCATACTCCCACCTCACTGTATATTCATTGTACGTATCTTGCCGATGAAAGCATTTGATGTCAACAAAACGGGTTTTATTTGTATGATGATGTTGAATTTTTAACGATTTTATTTATAAGATTGCACGTATGTATCAAATCGATACAAATTCACCATAAGAGAGTAAAGCGTATGAGCAACTCACAGAAACGAGAGGTATTGGGAAGCCGTTTAGGCTTTATTTTGCTGTCCGCAGGGTGTGCAATCGGACTGGGAAACGTGTGGCGTTTTCCGTTCATCACCGGCCGGTATGGTGGGGCGGCGTTCGTCCTGATCTATCTCCTCTTTTTGGTGATCCTTGGTCTTCCGGTGATGGTCATGGAGCTGGCGATCGGGCGAGCGAGCAAGCAAAATATCGGCCTGTCCTTAAAGACCCTGACCCCTGAAAAGAAAGGCTGGCATTGGTACGGACATGTGGCGATCGCCGGCAACTATGTTCTGATGAGTTTTTATGTGATGGTATCGGGCTGGGTGCTCTCCTACCTTTTTAAAACCCTTGGCGGGACCTTTGTCGGCTTGGACGCAGCGGGTGTCGGCGGTGTTTTCGGAGAAATGCTCGGCAAACCGGGAAATATGATTTTTTGGGGAGTGTTGGCAATCATCCTCGGGATGATCCCCGTCGGCATCGGCCTTCAGAAGGGGGTCGAACAGATCACCAAATACATGATGGTCGGTCTTCTTCTCCTCTTGATCATTCTGGCGGGAAACTCGATCGCTCTGAAAGGCGGTGGCGAAGGACTCAAGTTTTACTTGGTCCCGAACTTTTCCCGAATGGCGGAGGCAGGCGTAGGCAATGCAATCTATGCGGCGATGAACCAGGCGTTTTTCACCCTGAGCCTCGGAATCGGGTCGATCTCGATCTTCGGATCCTACACCAGCGACAAGCACCGGCTCACCGGGGAGGCGATTCGCATCATCAGCCTTGATACGTTCGTGGCGCTCCTTGCCGGCCTCATCATCTTCCCGGCGGCGTTCGCGTTCAACGTCGAAGCAGGAGCCGGCCCGTCTTTGCTGTTCATCACCCTGCCCAACATCTTCAACCAGATGCGCGGCGGTCTGTTCTGGGGAACGCTGTTCTTCCTCTTCATGAGCTTTGCCGCACTTTCAACGGTCATTGCAGTGTTTGAAAACATTGTCAGCTATTGGATCGATGTTCACGGTGTTTCCCGCCGAAAAGCGGCGATCTACAACGGCCTTGCAATGGTCGTGCTCAGTCTGCCGGCGATTCTCGGATTCAACGTCTTATCATGGTTCCAGCCGCTGGGACCGGGCAGCGGAATCCTGGATCTGGAAGATTTCATCATCAGCTCCAACATCCTGCCGATCGGGGCGTTCATCTTCTCGATTTATACGAGCTGGAGATACGGATGGGGTTGGGACAACTTCATCGCCGAGGCGGATAAAGGCACCGAAGGGGCGGAATTCCCGAAAATCCTGAAACCCTACTTCCAGTATGTACTCCCGCTCATCATCTTCGTCCTGTGGATCCTCGGATACGTGGATATCTTCGGCGCTTGACTATAATGTGTTGTACGTTTACACTTTTAACGCTTTGGAGCAAGTAATTTAGGAGGATTTGTGGCTAAAGAAGAAGCAATTGAAGTTGAAGGAATCGTGCGTGAAGCACTGCCCAATACGATGTTCCGCGTTGAACTGCAGAACAACCATGTCATCCTCGCCCACCTTTCGGGCAAGATGCGCAAACATTATATTCGAATTGTCCCCGGAGATTCGGTCCGGGTAGCGCTCTCACCGTATGATTTGACGAAAGGCCGAATTATTTACCGCGAGCGATAAGCGTATGACATTACAAAGCGGCTGGGACTCCCGGCCGCTTTTTTTCATCCCTTCAAGATGACCCAGATCACTCCGCTCCCACCATACCGGGCAGGCGGGGAGAAGAACTCCCGCACATTCCTGCTGAGCCTGAGAATCCGTTCAACCTCCTCTCGAATCAGCGAGTACCCTGCTTCATTGTGCAGCCCTTTCCCGACGATGAAGGCAAGTTTTCGGATCTTGTGCTCCAACGCGGTGGCGAGAAATGCCCGAGCCTCGCGCTCCGCCTCGCTGACGGTCATCCCATGCAGATCCAACACAACCTCAGGTAACATCGTGCGCAGAGCGCTCAAGGTGGGTTCTTCCGATCGAGGTTTCTTCGCTTTCTCTTTCACCGCCTTTTTCAGTGCGCCTTCTTCGTCGCTGATCTCGTTCCATTTGCGGTAGGTGTCGGCAAAGGACCACGTCGCGCTGCTCTCCTTTCGATCCTGAAGGGCCTCTTCCACCTCCACGCTCGCTACAAGCTTTTTCGGTTCGTGCCTCTTTTTGGATTGTTTCACCGTTTTCCGAATCTTGGGCTTTTGAGCACCTTCAAACTCATCGAGCAAGGCGCCGAAGTCTTTCGTCGGCTTGTAGGGGGCGGACTTTTTCATCGGCTCGGGGGTTTTCTTCTTTTTGGGCTTTTTGTCCTTGTTCTCCCACTCATCCAGAATCTCTCCGAAGGAGCGGGAGAATTCTATGCTCGCTGAGCGCTTCATCCGCTTGGTCACCCCTTCCAGCGTCCCGCTTCGCTCCCAGCTCTCCAGAATGTCCCCGAAGTCGGCGGAGGGATCATAGCCGAGGACGATCGGCTCTTTGCGAGCGGAAGGACTCTCATGCTGAGAGTCCTTCGCAACGGGGCGTGATTGCTTCTTCTTTGCCATCACACTTCCCGGACATCCAGAAGCTGGATGACAAACGGTTTTACGATCTCGACGATCTCACTCATCGGAGCACCTTGAACTTTAATCGTACAGATCGCGTTCGTCGGATCGGTGCCCATGAACGTTCCGAAGGTGATGATGTCGATTCCCGCTTCGCTGAGCGCCTGGCTGATCTTGGCGATCGTTCCGGGTTTGTCTTCGACGATGAAGGAGATCCGAACACCGAAATGGCGGGCTCCGAAGAGCTCGAGAAGGATCTTGAACATGTCGCTTTTCGTCACGATGCCGATGAGCTTATCATCTTCCATCACGGGAAGACTGGAAAGATCCTGATCGACCATCAGCCGGGCGGCCTCTTCGACCGTTGTGTCTTTGGTGATCGTCACGACGTTCTTGCTCATCAGCTTTTTCACGGTGAGCTTGCTCAAGAGATAGGCCATCTCATGAATCGAGAGGCTGCTCATCGGTGACGGGGTTGCATAGAGAATATCTTTCTCGGTGATGATTCCAACAAGCTTCTTATCCTTATCCAAGACCGGCAGTCGATGAACCTTCTCCTGCTTCATCAACGCTGACGCTTCGGAGATCGACATATCCGGTGATGCAACGACCGGATTACGGGACATTCTTCGTTCAATAATCATATCGGCTCTCCTTCCTCCACTTCCATGGTACATGAGCTTGTGCTCAAATACCACTCTTATTCTCCGAGGTACGCCTTGCGAACCTTCTCATCTTCCAGCAGATTGGCCGCCTTGTCGTAGAGGACGATTCGGCCGTTTTCCATGACATACCCCTCCTTGGCAGCGCGAAGGGCCATCCGTGCGTTCTGTTCCACCAGAAAGACCGTTACTCCATCCTGCTTGTTAATCACATCGATCTTCTCAAAGATGTCGGCGACCACCAGAGGCGCCAGACCGAGCCCCGGCTCATCCAGCAGAATCATCCTCGGTCCGCTCATCAACGCCCGGGCGATCGCCATCATCTGCTGCTCGCCGCCGGAAAGCGAGCGGGTCTTTTGACGCTTGCGTGCTCCGAGGATCGGGAAGAAATCATACATCGCTTCCTTGCGCTGAGCGATGAGAGCATCGTCGCGGACAAGGAACGCCCCCATATCCAAGTTCTCTTCCACCGTCATGTCGGCAAACACCCGCCGCCCCTCCGGAACGAGGGCTATTCCCCGTGATGCGATCAGATCGGTAGTCATGTGACGGCCCCGGTTGGCGGTGCAGATTTCTTCCCCGTCGAAGGTGATCGTGCCTTCAACGAGGGGTTCCAGTCCGACGATCGCCTTCAGAAGGGTGGATTTTCCCGCTCCGTTGGCACCGATCAGACAGACGATGTCTCCCTCATAAACGTGCATCGTCACCTCTTTGAGGGCCCGAATATTGCCATAGGAAACGGAAACAGTATCGACGGTAAGCAGTTCTTTCATCACTCATCCTTTCCAAGATACGCTTCGATCACCAAAGGATTGTTCTTGATCTCCGTCGGAGTACCCTCGGCAAGCTTCTCTCCATAGTTCAACACGGTAATCGAGTCGCAGATATTCATCACCAGCCTCATATCGTGTTCGATCAAGACGACGGTGATTCCAAGCTCCCGGATCTTCCTGATGATTCGAATCAAATGCTCGGTTTCCTGGGGGTTCATTCCCGCCGCCGGCTCATCGAGAAAGAGCAGCTGAGGATCGGTGGCGAGCGCCCTTGCGATTTCCAGCTCCCGCTGCTTCCCGTACGGCAGGTTTCTGGCCAGCTCGCTCCGATAGGAGTGCATATCAAAGAAATCAAGCCACTGAAGCGCTTTGTCGTAGATCGCGTTCTCTTCCTCTTTCAGATGAATGTAGCTTTTCAGAGCGTTGAGAAAACGCCCTTTTGTTTCATCTTTGCCGGTTTTGAAGTGGCGGCCGATCATCACGTTCTCCGCAACGGTGAGATCTTTGAAGAGACGGATGTTCTGGAACGTCCGGGCGATGCCGAGGCGGCAGATCTTATGAGCGGGATAACCGGTGATATCCTTACCCATGAAGCGGACCTTCCCGCTCGAAGGAGTGTCCAAGCCGGTCATATTGTTGAACAGCGTCGTTTTTCCCGCTCCGTTGGGGCCGATGAGTCCGGTGATCAGGCCGCCTTCCACTTGGAAATCAACGTTGTTGACCGCGATCACTCCGCCGTAGGCTCGAGTCAGTCGTTCCGTTTCCAGGATGGTCATGCCTTCTCTCCTTCCTCGTTGCCGTAGCGGATTTCTTCCCGGCCGAGCAGACCCTGAGGCCGCCAGATCATCATCACCACCAAAATCAGTCCGAAGAGGATCTGTTTGAACTGCGGCGGGATCACGCTGGTCAGGCCGGTAAGCTGCGGGAAGTAGCTGATCAGCTGGATGATGAACGCTCCGAGAATCGAAGCCTTGAAGTTTCCCATCCCCCCGAGGACGACCATGCACAGGACCATCACCGAGACCATGAACGTATAGGTGCCCGGGGTGACGCTCAAGGTGAAGACCGCCTGAAGCGACCCGGCGATGCCCGCGACGGAAGCCCCCAGAATGAACGCATAGACCTTGTACTTGGTGATGTTGATCCCCATCGCTTCCGCTGCGATCTCGTCTTCACGGATCGCGGCGAGCGCCCGCCCCATTCGTGAACGGGCAAGCCGCTGGAACAGCACGTATGCGATTGCAACGAAGATGACGACCATCACCAGAAACGAATATTTGGTATAGGGATTGATCACGAACCCGAAGATCGTCGGCATCGGAATCTTCTGGATTCCCATCGGTCCCCGGGTCAGACTGTCCCAGTTGTTCAGGACGTTGCGGACGATCTCCCCGAAGCCGAGGGTGGCGATCGCCAAATAGTCACCTTTGAGCCGGAGGGTCGGCAGCCCGATCAAGAGGCCGCAAAGCGCGCTCAAGAGCGCCGCGGGGGGCAGCGTCGCCCAGAAGGAGAACCCGAAGCGGGTGGAAAGGATCGCCGTGGCGTAGGAGCCGATCGCGAAGAACCCCGCCTGCGTCAGACTGAGCATCCCCCCGTAACCGGTGATGACGTTCTGCCCGAGCGCCATCAATGCATAGATGCCGGAATAGATCAAGATCAATAAAAAGAAGTTGAGCATATCACACTTTCTCCTTCTCATCCTTGCCGAGGAGACCTGCCGGTTTGACCAGAAGGATGATGATCAGCACCCCGAAGGCGATCGTGTCCTTCAGCCCGCTGGGAATTCCGAAGATCGCAACCCCGAAGGTCTCAAGGATCCCGAGCAGGATCCCTCCGACCATCGCTCCGGTGATGTTTCCGATCCCCCCGAACACGGCGGCGACGAACGCCTTCAGCCCGGTCATCGTTCCCATCGTCGCATAAACCTTGAAATCGAGGGCGATGAGAATTCCTCCGACCGCGGCCAGGGCGCTGCCGATCGAAAACGTTAGGCTGATTACCCGGTCGACGTTGATTCCCATCAGCATCGCCGTTTGCTGATCCAGGCTGGTGGCGCGCATCGCCTTGCCCATCCGGGTCCGGTCGACGAAGATCTTAAGGATGACCATCATCACCAACGATACTGAAAGAATCAGAATCTGGTGGGGGGTGATGACCACGCCTTTGAAAACAAAGGGGGTGTTGTCGAAGGGATAGTGGAATTTTTTGCTGTTCGTTCCGAATGCCCAGGCTGCGGAGTTGGAGAGAATGAATGAAACTCCGATTGCACTGAGCAGGGGGGCGAGCCGGGTCGCTTTGCGAAGGGGCTTGTACGCAACCCGCTCAATCGTCACTCCCAAGAGCGCGCTGATGACCATCGAAGCGAGCATTGCAAGGAAGAACGCGATCAACACCCAGGGACCCAGTGAAGCGTCCCCCCTCAGGGCGTTGTAGATGAACAGACCGGCATAGGAGCCGACCATCAGCACATCCCCATGAGCGAAGTTGATAAATTTCAGAATGCCGTAGACCATCGTGTATCCGAGGGCGATCAGCGCATAGATTCCCCCGAGGGTCAGGCCATTCGTCAAGTGTTGGAAAAATTCAGCAATTCCCACGACGTCTCTCCTTGATCACGAGAACTGGGTTGACAGTACCATAAAAGAGCCGGTGTTCTCAACACCGGCTCATCGTTATCTTGGTGTTTGCCGAGCTCAGTCCACCTGAGTCAGCACTCCGTCAACCACCGTGAAGGTTCCGATATACTCGGGAGTCGTGCCGTTGACCCGGTACAATCCCTGATACGCAACCAAGTCGCCATTCTCGGCGAAGTTGACCGTTCCGGTAACTCCCTGATAATCCTTCGTTGCGGCAACCGCATCCCTGATCGCCTTGCGGTCGAACTTGCCGGTGGCTTTATACACCTTCTCCATCGCTGCGAGCAGGATGTTCGCTCCGTCAAACGCGTTTGTAGCGAAGGAGTCGGGGCTTACACCGAACTTCTTCTCATAATCGCTCTTGAACTTGGAATACGCCTGGCTTTCAGCAACTTGGGCGGGACCGACATAGACGACGCCGTGGGTGAAGTCACCGGCGAGGTTGTAGATGTCGGGGTTGGAGAAGCCGTCACAGGAGACAAAGGGAATCTTGATTCCGAGCTGGGAAGCCTGCTCAAGAATCTGAGCCATCTCAGCGGTGTAGTTGGGAATATAGATCGCCTCGGGGTTGGCGCTGCGGATCTTGGTAAGCTGGGTTTTGAAATCCTTGTCTCCGACTTGGAACGCCTCGCTGATGATCATCTTTCCACCGGCTTTCTCGAAGGAAGCGGTCATCCCTTCAAAGAGACCCTGACTGTAGTCGTTCTTTGCGTACAGAACACCGATCGTGCGATAGCCGAGCTTTTCATAGAAATAACGACCGGAAACTTCGCCCTGCAAACCATCGGAAACAACGGTTCGGAACACATAGTCACCGATCGAGGTGATGTCGGCGTGGGTCGCCGAGGGGCTGAGCATCACGATCCCTTCATTCTGCACCCGCTCGCCGACTGCGAACGCCACCCCGGTGAAGACCGGTCCGATGAGACCGGAAATCTTGTCGGAGGAGGAAAGCTTCTCGATCGCCGAGAGGCCTTTCTCGGGCACTCCTTCGGAGTCTTCAGTAACGAGGGTTACTTTGAGTTTTCCATCAATGCCGCCTTTCGCGTTGAACTGTTCAACGGCAAGAATGACGGAGTTGTTGCATAAAATACCGTAGTTCGCGTTGTCACCGGTCATCGGACCGATGAATCCAATCTTGGGGCCCGTCTCGCCACTTCCACCCGCAAAGACGGAAACGCTGATCAATGCAACAAGCGCCACCGTGATCAACAAGCTTTTTTTCATCGTTAGTACCTCCATACGTGCGTACATCATCATTAACGTAATATTTCTTTGGTTATACAATAATGCGTATATTTATTCAATATTTAAACACTCATTCCATCAAGATTCCACACAAACATAAGAATCAACCGCATAAAGACAGCTTTTTCCCCGATGCCCGAGTGTGCTATACTCGGCTCAATGATCTAAAGAGGAGGCTTACATGGCCAAAAAGAAGGGTTCGCTGTTGGAAGAGTTCAAGAAGTTCATCTCCCGGGGAAACGTGATGGACATGGCCGTCGGTATCATCATCGGTACGGCGTTCACCGCGATCGTCTCATCGTTGGTCAAGGATATCCTCATGCCGTTCATCAGCCTGATCATCGGAGGAATCAATTTCACCGATCTGAAGATCATCATCGCTCAAGCGACCGCCGACACCGCCGAAGTCGCCATTACCTATGGAACATTCATCCAGAAGGTGATCGATTTCCTCATTATCGCATTCGTGGTCTTCATGATGGTCCGAACACTCAACCTATTGCAGGCAAGACTGAAGAAACAGGAGGAACAGGCGGCTGTTGCGGAAAAGAAGCCGGCTCCACCGGCTTTGGAGATCGTCCTGTTGACCGAGATTCGCGACCTCTTGAAAAAGCAGGCGGATTAAGAACCTTGCACATGACCGATGAATTCGCTACTATCGAGGTGTTCCACCTCCTGTAGCTCAGCCGGATAGAGCACTTCCCTCCTAAGGAAGGGGTCGTGCGTTCGAATCGCGCCAGGGGGATGCAGGCTGCCGACCGGCAGCCTTTCTTCATCTCGAGACAAGCAGGGCGATGATGAGCAACAGGATGGTCACCCCGATTGAGGAGTAGAAGATCGCAAGCTGTTTGCGCTTCTGGATGAGCTTTTCAACGGTAAGGCGGTTTCGTTCCCGTTTAAGCCGCTCTTCCTCCGCTTCCAGCTTCTTCTGGCGTTCCTCCTCCGCTTTGAGCTGAGCTTCCCGCCGCTTCCGGTTTGCCAGTTCCTTGCGCTCCTCTTCCTCGCGAAGCCGTATGTAGCACCGCCCGCAGAGGACGATCCCCTCGGTGGCGTAGAGATCATCGTAATAGCTTTGGCTGCACTCCGGACAGATGTACAGCCGCTTCAGCTTCCCCCCTTCGATCAGCTTGCATGCGATCATCCGATGGGTGATTACCTCGCGTTCTTTTTTACCGATCAGCTTTTCGAGGAAGGTAAGCGGTTTCACTTCTTCACATTCCTCCCCAAGCTCGGTGGCCAGATGAACGATCCGCTCGCTCAAGCCCCGATCCTGGGTGATCAACATGAGATTGAGATTGGCGCCGATTCTTCGAAAGAGTTCCACCAGATGGTCGTCGGCGATTCCACCGCTGCCGGTGTCGCCGAGCCGAACGATTCGCTGCTTCGCCAAGGAACGGATCAGGTCCGGGCGGATTATCGCCCGGATGCGGACATCCTGATCCTTTTCGGGGTTGCTCTTCAGTCCATAGAGCTCTTCCATCGTCTTTTCAAGGATGATAAGCCGTTTTTTGCGGCGTTTGAGAATATCCTTGCTGTCTGCGACGAAGTGAAGGAACCAATCCTTCTGAATGATCGGGGCGGTATCGACGTAGATCTCATCAAACACCCGGATCTGCTCGTCGAGGGTTTGAAGATACTCCTCATCACCGCTTCCGTAGGAAGTGAATATATTGAGTCTGCTCGCGACCACCTCGCGATAGAACGCTTGGCTTTGGTCGTCGCGCTGCAGAGAGGAAGGATTGATTCCCACTCCTTGCAACATCGTGCGAATTCGTCGCTCGCTCACCCTGAATTCGAGAGCCAAAGCCGATATCGCTGATGGTTTTTTGGTTCGTTGGTGCGTTTGCATCGTTTAGGTGGATTGCTTTTCCTCCACAATCCGCTGCGCTTCCTCAGGACGGAGACTCAGCGCTTTCTCCTCATCTTTTTTATATTCATTGGGCAGAGTGACATTGCTCGTACCGTGCTTCAGGTAGAAGCCATATCGTCCATTGTGGAGGGTGATCTTCCGACCTTCGAACTCACCGAGCTCTTTCAAAGGCGCGGAAGCGGTGCGAACTCCTCGTTTCTTCGACCCCTTTACCTCCTCTTTTCCAAGAAGCTCAAGGGCTTCCTCCAAGGTGATGCTGAAGAGCTGCTTGTCTTTGTCCAAACGGTTGAGCTTACGTGTCTTGTCGCCACTGGCGAGATACGGACCGTACTTGCCCTTCGTTGCAACCACTTCCATCCCCTCTTTGTCTTTGCCGAGGATTCTCGGCAAGCTCAAATAGCGGGTTGCGATGGCGCCGTCCTCTTGCAAGTCGCCATCTTGAACCCACTTGGGCACCGATGCCCGTTTGGCATCCTTGCCTTCCCCTTCCTGCCAGTAGGGGCCGAAGCGACCGCTCAGCAGTTGAATCGGCTCACCGGTATTCGGACCGGGACCGAGGGTCTTTGCTTCAGGTTGTTGTTTGCCGTTGGCGATCAGGGCTTTCACGTCGGCATCGGTGATCGAGCCGGGGGTCCACCCATACGGCAAGCTGACAAGCTGTCCGTCTTTAAGAACCACATACGGACCGTAGGGACCGATCATAATGGGGTTCGCCTCATCGATGTGGCAGAGATTCAACGTTTTTGACTCGCCCTTGTTGTCCAAAGTCAGCTGCTGTCTGTTCTGCTCCATCAATCCGTGTTCACCGAGAAAAAACTCCGCCAGGAATGTTTCTTTCTTCAGTTCGCCCCGGGCTATTTTATCAAGGTCCTCCTCCATCCGGACTGTGAAGTCGTAGTCGATGAACTGTTTGAAATTCGTTTCAAGGAATTGGCACACCCCGAAGCCGATGAACGTCGGAACGAGTGCACTTCCCTCTTTGACCACGTACTTGCGATCGAGCAAGGTCTTAATGATCGTCGCATACGTTGAAGGCCGGCCGATCCCTCGCTTTTCAAGCTCCTGGACGAGCGATGCTTCCGTATACCGGGCCGGCAGGCGGGTTTGGTGTTCCACCGCAGTCAAGCTCTTCAGCGGACAGACCTCGCCTTCACTGAGCGGAGGGAGAATCTTGTCCTTGTCGATTTCGTTGTCTTCCACTTCTTCGACATAGGCGCGGATAAAGCCCGGAAAGACGATCTCCGTTCCGGTTGCGGTAAAGATTCCCGCGCCCGCTTCAATCGTCGCCGTGGTTGTCGCCTTTTGAGCGTCCGCCATCTGACATGCCAGCGTCCGCTTCCAGATCAGGTCATAGAGGGCCAGCTCCCGCCCGCTTAAACGAGTATCCTTCGGATGAACAAAGGCATCACCGGCGGGACGGATCGCCTCATGGGCTTCCTGCGCCTGGGCGCTTTTTGCGGCAAAGTATCGAGCCTTGGGGCTGAGATAGTCCGTTCCGTAGAGCTCCTCCACCTGAGTTCGGGCCGCCATCGTCCCCTCCCGGCTGAGCGAGGGGCTGTCGGTTCGCATATAGGTGATATACCCACTTTCATAGAGCCGCTGGGCGATTCGCATTACCTCCGAAGCGCTGATCCTGAGTTTTCTCGTCGCATCCTGCTGAAGGGTGCTGGTGGTGAAGGGAATGGAGGGACGGGTGATGAACGGCTTGCGCTCGATCGCGGTGACGACAAACTGCTCTTCTTTCAACTCTTTGACGATCGCCCGGGCTTCCTCTTCTCCGAGGTGGAGCGTCCCCTTCTTCCCTTTATAGGCTCCGGTCGTTGCATCGAAATCTCTGGAGGAAGCAATAGCCCGGTCCTGATAGGAGACGAGTTTCGCCTCAAAGAGCTCGCCTTTGGCATTGGTCAGCTCGGCGCTTGCATCCCAGTAGGTGTTTTGTTCGAAGGCGATTCTCATGCGCTCCCGATCCACGGTAAGGCGCAAACCCACCGACTGCACCCGGCCGGCGGAAAGCTTCTTGTTGGAGAGTTTCTTCCACAGCGTGGGGGAAAGGGTATACCCGTAAAGCCGATCGACGAGGCGCCTTCCTTCCTGGGCGTGCACCAGATTCTCGTCCAAGTCCCGCCCCGTTTCCAAGGCGTTGGTGATCGCCTTCTTCGTGATCTCATGGAACACCATCCGCCGGTAGGGAATCTTCGGTTTCAACACTTCAAGAAGGTGCCAGGAGATCGATTCACCCTCGCGGTCTTCATCCGTCGCCAGAAGAAGCCGATCGGCATCTTTCAGCTCCTTCTTCAGATCGGCAATCAGACGCTGTTTGCCTTTGACCGGCTCATACTCGGCGGCGAAGCCCTTCTCGATCTTGATCGCCATCCGCTCCTCCGGAAGATCGCGTACGTGCCCGTTGGAGGCTACGACCTTGTAGGTTTTGGGAAGGAATTTCGTGATCGTTTTCGCTTTTGTCGGAGACTCGACGATGATTAGGGTGTTCTTTTCGCTCATGTACGTATACTCCTGAAGCACAGGCCTCAGTTCCCAAGGTATACTGGTCCTCTTCTTTTTTGTCAACGGATGGCCGAAGCGACAAAGACACCTTCTTCACCCTCGTTGGGTGAAGAAAAGATCGCCCAGCTGTTGGAACCCAGCTCTTCGATCGAGAACCTGAGAACCCGGTTTCCCGCTTTATCAAGGGTGAATGCATAGCGGCTGAGCGCTGTGTATTTCAGCGCTCCGACCCGGGTCTCCACCCGAATGAGCAACTCATCGCCGTTCCTTTTCAGCTCAAGGACTTTCCAAAAACGGGGAGTAATCGCCGTGGTGTTGAATAGTTGGGCGTTGTACCGATAGGCGATCTCTTCGGCTCGAGTCCCCTGATATTCGAACTGCTCTCCGATCTGATATGGTTCTATAAGGGGGAACACCTCGTGCCAACGTCCTTCGTAGAGACCGTAGATGACATATTCGCCCCGGACGTACTCGACCCGGTAATCCAGAACGGTCGTCCGCCCGCGATTATCCTTTCTCGTTTTATTGACCCACCGATACCGCCCCTCCCAACCGGAGGTGGTCACCTCGATCGTCCCTTCGTCAATGACCGTTCCTTGACCTTTGGCTTGGACTCTGACGCTGTACGAAGTATGGGAAGTGAGGTGCTCAATGCTGTATGAGGGGGTTCTCACCGTCGCCCGGTAGCGGCCGTTCAGGTACAGGTCATAGGTAAGGGCGGAGGGAACCCGATCCCAGGAAAGAGTGATCCGGCTCGGCTGAATCTCGTCGACATGGAGATCCAGGGCATGGAGGGCGCTCCCGATCAGGATGATCATCAGAAAAAATAGCATTCGTCTCATCATCATCTATAGGATAGCCGTTTTTTTTCAGGAACGATAGGGGTGGATAGATGTATTTTGCAGTTGAGAACTCTTGATAAATCTCGTAAGGTAATGCGTATGAAAACCATTCATTGGATCGGGATCCTCATCCTCGTGTTTCTTCTCGCCGGCTGTACGGTCAGTCAACGCCTCGACTTCTCTCCCGCCCCCCCGAAAGCGGATTTCACGTTCAACGTAGAGGAGTTTTTCGTCGATGTCCTGGAAGACTTCAGCGACTTCAGCACAAAAAAAAGCGATCGCCCCGTCATGGATCAGGCGATCGATGACTTTGAAACGCTTCTCGACAGCGCCCCCTCGACAAAGGCGGTTCAGCTGGATAAGACCGGCGTGAACGCGTGGAACGGCACCTTCATCTTTTCCGATGTGGAGAATCTGGTGCGCGATCTCGGAGCTCCGAAAGACCAACAGCTCCTGAAAGCGACAAACGACAGCATCACCTTCTACCTGACCTTGGAAACCTATCCCCAGCTCGTTCCGATCATCCCCTTCCTGGCGGATGAGAACTTCGAGGCGTTCGGCCCGGTGTACAATCAGGGCCTCAGCGCCGACGACTATCTGGAGATGATCAGCTTCATGCTCGGTGAAGAAGGGCCGCCGGCGATTGAACAATCGACGATCACCCTGCGCGTCACGACTCCGAAGCCGATCAAAAGCATGACGAACGGAAGGAAACTCGATTCGACGACCTACGAGTTCAGCTTCCCCCTGATCGATTTCCTGCTTCTTGATAAGCCGATCACCTTCACGGTGACGTGGTAGCAGACCGTTTACACGTTGAATTTGAAATGAATCACATCCCCGTCCCGGACAAGGTACTCCTTGCCCTCAAGGCGGAGCTTTCCGGCGACTCTGAGCTTCTGTTCGCTTTCGTAGGTGAACAGGTCGTCACAGCTGTAGATTTCGGCTTTGATGAACCCCTTCTGAAAATCGCTGTGGATGAGACCGGCGGTCTGGGGGGCCTTCATTCCCGCCTTGAACGTCCAAGCCCGGTTTTCGTCGTCACCGGTGGTGAAGAACGTTCGAAGACCCAGAATGTAATACGCGCTCCGGATCAATTTGTTCAAGCCCGATTCCTTCAATCCGACCGCTTCCAGAAACTCCTGTTTCTCCTCCTCCGTTTCCAAGGTCGCGATCTCGCTTTCGATCTTGGAACAGATGACCACCACCTCCGCGTCCTCCTCCCCGGCAATCCGTTTGACGGCATCCACATGGGCGGAGCTCCCGTCGATTCCCTCTTCATCCACGTTGCAGACGTAGATCACCGGCTTCACGGTGAGCAGATGAAGGTCGGAGATCAAGGAAAGCTGATCTTCGTCAAGCTTCAGGCTTCGGGCGCTTCCGCCCTCGCCCAGCGTCGCAAGGAGTCGTTCAAGAATCGGAAGAATCTCTGAAGCATGTTTTTGCGCTTCTTTGGAAAGCGAGCGCCCTTTGGACACCTTCTCGTAGCGCTTGGTCACCGTGTCCAGATCGGCGAGGGCCAGCTCGATGTTGATTGTTTCGATATCCCGCTCGGGATCGACGTTACCGTTGACGTGGACGACGTCGCCGTCCTCGAAGCAGCGGACCACGTGGGCGATCACGCCCACCTCCCGGATTGAGGCCAGAAAACGGTTCCCCAACCCTTCCCCCCGGCTCGCGCCGGCGACCAGGCCGGCGATATCGATGAATTCAACGGTGGCGGGAATCTTCTTTTTACCGGGGATCAGTTTTGCGATCCGATCAAGGCGGGAATCGGGAACCGCGACGATTCCGACGTTCGGATCGATCGTGCAAAACGGATAGTTCGCCACGTGGGCCGGAGCACTGGTGAGTGCTGAAAAAAGAGTCGATTTTCCAACGTTCGGCAAGCCGACGATACCGCAATTAAGTCCCATGGCAACCTCTGATTCTTCAAACGGAAGAAGTGTACCATATATTGACCAGCTCGTTAACCACGCCCTATAGTCAGGGCGTGAGTAAACCCCTGCATTCCCTTGAGCACGCGATGCTCTCCGCCCTGTTATTGATTCTCATTGATGAAAACGAGACCCGCCAAAATGCCGGTCTGCGTAGTGAAGAGCTCGCCTCGTTGGTTGACACGATGGGCTTGGAGGTTCTTCACACCGAGTTCATCCCCCTTCGGGGTGAGACCAGCGCCACCCTCATCGGCAGTGGAAAAGTGGCTGAAATCAAGGAGTTGCTTGAAGAACTTGAAGCGGATGTCGTCATCTTCGACCGCCCGATCTCCCCGCGGGTCCAGCGCAACTTGGAAGAGATCTTCCAGTCCGCGGTGATCGACCGCGATGAGGTGATTCTGCAGATCTTCGCCGATCGCGCCCAGACAAAGGAGGCGATGCTGCAAGTCGAACTCGCTCGGCTCCAATACTCCCTTCCCCGCCTGGTTCGCAAGTGGACGAACCTTTCACAGCAACGCGGAGGAGTTCGGGGATCCCGAGGCGAAGGTGAAACCAGACTCGAACTGGACCGACGCCGAATTCAGGACCGGATCGCCCTCCTCAAGAAGCAGCTTCTCAACGTAGTCCAACAGCGGGAGGTGCAACGCTCCTCCCGCTTAAAGAGCCCCAATCCGATCGGAGCGATCGTGGGCTATACGAACAGCGGAAAATCAACGCTGCTCAACACCCTCACTGAAGCGGGAGTTCTTGCTGAGGACAAGCTTTTTGCGACCTTGGATCCCACGACCCGCCTCTTCAAGCTCCCCGGAGGGGAAGAAGTGCTCTTAAGCGACACGGTCGGCTTTATCAGCGATCTGCCCCACCATCTGGTCGATGCGTTCAAATCCACGTTGGAGGAAGCCCGGTATGCGGATTTTCTCATCATCGTCTGTGATGCAAGTCATCCCGACATGATCGCCACCTACACCACCACGGTTCAGGTTTTGGAAGATCTCGGCGTTACCGACAAGCCTGCGATTGTTGTGGCCAACAAGATCGACAAGGTCGAGGACTTCTTCGCGCTTTCCCGCCTCAAGAGCCTCTACCAACCGGTTCTGGAAACATCCCTGAAGAGCGGTCAGGGATTGGAGACGCTGATCGATGCGATCACCGAGACGATCCACACTTTGAATCCGACCCTTTCCTACAAGTTCCCCAACGACCGTCATGACCTCGTGGCATATCTCCATCGAAGCGGACAGGTAGCAAACATCTCCTACACGGAAGAAGGAATCATCGTAAAAGCCCGCCTCGCCGAACGCTTCGCTTCCTCGCTGAGTTCCTACCGAGTCTGACTCTTCCACCCGCTATCCTTTCTCGTTACTATTACACATATGGAGGAAGTGTATCTATGGAACGACACCTCACCGCACGTGCAATCATCATTGGAATCTTGGGATTGCTGGTCATTACCGCATCCTCGATGTATGTCGCCCTCAGAATGGGCGCCCTTCCGTGGCCGACGATCTTCGTCACCGTTCTTTCGATGGCCGCATTGAAAAAAGCACGCAACTCCTCCCTGCAAGAGATGAATGTCACCCATACGATCATGAGCAGCGGGGCGATGGTCGCCGGTGGACTCGCCTTCACGATTCCCGGCTTGTGGATGCTCAATCCTGATGCCGTGTTCCCGCCGATGAGCCTCATCACCCTCACCGTGGTCGGAGCGATCCTGGGCACTCTCTTCTCCGCCCTCCTCAGAAAACGCCTGATTGTTGAGGAGGAGCTGCCCTATCCGATGGGCATCGCCGCGTTCAACACCCTCAAGGCTTCCGAAGAAGGAGGTAGCGGTGCGAAGACGCTCTTTACGTCAATGGGAGGATCGGTCATCTTTACCCTCCTAAGGGACGCGTGGGCAAAGATACCGGCGCTGCTCACTCCCTTCAAGGGAAGCGCTCTTTTTCCTTCCTTCTCCTTCTGGGTCTCGCCGATGGCGGCGGGAATCGGGGCGATCATCGGCCCGGTCTTCGCCCTTTTCTGGTTCGGCGGAGCGATCTTCGGCTACTATCTCCTCACTCCGATCGGAATCAAGGCCGGTCTTTTCGGCGACATATCCGCTGCGGATGTCTTCAGGCAAAACCTCGGGATCGGACTGATGATCGGAACGGGGTTGGGCGTCTTTATCCACGCCCTCTTTTCAAAGATTCTTCGACCGAAAAAGTTGGAAGAGAAGCCGAAAAAGAGTCAACGAACGCTCTTTCTCATATCGCTCGTCCTGCTCCTGACGGTGGTTCTTCTTTCATTGGGGACGGAGCTGGGCTTTGTCGAGGCGCTGGTGCTCATCGTTGGCATCTATCTGACGACCTACCTCTCCGGGATGCTCACCGGACAGACGGGCATCAACCCGATGGAGATCTTCGGCATCCTCGTGCTGCTGGTGATCCAGCTGATCTCCAAGCCTTCCCTCCTCGCCTCCTTCTCGATCGCGGCGGTGGTCGCCGTCGCCTGCGGCTTGACCGGGGACGTGATGAATGACTTAAAAAGCGGACACCTCCTCGGAACCAATCCCCGGGAGCAGATTCTCGGTGAAGGAATCGGAGGGGTGATCGGGGCGGTTCTCTCGGTGATCGTCCTCTTGGCGATGAAGAGTGCGTTCGGCGGCTTCGGCACCGCCCTGCTGCCCGCCCCTCAGGCGGCGGCGGTGGCCAAGATGGTCGGCGGAATCGAACACCTGCCGGCCTTCCTGATCGGCCTCTTCGTCGGGTTGGCGCTCTTTCTGATGAAAATACCCTCCGCCACCCTGGGCCTCGGCGTGTATCTGCCGATCTACATCTCTTCGATCATGGGCCTTGGCGCACTCGCCTCTTTGATCTTCACCCGAAAGAAAGACAAGGAGAAATCCCAGAAAAAGATCGGATTGATCGCCAGCGGACTGCTTGGCGGAGAAGGAATCACCGGCGTGCTGATCGCTATTCTTTCAATGCTCAAATAGGTATACTGAATCCATGAATCTTCCCCTTTCCCTCTACGGTCTCACTTCCGAACGCCTCGTCGAATCACTGTCCCTCCCCGAAAAACGCTATGGCGGGCAGATCCTTGGCTGGCTCGGTAAGGGAGCCACTACGTTTGACGAGATGACCGACCTTCCCCTCGATGAGCGAAAGCGCCTAAGCGACCTCGTCGGGAGTCCGATCTCATCGGAGACAACGGTCCGAGAGGAGGATGAAAGCGGAACGATCAAGCTCGGAATCACGCTTCACGACGGAAAAATGATCGAAGCGGTCCTGCTCGTCGACCGGAAGGGACGGCACACCGCGTGTCTCTCCGTCCAGGTGGGATGTGCGATGGGGTGCACCTTCTGCAAGACCGGAACGATGGGCCTGATACGCAACCTCGCCTCCGAAGAGATCATCGAACAGTACGTCCACCTTTCCAAGGCGGCAAGCCGGCCGATCACCCACATCGTCTTCATGGGGATGGGCGAACCGTTTCACAACTTCGATCCGACGATCAGGGCGATCCACTACCTCAACCGGAAGGAAACGTTCAACATCGGCCTCAGAAGAATGACGATCAGCACATGCGGAGTGGTTCCCGGAATCAACAAGCTCGCCGAATTGAAGCTCCCGATCAAGCTCGCCGTTTCACTGGTCAGCGCGGATGACTCGCTCAGAACCCGCCTGATGCCGGTCAACAAGCGATGGCCGCTCGCCGAGCTCAAGGAAGCGCTTCTTGCCTATCAGGAATCGGTACCTAAACGACTCACCCTCGAGTACTGCATGCTCGGAGGCGTGAACACCACAGGTGAAAGCGCCAGACAGCTCGAGCTCTTTACCCGGGGTCTGGACGTGATCGTGAATCTCATCGCCTGGAACCCGATCGACGAGCTTGAGTTCTCCACTCCGAGCGAAGAGGAGCAGAAAGCCTTCTCCGCCCTCCTCAACCGCTATCGGGTTAAACACACCCTTCGAATCTCCCGCGGCCGGACGATCGGCGGAGCGTGCGGGCAACTGGCCACTTCCCACAACCCTGAAACCAAAAGATAAGAATGCGGATGAAGAAAAAGAATTGGCTGCCGGACACTGCCTAACAGCCAATAAAACGGTTATTCGAGGGTTGCCCGAATCCGGCGGACTCCCGCCGAGGATGATTGTTCTTTCTGGATTTTGAAGGTTCCCATCCCGCCAGTCCGCTCAACGTGGGGTCCTCCGCAGACTTCCTTGGAGAAGTCTCCGACGGAGTAGACTTTTACCTGCTCGTCGTAGCGGCCTTCAAAGAGGGCGATCGCGCCCGACTGCCGGGCTTCCTCCAGACTCATCGTGGTAAAGCTCACCGGAAGATCCCGCCTGATGACCTCGTTGACGATAGCTTCGACCTTTTGGATCTGCTCCTGAGTCATCGGCTCAGGGTGGGTAAAATCGAACCGGAGCCGCTCGACCGTAATATTCGATCCCTTCTGACCGACATGATCGCCCAAGACCGTTCTCAGCGCCTGATGAAGGAGGTGGGTTGCAGTATGCAGGGCGGTGGTCCGCTCGCTGTGATCCGCCAATCCGCCTTTGAACGTCTGGTCTCCTCCGGCGCGACTGAGTTCCTGATGCTTGGCGAACGCCTCATGAAACCCCTTTTCGTCGACTTCAAAGCCATTTTCGGCGGCAAGCTCCCTGGTCAGCTCGATCGGATAGCCGTAGGTATCGTAGAGCTTGAACGCAGTTCGACCGCTGATGATCCGGTTCGGACTCTTAAGCAGGTTCGGAAGCATCTTTTCGAACTCCCGCTCTCCTTTCGCCAAGGTCGCACTGAACTTTGCTTCTTCGGCGACAAGCTCCTTCATCACGAACTCCCGGTTTTCAAGAAGCTCAGGATAGGGTTTTTTGTAGAGCTCGATAACGACTTCGGCCAACTCGGAAAGGAAGGAACCTTCGATGCCGAGCTTGTGGGCGTGCCGGACCGCCCGGCGAATCAGGCGGCGAAGGATGTATCCCTGACCGACGTTGGAGGGGGAAACACCTTTCTGGTCGCCGAGGATGAAGACGCCGGTTCGGACATGGTCGGAGAGAATCCGGATCGACATGTCGTCCTCTTCGTTTTCACCGTAGGTTTTGTTCGCCAGAGTTTCGATCCGCTTGATGATCGGGGTGAACACCTCGGTCTCATATACCGATCGTTTCCCTTGAAGAATCGCAATCGTCCGCTCGATCCCCATCCCGGTATCGATGCACTTGCGCTCCATTTCCGTATAGGTGCCGTCGGCGTTCTTCACATACTGCATGAACACGTCGTTCCAGATCTCGAAATACTTGCCGCAGGAACAGCCCGGCCGACAATCGGGGCCACATGCATCCCGTCCGGTGTCGATGAACATCTCGCTGTCCGGTCCGCAGGGTCCGGTTTCACCGGCGGGACCCCACCAGTTGTCCTCCCGGGGAAGGAAGTAGATTCGCTCATCGGGAACCCCATGCTTCCGCCACGCTGCGGCGGCTTCTTCATCCCGCGGCACTTCATCATCTCCGGCGAAGACCGTTACCGAAAGCTCGTCCGTTTCCAATCCCAGGACGGTGGTTAGAAACTCATGGCTGTAGGCGATCGCCTCCTCTTTGAAGTAATCCCCCAGCGACCAGTTGCCGAGCATCTCGAAGAACGTCAGGTGATGAGGATCGCCGACCGCCTCGATATCACCGGTGCGGATGCATTTCTGATAGTTCACCAAGCGCCTTCCGCTTGGGTGCTCGCTGCCGAGGATGTAGGGAACGAGCGGGTGCATGCCCGCGGTGGTGAAGAGAACGGTGGGGTCATTCTCGGGAATAAGCGAGGCACCACTGATCTGTTTGTGGTCCTTGGAAACAAAAAAGTCGATGAATTTTTGGCGTAATTCGTTGGCGGTAAGCTGTTTTTTCATAATACAGAGATAGTAGTAAAGCTGTCGCTCCGCTGTCAAGGATGGCTCAATCGAAGAGTTCAAGCTGGGGGGTGCCTCGAATATAAGAATTCCGCGAGTAATCGAAAATGAATAATTCCATAGGGGGAAAGTTGTGTTTTAATGGATAGAAGAATACAAGAAGGAGAAGGCGGAGAGAAAGCCTGATTTTTTTGCAAGGTCAAAAACTTTCTCTCCCCCAAAACCGTATGAGAACAATAGCACCACCAAGGGCCAATTGCAATATCCTGACGTTCCGCCCGTGAGGAGGGGCTCAATCGAAGAGTTCAAGCTGTTGGATCTTCTGAAGCTCTTTCGCTGTATTCTGAATCCCTTTTACCGCCTTCGTGATCGCCCCGGGAAGGTTGGCCGGCTTCTTGATGGCGTAGACCCGTTCTTTGCCCAGAAACTGCCGGGGCCAGAGTACTGCATGGTTGTCGAGGCTTTGTTGAAAGAAGAAGAGGAGTCGTTTTTGCTCCAAGGCGAAGGAGGCTTGGCGAACCGCTCCTCCCCCGTCCCGATCCTCCACCACGACGCTTGCCAGGCTCAAGGCGCTCATCAGCCGGTTGCGCAGGAGAAAGTGGAACTTCTGGGTCCGGGTCGCCGGTCCGAAGCGGCTGACGACCGCCCCCTGCTCGCCGATGATCTGCTGAAGCTCTTTGTGCTCGGCCGGATATGTCTGATTAAGCGGAGTTCCGATCACGGCGATCGTCTTCTCTCCTTCCGAGAGCACGCTCTTGTGGGCGATCGCATCAATCCCCAGCGCCAAGCCGCTGGCAACGACGAAGTTTCCCTTAGCCAGGGCGAGGGAGCTTTGATACGCCAGTTTTCGTCCCTCCAGCGAGGGCGAGCGCGTCCCGATGACGCTGACGATCGGCTGCTTCAGGAGATTCACATCCCCTTGGACATAGAGGAACCGGGGAATGTAGGCGAACATGCTCACCTGCCTGGGCCACAGGGGGCTGTCACGGTTGATGATCCAGACCTTCCCTTCCAGCGTGCCGAACGCCCGGACGTTCTCTTCATACGCCTGTCGAACCGCGGCGATGTCACGATCCAGCAATCGGGCGTATTCACCATAGTTCCGATCGAAGGGTTCGTTGATGTCGAGAAGCTCTTTCGCCCGATCGAATGCCTCACCCGCTTTGGCCTCCGAGCCTCCGGCGGCGGTGAGGAGCGTTTCATAGTTCAGAGCATGGCGTACTTCCCAATCCATACCGATACTGTATCACCCCGGGATGAAGAGGGCAATGCGGGAAAAACGCTCAATCGTCCTCGTAGAGCTCATTCACCAGAAGCCAGGCATCCGGGTCGTCTTTTCGAAGCATGGACAGCTGTTCAAACGCATAGAGGAGCATCGTCAGATGGGTTTTCTTCACCTCGAGCGGATCCTTGATCGCAACGACGCTCTTGATTTCGGCGCTGTCGGCATCAAGAGCCGCCACTCGTTTGTATTCGGCAAGCATGTCTTCTTTCGTGAAGGAAAAGAAATCGTCCACCTCAAGGATCAATGTCGGCATATACGCCCTTCGAATCAGCGCGGCTTTCGTGAGGTTGCGTTTCTCAAGACTGACATCCTCGCCAAGAGCCTCTTACTTCTTTCGCAGTATCTCCATCGTTTCAACCTGTTTATTCTTACTCATACTGAACATGTACCTCGATAGTTCGCTTCACCACGTTGGAGTCAACCATCAAACACGCCTTGGTCATGCAACGTACTCCTTGGCAATGACCCGTTGACCCTCTCATACCGGACAACCCCGGACTTTCTCATTTTTACCAGATGATACCACACGCCATCAACGGTAAGATCCAGCTGTTCCGCCACTTCTTTTGCCCGCATCAGGGGATTGGTGGAAATGAGTTTGAGAATCTCATCCTGTTTCAGAAACACCCCCACGTGTGCGGGGAAGACGGATACGAAACCTCTTGTATAAAAATTAGTGGTAGTTTTAGTAGTAGTTTACTAGTAGTTTTTTCTTCATCACTCCTATCAAAACCTTCATTCTTCCATAAAATTCCGCATTCACCCTCGTAACCGTATTGGTGGAGATCACGTGTCTCCTCCCTCTCAATGATAGCCAAGGAACAGGGAAAAAGCAAAAGAAGTTAGTATGAAAGAACCCCTCGCTCCCGAAGGAACAAGGGGTATGAGGTGCTACCTCTCAGAGTTGAACTGAGGACACATGGATTTTCAGTCCATTGCTCTACCAACTGAGCTAAGGTAGCTAACGTTCCTTTGTATACCCCACATCTTCAATTCTTGTCAACACCCGGTGAGAAAATACGCTTTCATTTTGAGGGTGAAATCAATCCAACTTGCACAACTAACCATGAGGAAGCCTATACAACTATCTGTTCCATTTCTTCTGACTTTTGAGACCATCAACACCATCGAATGAAGGCTGAACCTCAGATTCGGTATTCCAAGATTTCAGAAAACCGATGTTCTACTTTTTGAGCGGTGACATTCCCATAGTGTTCAAAGAAGAGCGTAGAAGAGTTCCAGCTGTTTTTTATTGGAAGATCAAGAATTCCCCTATGTCCAAGAGCGGGGTTTGACTCTTCCGATTTAGTTATTTCGTCATTTTGGAATATGAAGTGAGTGGTGTAAGCGGGATCTTCGATTCCCAAGAAAGAAGCGAGAAGCAAAGCATTGTTCAGCCCTCCTTCAAATTGTGGGAGTACTTTCGTGTACCATTTTGTTGCCTTGATAGTCTTGGTACATTCAAAGATGTGGATGTGGTACCCCTGTGCATCATTCACGAGAATCGCGAAGTCGGTGCATTTCTTTGACGCAAAGTATTCATACACCTTTTTATCAAACTTTTTTAAACAGAGAGCTTCTCCATTAACGGAGCAATGAACGACAATCTCTCCCCCCTTCTTTGTTTCTATGAGTTCAAACACCTTCCGTTTATCGCTTGTACTGAATTCAATACAGTTACGATCGAGCAACTGACAGCGCGGTTGACCGGGGTGAAGTTTGTTCATTACCGGTTTACTCCTCATCTTCCAAGTCGGCCGTTTCATTGATGAGGTCTTTAAACGTTTTGCTGAATGTGGGAACTCTGAACCCATACTCTTCCGGAATAAGCCGAGTAACCGTCGTTTCTTGTGCCTTGTGGTCAACGGTGAATTGGTACATTCCAATTTTCGAAGGATTGAGCAGATCCTCCATACGATACCCGTACCTCTTCATAAGGGTCTCCTTGCGGTTCTTATCCGAGATCGTCGCAAGTTTGATCATGTTGTTCAGATGTTGAATGATGGTGTCGCTATGAGTCGATACGAAGAGGTTGGACCCCTCATTGATAATACGCACCATCACCTGAGCAATCAGGAGCTGGAGCTGCGGATGCAGGCTTATTTCAGGTTCTTCTATGAACAGTTCTCTGGGGTTTCCGTATCGGAGGGCAAGAACGAGGGAGACAAGCTCGGTCACCACACCGCTGGATATATACAGCGGCAGTGAAAGAGCTTTCGATCCTTTCGGCGTATACCGGAATTCCTGCGTGGATTCGAGTACGGCAATCTCACCCTCCAGAATATCCGATACAAGAAGCTTCAACGCGCTCATGAACCGGTTGGAAGGGTTCTCGGTTCGAACGATAGAGATAAATCGGAGATAATCAATGACGGGCTTTGTCAGATAGAGCGACCTTCCTTGATGACCATCCATCAGTGTAAAACCATCGATGCCCGACCTCTCGATCAAGTCCCCGATAATATTTTTGCGGGTGAGCATGAATCCTGTACGCGAAGAAGGGAGAAAAAGAATATTGGAATTACGATCGATTATTCTCATGAAAGACTCATAGAACACATCCATGAACATTTTGGAAATGATCGATGTACGAACAAGAGAGCCTTCTCCTTGCTTGTCGATAGTGGTCCAATATATCGATCTGACAATTTCCTCTTTTCCGAATGTAAAAACCAGTTTGTACACCCGTTTCGGTTCAAATACTTCCTCGGGGGACGACACCGGAGTTCTTCGTTCCTTCTCAATGGAAAAACTCATACCGTTCCGAAAGGGAAATTCCAGCCACATCGATTCAATGTGGATGGGCGAATTGAAGATTGACTTGATGATCTTCGTTTTTTCTCGATCCAACACGCTGTTAATCAAGTGGACAATCTTCCCGAACAGCGCTTCGTCCAGCTCGACCGTTTCTTTATTTCTTTCAATCCGCTCGATGTTGAGAAGAGGTGAGAGCGATGATTCGCCGGCAAACAGCGCCTCCTGCAGTTCTTCCGGTTCCCCTTCGACAGCGAGTTCCTCACCGAGACGTCTGAACCCGAATTTCAGGGATTTCAACCCATAGATGAGCGACATGAGGTAACTTTTGCCGCTGTTGTTATCACCGATGAACAACGTCATGGGTGACAGCTCGATTGAAGCGCTCCGTATTTTGCCAAAATTCTTTACATGGAGAATGGGGTACTTACCTTTCATTGCTGTATCGCTCTTTATATATATATCAGCTCTCTGTCCATCATACTGTCACCTCCAATAAAGAACAACGAAAACATCATAACTCCCCCACGTGGGGTACGTGCACATCCACCACATTTCATAAGGGAATACTCGTCAAATGCGCTTTCATTTTGAGGGTGAAAAGGCTATGATCGGGGGTATGGAAAGTCTTCGGGAACTCTATCGGATCGGGCACGGGCCATCCTCCAGTCACACGATGGGTCCGCGCAGCGCCGGCGAGCATTTTTTGCAGCAATACCCCCATGCCGCCTCGTTTGTCGCCGAGCTCTACGGCTCCCTGGCCGCCACGGGAAAGGGGCACCTCACCGATACCACCCTTCGGGAAGTCTTTGCGAAAGGGGAAAAACCGATTGAGATCCTGTGGTATCGGGAAGTGGAACGGAAACACCCGAACACCCTCGTCATCAAGGCGTTCGATGAAGAAGACCGGATCATCGCTTCCCGGACCTACTACTCCGTCGGCGGAGGGAAGATCGTCATCGAAGGGGAGGAGAATCCCGCTTCGGTTTCGGTCTACCCGCCCGAACTGACGAAGATGAGCGCGATCCTTGAGTACTGCAACAAGGAAGGGCTTCAACTGTGGGAGTTCGTCCTTGAGGTTGAAGGCAAAGAGATTCTCACCTCCATGAAAGAGGTCTGGGGCGTGATGAGCGACAGCGTCGAGCGGGGGATCGAGGAGGAGGGGGTTCTTCCCGGCGGACTGAAGCTTCCCCGAAAAGCCCACAGCTACTTCCTCAAGGCGAGCAAAGGCGCGTATCCTCTGGATGATTCGGCCCTCGCTCTCTCCTACGCTCTTGCCGTCAGTGAAGAGAACGCCTCGGGCAACCTGGTCGTCACCGCTCCTACCTGCGGTAGCGCCGGGGTGCTTCCCGGGGTGCTCTACTACTACGCCAAGCAGAAGAATGCCGGAAAAATTCGGATTCTTCGAGCCCTGCTTACCGCCGGGCTGGTCGGAAACCTCGTGAAAACAAACGGGTCGATCAGCGGGGCTGAAGTCGGTTGCCAAGGCGAAATCGGCGTGGCGTGCGCGATGGCCGGGGCTGCCGCCGCCCAATTGAACGGCGGATCGATCTTTCAGGTCGAGTACGCTGCGGAGATGGGCTTGGAACACCACCTCGGACTGACCTGCGACCCGATGCTGGGATTGGTCCAGATCCCCTGCATCGAACGCAACGCCCTCGGGGCGATGCGCTCCCTCGACCACGCAACCTATGCTCTGCTCGGGGACGGCCGGCATAAGATCAGTTTCGACACCGTGGTCGAAGTGATGCTGGAAACGGGGCAGGCCCTTCCCTCCCTCTACCGGGAGACGAGCCTCGGCGGATTGGCCCGGGTCCGGAGTTGACAAACCAAACCCATAACGGACACCCTTATGCCCATGAACGACGAACTGCTTCGGGTTGAAGGACTCTTCTATTCCCTTGGCGAAGATAAAACCATGCTCAGCAACCTCTCCTTCTCCGTACAAGAAGGAAGCTTCACGCTTCTGTGCGGTCCCAACGGGGCGGGCAAAAGCACCCTCCTTCGAATCCTCAAAGGCCTCTATCCCCTCAAAGCGGGAACGATCGTTCTTGAAGGCAAGGATGTAACCAAAAGAGAAAAAGACCGGCTTCGGAAGATCGGCCTCGTTTTTCAGGACGCCGACAGTCAATTCGTCGGCCAGAGCGTGGAAAAAGACATCCGCTTCGGGTTGGAAAACTTGAATCTTCCATTGGAGGAGCAAAACCGGCGGATCGATGAAGTGTTGCACCTCCTTTCCATGAAAGAGCAGCGCCACCGGCACCCTCACAGTTTAAGCGGCGGTGAAAAACGAAAGCTGGCGATCGCCGGAGTTCTGGCGATGCAGCCGAAGCTCATCCTCCTCGACGAACCCTTTGCGAACCTCGATTTCCGCTCGACCGGGGCGACCCTCAAGCTCCTGCTCCGCCTGCAGAAGGAGGGACATACGATCATCCTCGTCAGCCACGAGATCGAGAAATGCATGGCTCATGCCGATCATGTATTGGTTCTGGATGATGGCCTGCTCGTCGAAGACGGGAGCCCCGAAAAGGTCCTCCCTCGCCTTCAGGGGCATGGAATCCATGTCCCGCATGGCATCCCGCTGGAGAAACTCACATGGCTCGCAGAGTGATCTTCTCCTACCGCCATCAGGATCGGCTCCTCAACCGGACGCACCCGTTCGTCAAGGTGCTCGCACTCTTATGCGGCTGCATCCTGCTCATCGACGCGTCCGTTCTTCTTGTTTCGACCATCGCCCTGTTTCTTCTCCTCCTGACGGGTATCCAACGGCTTCCCCTCCGCTCGTATGCCCGTCAACTCAGGTTTTTCATCCTCCTGTTCACCCTCATCGCCTTGAGCGAATGCCTCCGATCACGATCGGTCCGCTTGGCTCTCATCGTCCTTGTCCGCTACGCCCTGATGATCCTCTATGCGCTTCTGATCACCGATTCCACAAGTAGCGACGAGATCGCAAGCTCCATCCCTCTGGTCAACAAGAGTGTCTTGGCCGGTGGGATCGAACTGACCTTGGCGATCGTTCCGACGATCTTCCAGGTCAGCGAGGAGATTCGCATCGCCCAGCGGGCGCGCCTGCGACGATGGTCGATTAAAGGCACGTTCGAGTATCTCTCCACGCTGTTCGAGCTTCTTCTGATTCGGCTCGAAGAACGGGCCCTCGCCCTCGAAGGCCGCCTCTTCGATGCGAAGCGCAAGCGACACGCTCCGCCTCTATCGCTCTATGATCTTCCGATGGTGCTTGCCACGGCCTTTTTTATCGGTTTGAGGATGTTCGGATATGAATAAAGAAGAAACCCGCAAAGCGATGAGGAAATTGAATCAGACGATGCAGAGCGTCGATCATGGCGCGGAGGATATGGCAACGGTGACGGCACTGGTGAACTCCCCGCTTTTTCAAAAAAGCGATTGGGTCTTCGGCTTTATGCCGCTTTATTGCGAGGTGGATATTGCACCCGTTTTGCAAGCGGCTCTTCAGACAAGGCGCTTGGCACTTCCCCGTTCCAATGGCGATGACACCCTCACCTTCGTGGAAGTGAAGAGTCTTGATGAACTGAAGCCGGGGCGCTTCGGGATCCTTGAACCGAAAGCAAGTGTTGAGGCTCAGCCCACCTCAGCCTCCCTGATCATCGTCCCGGCTTTGGCGTATACCCCCAAGCGAGTGCGCCTCGGCCGGGGAAAGGGTTTTTACGACCGGTATCTGGAGCGCTTTCCCGACCCGGTGAGCATCGGCGTCTGTCGAACCTGGCAGCTGATCGAAGAACTGCCGGTCAGCATCTATGACCGGCAGGTTGATTCCTTGCTCTGCAACGGAACGTGGTATTGATTACAGAGTCGCCAAGTATTCGTTCATCGCTCTTGCGGCTTTTCTTCCCTGGCCCATCGCCAGAATGACCGTGGCCGCCCCCAAAACGATGTCCCCTCCCGCATACACCCCTTCCAGGCTGGTAGCGCACGTCGAAGGATCCACGATGAATGTTCCCTTGTGGCTGGTTTCAATGCCGTCCGTCGTCGCTTTGATGAGGGGGTTGGAATCATTTCCGATTGCGACGATCACGGTGTCGTACGATCGGAGGGACTCCGTCCCCTCGATCATCATCGAGCGCCGGCGCCCATCCTCATCTTCCGGTCCCAGCTTGCATTCGATGACCTCGACCTCTTTCACCCGGCCATCCTCGCCGGGAATGATCCGCTTGGGGGCAAGGAGGTAGAGGAATTCGATCCCCTCCTCTTTGGCGTGGGCGATCTCCTCCCGCCGGGCGGGCATCTCCGCCTCCGTCCGGCGGTAGATGATGCTCACCACCTCCGCTCCGAGACGCTTGGCGGTTCGGGCGGCATCCATCGCAACGTTGCCCGCTCCGAAGACCGCTACCCGCTTGGAGCGGTACATCGGTGTCAACGCGTTGGTTTTGGCGTAGGCTTTCATCAGGTTGCTGCGAGTCAGGTATTCATTGGCGCTGAACACCCCGATCGAGTTCTCTCCCTCGATATCCAGAAATCGGGGGAGACCCGCTCCGCTGCCGACGAAGATCGCATCGAAGCCGTCCTTGTCAAAGAGTTCATCCACCGTGCGGGTCTTTCCGACAAGGTAGTTCAATCGGATCTCCACCCCCATCTTCCGAAGAATCTCCAGCTCGTATTCGACGATCTCCTTCGGGAGGCGGAACTCGGGAATCCCGTAGACCAGAACGCCTCCCGCTTTGTGCAGCGCTTCAAACAGCACAACCCGGTGCCCCTCCCGGCGTAAATCCGCTGCGGCGGATATGCTGGCCGGACCGCTTCCGACGATCGCCACCGACTTGCCGCTGTTATCCCCGACGTGAGGGATCTCATCAAGACCGTGCTCCCGGGTGTAATCGGCGACGAAACGCTCGATCCGCCCGATCGAAACGGATTGCTCCACATCTTTTTTTGCCTTCCCCACAGTGCAGTACATCTGGCACTGGAGCTCCTGGGGACAGACCCGTCCGCAGACGGAGGGAAGCAGGCTTGATTCCTTGATGATTGAAACCGCCTGTGCATAGTTTCCCTTCTCCGCTTCATGGATGAAGGCGGGAATATCGATGCCGACGGGGCATCCCTTGACGCAGGGCTTGGTTTTACACTGGAGGCAGCGCATCGCTTCGATGCGGACTTGGGCTTCGGTATACCCGAGGGCGACCTCGTTCATATTGAGGATTCGTTCGCTCGGGTCCTGAGTGGCCATCTCCTGCAGGGGAATCTGATTGCGCTCTCTGGCCGTGAGCTCTTTTCCCTCAAGCTCGGCGAGCAGCAGTTTCGCGGCGTCATCAAGTAGTTGTTTCTTCGGGTGCATCTCTACGCCTCTCCTTCTTTGGCATCCAAGCCGATGAGACAGCGGTGGTGCGCCTCTTCTTCCTGGGCCTTGAAGGTGCCCATCCGAAGCAGAAGGTTGTCCCAATCGACAAGGTGTCCGTCAAACTCAGGACCGTTCACGCACACGAAGCGGGTGCGCCCGTCGACCGTTACGCGGCATCCTCCGCACATTCCCGTGCCGTCGATCATGATCGTGTTCAAACTGACGATCGTATAGATTCCAAAGGGCTTGGTGGTCAGCGAGACGAACTTCATCATCACCGGAGGTCCGATTGCCACGACGCAATCGACTTGGGTCGTTTCGCAGATTCGCTTCAGCGGCTCGGTTACCAGCGCCTTCTCTCCGTATGAACCGTCATCGGTTACGATGATCACTTCATCGGCGACGGCGCGCATCTTCTCTTCCAGAATCACCAACTCTTTCGTCCGGGCTCCGAGAATCACCGTTACCCTGTTGCCCGCCGCTTTCATCGCCTCGACGATGGGAAAGAGCGGAGCCGCTCCAATTCCTCCGCCGGTGCACACCACATGGCCGTAGTGGCGGACATCGGTGGGGTTGCCGAGCGGTCCGAGGAGGTTTTCGATGTAATCGCCCTCCTTTAGGAGCGCGATATGGTGGGTCGATTCGCCGACCGCCTGAAAGATGATGGTGATTGTCCCCTTGACGGGATCGGCATCGGCGATCGTAAGAGGGATCCGTTCATCAAACTCTCCGCCGAGCTGGAGGATGATAAACTGGCCGGCCTTTCGCGCTTCAGCGATTTCAGGAGCTTCAATCTCCATCTGAAACACTGTAGCAGACAACTGTTTTTTCGCAATGATTTTGTTCACACCCGCTTCCTCCGATACCTCATTCGTCCCATGAAAACGATACAATAGTATTGAAAGTGGCAGCATTGTTGTCAAGTCATCCCTTGGCAAACCCCCGTTGCGGTGGCACACTGTTCATATGATTAAACGAAAAGATGAAATGAACACCGAAGTTCGGTCCAAGATGAGAGGGGGAAGCGGCGAAGCCCGCTTCACCTACCTGATGAATGCAAACGAGGTCCCACACGCCCGGTTGTTTTCGACGATCACGCTGGATCCCGGCTCCTCAATCGGCGAGCACACCCACACGAACGAGATCGAGTACTACTGGATTCTCCAAGGCGAAGGTGTCGTCACCGAGCAGGACGGAGAAAAGGTCGTCAGGGAAGGTGATCTGGTGATTACCGGCGGTGGAGCGAGTCATGCGATCCGCAATGAAGGAACAACGCCGCTGCGCTTCCTCGCCTTGATCATCCTCGAGTAGGGAGAAATGGTTTCAGGCAGCCTCCCGGCTGCCTGAATGTACAAAGCTGATTCGTTTTTCTTACTTGATCTTCACTTCGATCGTCTTGGGAAGGACTTCCTTCTTCTTGGGAAGGGTGAGCGTCAAGACACCGTCGGTGAACTCGCCTTCGATCTTGTTCTCATCGATTCCCTCGGGCAGGCTGAAGGAACGCTCGAACTTCCGATAGATCCGCTCCCGGACAAGGCTCTTCTTTCCATCGACGTCCTTGAGGCTCTCCTTGTCGCTGGAGATTGTCAGAATGTGCTTGTCAACGTTGACTTTGACTTCATCCTGCTTGTAGCCGGCAAGCTCCGCTTCGATGACATAACTCTTCTCGGTCTCATAGATATCCACCGGAGGAATCCGGGCACTGCCGGACTCCCAGTCGCCCCAAAGGTCGTTGAACAGGGACTTGAAGCTCGATACCGGGTTGTTTCGATTATAGGTTACGTAGTATTTCATAAGGCACCTCCACTGTGCATTGTTGTTCTACTCAACATCATGCAAATGGCGTGCCAACCTCGGCGAATAAATCGTTATGTTATATTTAAACTATTACTATATAATGATTTACATTGTTTTTTCGAAAAAAGAGATATGAAACAAACAGGAAACCATCCTCGAAGAAGAAAGAAATACGGCATATTTGAATCAAAATGACACACTTGGGCTATAAAGACCCTTTTTTGGTTCTTCATGACCCAACTCAATGATGAAACAGCCGAATCCCCGTCATGCACATCACCATGTTGTGCTCATCCGCCGCCCGGATGACCTCCTCGTCCCGGGTGGAACCGCCACTCTGGGCGATGTACGCAACACCGCTTTCGGCCGCTCGGTCGATGTTGTCTCTGAAGGGAAAGAACGCGTCGCTGGTCAGGCTTACCCCGGAAATGCCCTTCAGACAGGATCGCTGCTCCGCTTTTGAAAGCAGCGTCCCGTTTCGAATTCCCTCTTCGATGAAGAGATGCCGGCCTTGCCTGGTGGCGGACGTGTCCGGCTTGAGATCCTGCAGCTTGGGGTGAAAGCGGAGATGGAAGAGATCCGCTTTTTCCCCTGCAAGACGGGTGCAGGCAATTCGCGATTGCTGTCCCGCTCCCACTCCGATCGTCTGGCCCCCTTTGGTGTAGCACACCGAGTTGGATTGGGTATATTTGAGAGTAACCAGACCGATGAGAAGATCCCGGACCACTTCGGGGGGAAGCTCTTTCTTCTTCGTGACGATCGTCTTCAGGAGCGAGGAGTCGAGTTGGACGGTATTCCGCTCCTGCATCAGGGTCATTCCGAACAAGGTTCGTTTTTCCATCAGGGGCGGTTCATACTCGGCCTTCACCTGAAGGATGACGTAGCGCCCCCGTTTCTTTGTTTTCAAAAGTTCGAGCGCTTCCGGGGCATAGGAAGGAGCGATGATTCCGTCGCTCACCTCCCGTTTGAGCACATTGGCCAGGGAGAGGTCACACTCGTCGCTGATCGCAACGAAATCGCCGAAGGAAGCAAGCGGATCGGCGTTTCGCGCTCGGACATACGCGCCGGCTATCGGGGAAAGCTCCTCCGGTGCATCGAAGACTTTCGCCTCCTCTTCATTCAGGGGAAGCCCGATCGCCGCTCCCGCCGGCGAGACGTGTTTGAACGAGGTCGCGCTCGGAAACCCTGTCGCCTCTTTGAGCTCTTTGACCAGCTGCCACCCGTTGAGCGCATCAAGGAGGTTGATGTATCCCGCTTCGCCGTTGAGCGTTTGAATCGGCATCGTCCCGCTTTCCATCAAGAGGGCCGCTTGCTTCTGATTGGGGTTGCAGCCATATTTCAGATTCATTCCTTCCATCATCAGCCTCCATGGGTGTTGATGAGTTCATACCCGTCCGTTCGAATCACCGCCACTGCAATTCGAAGGTCGGGCTTTAGCTCATCAAAAATCGTCTGTGCGATATCCTCTTTCGGCAAGGCGATCGGAATGGGGGGACCTGCGAACGCTCGGGGATTCTTCGGATCCCCTTCGTAGGTTTGGATTCGATGTCCCTGCCCGGCTTTCAGTGCGTCAAAGGAGAAGAAGCTTCGAGTGCATGATCCGTCATCCGATCTCCTGATCGAAGCGAAGGCGTACCTCGCCGTTCCCGTGTCAAGCACCGCCGCGATGCGGGGAGTGTAGATCGGCTCGTCCGGTTCATAGAACTCATCCCTGAGGGCTTCTTCGATCGTAAGCGTCTTTGTAAAACGTTCGCCGTGCGTTCCGTTGGCGATGATGATCGCCCCGTCCCGCCGAAAGGATGCGCGGTAGTACAGCAGGGAGGGATCACCGCCTTGGGCGTTTTGGGTCGGTTCGACCCAGAGCCCGTCCGCTTTGACGGTGAGAATCCGCTCCCTGCTCGAGGGGGAGCGGGCGGTCAGGATGTAGAGGGCGATCGGCTCTCCTTCATGATCGAGGCCGCAGATGATGATCCGCCCGGGATAGCCCTTCATTTCTTCTTCAACTCGGTAAGGAACTCGGCAACAAGCATGACCGCATCATCGATGCACGCATCACAGTCAAGAAGAACCGTTCCGTCATCCTCCCCCAGAATCTCCCGGCAGACGAGGCTTTGGGCTTTCTCTTTGAACCCTTTGACCAGAGTGGAAACCCGCTCATAGGTGAGCGCTTTCGTATTCGCTTCGATTCGGCCTCCGCTGGAAAGCATGCTGATGACCGCAACAGCGCCGCTTAAGGCTCCGCACGTCGCTTCGTGGCCGCCCATCCCTCCGCCGAAGCCCTCCATGATCTGAAAAAGCAGTTCTTCTTCAAGACCGACTTCTTCACTGAACGTGCACGCCACCGCTTGGGCGCAGTTGTATTTTTTCGCCCTCAGCGCATGGACCCGTTGAATATAGGTATCCCTCATGATGATTCTCCTTCTCTCACTATATCAAACCTCAGCTCTCCATGTCTCCATAGAGTTGATGGGAACAGGTGCATTTTCCCTCTTTCAAAAACACTTTTGTTTGATGGGGAAAGCGCTTGATCAGCAGGGCGCCGCACTCGGGACAGTAGGTATCCTGATCCTGACGGCTGTTGCCCCCGTAGATATGCGGAATCTTCAGCTCCTTCGCAGCGGCAAGGGCTTCCTGCAGGAACGACTCGTCGGTCGGGGGAAGATTGAGCTTGTAGGCGGGATGGTATCGGCTAAGATGCCACACCCGGATGCCGAGATCCGAGAGGATCGTCCCGAGCTCTTTCACATCGGAAAGGGTATGCTCGCCTTCGATCAAAAGGGTGGTCACCTCCACCGTGGCGGAGGTCTTTGCCAAGGTCTCCAAGCCCGCGATGACCGGTTTTGCCGAGCCGTTGCAGTAACGCCTGTAAAAGCTCTCGTCGCCTTTCAGATCAATCGAGTACGCATCGATGAACGGAAGGATTCGAGTCAAAGAGGCCTTGCTGAACGTTCCGTTGGAGACAAGAATCGTCGGGATCGCCTCATCTTTCGCCATCCGGGCGCAATCCAGCAGGTAGTCCTGCCACACGATCGGTTCGCTGTAGGTGAAGGAGACGGAAACGTTCCGTTCGACCGCCTGTTGGATGAACACCTCCGGGGAGATGTACCGATTCGGCCGCTGTTGATGGAATTCCTTCTGGCTGATCGAGTAGTTCTGGCAAAACGAGCAGGAAAGGTTGCACCCGAAGAGGGCTACGCTGAGGGTGTATGAACCGGGTCGGAAGTGATAGAGGGGTTTTTTTTCGATCGGATCGAGTGCCAGGGCGACGACCTCGCCGTAGTTCTCGGTGACGATCGTCCCGCCGCGGTTGACCCGGATGTGGCAGACCCCCCGCTGCCCTTCACCGAGGGAGCATTCCCGGTAGCAGAAATCACACCTTGTTTTCATTGTTTCTCTCACTGAATACGGTCACCTGGAAGACCTCGAAGGCGGCCTGCGGATCAAGGTACCCTTCCTCCCTCAACCCTGCTTTGCGGGAGAGGTGCTTCAACGTCGTCTCAAGATCCCATCCCTGTTCGGTCGCGACATGGGGGAGAAACACCGCTCTTCGTCCCCCATGTTCGAGAATGATCCCATCGACGCCTACTCGGATCTCTCTCCAGCTTGAAACGGGTTCGGGCTCCGTCAGAAGGGAGATCTCGATGACAAGACCGCCCAGCTCTTCCGCTGCAACCGGCTTGAAGCGGGGATCGTTGAACGCCGCTTCATGGGCAAGCCGGGCGACCTGGTCGACCAGCGGCTGATAGCCGAACAGGCTGCCGATGCACCCCCGGAGCGCTCCATCTTTTGTTCTGAGGGTCACGAAGACTCCTCTCTTCCGGGTAAAAAAGGGATCATCCCGCTTTTTAAGCAGTTCATACATGGGAACGTCTCCGATTCCCAGCGAGGCGGAAAGGACCTCCCGAGCAAGGATCAGCAATCGGTCATGATACTCTTCCATCCTGCCTCCAGAGAATCGTTGCATAGGCGACAAAATCCCCGTCATCCCGTCCGGCTATGTCATTCGATGTGTAGTAGCCTGCCACCTCGCCCTTCATCCCCTTTCGCTTGGCGATATTGGCGACCAGAGCCGCGCTCGCCCACCCGCAGATCGTGTGACGGTTTGTGGTGAAGAAGGAAAATGCCTCTTCAATCTTTCCATCGGCGAGCAAGCGCGCCACCTGTATGTCGCGCTCCTTGACTTCTTGTTCAGCGAGAGTGCTGAAACCGAAGCGGGGGCCGTAGTGGGTGAAATCGCTGCTGGCGATGATTGAAAGCCCCTCATCCTCTTCAAGCAGGAAGTCGCTCATTTCATCCAGGGCCTTCAGGGAGGAGAAGTGATTGACAAGAGCGGCACTGACCTTGGGTGGATGCTCCAGATCCGCAATGAACGGAAGGACCATCTCGATCGAATGCTCTCTTTGAAGAATTGGAGCGTGTGCCGGGTTTGCTCCACTCAGGGAAAAGCCCTCCAATGATCCAAGGGGAGTCTCGTAGGAATCAAAGGGAGCCGTGATGATGCGATCGGCCGGCACGTGGGCGTAGTGGCTGGGGCCGATGACCAGAAGGCGGGTAACGGATTGGTCGAAGCTCCCGAAGAACGGGGCGATTCCCGGCGCTGAATAGGAAAGACCGGCGTGGGGCAAGACGGCGAACAGGGTGAAAGCGCCTTCCTTCGGTTCCTTGGCCCGTTCGATGAGACGTCCAAGGAGAACAGGATCATTCGGGTACCAAGAACCGGCGAATACTGATTGACGGATCATGAAAAGCCTCCGCTATCAGTATAGAACAGCGCAGGCGTACCGGAAAGAGTGAATGTTATTGAGCGTCGACGTAGGCTCGAGCCACTTTCGGGAAGTCGGTGAAGATCCCGTCGACCCCCCACTCATAGCACTCCTCGAGCGCCTTCATTGAGTTCACCGTCCACACGTTCACCTTGATGCCATGAGCGTGGCACTCCTCCACCTGCGCTTTGCCGAGCGACTGGAAGGCGGGGTGATAGTAGTCAAAACCATACGCTTTCACCGCTTTTCCGGCGCCTTCCAGCCCCCACTCCATCACCAGCGCGCCGACTTTGATCTTCGGCTCAAGCTTCTGAGCGGTAACGAGAGAGAGGTGGTTGAAGGAGGAGAAGAACACCTTCTCTTCAAGGTTATATTTCCTGATGATTTCGATGCATTTCGCTTCCAGATCGGGGTAATAGACAAGGCCGGTCTTCAACTCGACGTTGGTTATGAGGTCAGTCGTGGAAACCCAGGCGCAATACTCATCGAAGGAGGGAATCGCCTGGAACTCGGATCCGCCTTTGTACAGCTTGGCGGCATTGAGCTTCCGCAATTCCGCAAGCGTGTGATCAGCTACCTTTCCCTTACCGTCGGTGGTTCGTTCCAGCGTCTCGTCATGGATGATGACGACATGACCGTCCTTGGAGAGCTGCACATCCAATTCGATCCCATCGGCGTTCGCCTCCAACGCCTTGGCAAACGCGAGCATCGTATTCTCCGGATATGCACCGCTGTATCCCCGGTGCGCATAAATCTTCATATCGTTTTTCCTCCAGCACTGCAAATGTACAATACGGGTATGAACGATGTAAAGACGAAGAATGAAAGAAGAATGGGGATTGAACTTTCGTAGTTCCTAAACTTGATCGCCGGGATACCGTTTTACAGCGATTTAACATGACTTCCCTTTTTCATTTAACATTGCATCCGTACAATAGGGCCGTGAAAAACAGAAAAACGGTAACATATGAAACACCGGATGATGCCGGCGGTTGCATGAATGGAACATAAACATCCATTAGGTACCAGCCCTTCAACAGGAAAATCATATGCCCATAAAGGCGGGTGGAAGACTTGCGTGATTCTGAAAGAGCGCTTTATTCTATTGAAGAAGCATCGATGATTGCAGCTTCGCTGATGGTGGAACACCCGAGTTTGGAGGATTGGATATAGCTCAGCGACATATTCCCAGGAGCATTACTTTAACCAACCATTGGATGAGTACATTGAGCGACAGCTCACCCAAGGAGGAACACCAGTGGCAGGTACAGCTACACCGTTACATAAGCAGATGACCAAGCGGGCAAGGCGCGATATGTGGACATTCTTCGCGTTCACCGGTCCCACGTTCATCCTGTTGGCCATTTTCATCTTTTGGCCAATCTTCTACTCATTTTACTTAAGCTTGTTTAAGTGGAACATGGTCAGCCCGAGAAAAACATTCCTTGGCCTGCAGAACTACAAGGACATGTTCAGTGATGACGTGTTTAAACTCGTCGTGAAGAACACGCTCATCATGGCGTTCTTCACCGTCGTGGTGAAGATG
>ENA-UPXM01000143-UPXM01000143.1-activated-sludge-metagenome-genome-assembly--contig:-NODE-143-length-98895-cov-77.777428_pt1 | contig 98895 bp, 92 predicted proteins | sample MGYA00238178_ERZ772708 | MGnify/ENA primary metagenome ERZ772708 (study PRJEB29002, sample SAMN05720212) | activated sludge metagenome | isolation source: anaerobic digester from wastewater...
GCCATAGAGGGCGGGCTCAGCGTGCCCCTGATATACAACACCGGGGGCTACGACAGCATAGAGACGCTCCGGCTCTTGGACGGCGTCATCGACATCTACATGCCGGATTTCAAGTTCTGGGACCCGGCCCCGGCAGCGGCGTACTGCGGTGCGCCGGATTATCCGGAAAAGGCTCGGGCGGCGCTGAAAGAGATGCACACCCAGGTGGGAGACCTGGTGACGGACGAACGCGGCATCGCCGTCAGGGGGCTCCTGGTGAGGCATCTGGTGATGCCCGGGGGCCTCGCCGGCACCGCTCGCATCATGTCTTTCATCGCCGAAGAGATCTCGAAAAAGACCTACGTGAACGTCATGGATCAGTACCGGCCGTGTTACCGCGCCCGCGAAGACGGGAACATCTCCCGGAGGATAACCCGCCGCGAGTACGAAGAAGCCCTGAAATCGGCCGACGATGCCGGTCTCACCCGGATCGACCACCGCTGCCGGAGGGTCCTGGAAAGATTCTTCTTCGACGGGATCTGAAGCGCCCCTGTCACCCGTGTCCGGAGGCCGGCTTCTTTCGATACCTGGAGGCTGGACTTCACGGTCATGAAACGGTATACTCAGCCATTATGATTGCAGTCGTGCATTCGGCGTGCCTGTGGGGGACGGATGCCTTGGGTGTTGTTGTGGAGGTCGATGTTCATGGGGGGCTTCCGAGCTTTTCCATCGTGGGTCTGCCCGACAATGTGGTCAAGGAGAGCAGAGAACGGGTCCGCGCAGCCATTATCAACTCGGGGCTCGAGTTTCCGCCTCGGCGCATCACCGTCAATCTCGCTCCTGTAGACCGCAAGAAGGAAGGCGGGGTCTTCGACCTCCCCATCTGCATCGCCGTTCTCACCGCACTGGGCGTGGTCCCGCGGGATAGGGCCTCTGACCTGCTGTTCGTGGGCGAGCTCGGCCTCGATGGGGGCGTGAGGCCGGTGAGGGGTGTGATTTCGTCCGCCTTCCTTGCGATGGAAAGCGGCCTGAAGGGAATCGTCTGCCCGGAAGCGAACGCAGCCGAGGCAGCCCTTTCCGGCACGAATGTCTGGCCGGTGAAGGATCTCAAGGAGATCGTCCAATTTCTGAAGGGCTCGCTGCCCGAACCCTTTGTCCCGGCCGAGTGCCAGGCGGCCGCCGGTAAAGACGGCCTCCTCGATCTCTCGGACATCATCGGCCAGGCCATGCCGAAGCGCGCTCTGGAGATCGCGGCGGCAGGCTCGCACAATCTGCTTTTTCTCGGCCCTCCCGGCGCGGGCAAGTCCATGCTGGCAAAGCGCCTGCCCACGATCCTGCCCGAGCTCTCGCAGAGGGAATTTCTCGAATGCACCCGCGTCTACTCGGCCGCGGGGAGGCTCTCTTCGTTCGGAGTCAAGACAACCCGTCCCTTCCGCTCGCCCCACCACACCATTTCGGATGCGGGGCTCATCGGCGGAGGGAGTACGCCCTCGCCGGGCGAAGTCACGCTGTCGCACAACGGCGTCCTCTTCCTGGACGAGCTGCCCGAGTTCAGACGCAGCGCCCTCGAAGCCTTGCGTCAGCCTCTCGAAGATGGGCGCGTCATCATCTCCCGGGCCAATACCTCACTGGCCTTCCCGGCCAGGTTTCAGCTCATCGGTGCGATGAATCCCTGTCCCTGCGGGTTTCTCGGGCATCCTTGCCGCGAGTGCAGATGCACTCCCACCCAGGTGGCCAGATACCGCAGCCGCGTGTCCGGCCCCCTGCTGGACCGGATCGATCTGCATGTATGGGTCGACCCGGTCGATGCATCCGGTGTTCTTTCGCATAAATCGCCCCCCTCTTCCGCCGCCGTGCGCGGACGGGTCGAATCGGCGCGAGCGGCCCAGATCGAGCGGGGGTTTCTCAACGCTCACATTCCCGATGCACAGATCGAGAAGGTCTGCAATCTCGACGGAGAAGGCAGGGACATGCTTATCCGGGCGATGAAGACCTGGAGCTTGAGCATGAGGGGCTTCAAGCGGGTGATGAAGGTCGCCCGATCCATCGCGGACATGGATGGTTCGTCTGCGGTCCGCCCCGATCACCTGGCCGAGGCTCTGCAGTACCGGCCCGAGCTCACGAAAACGCTTTCGTGACAAATTTCTGGGGACAAGACTGCGGAAATACCGGGCCGCTCTAGGACTTTGCAGGTGAGGGCTCGTTCCAGATAAAGAGCTCGCTTACGGACTCGTCGCTTAAGATCCGCTTGATGGCCTCTGCCAGGAGAGGGGCCACACTCAGGACTGTAATCTTCTTGCACGCGGCAGCCTCGTCTTTCAGGGGGATCGTGTCCGTGACCACCAGCTCTTCCAGAGGCGACTTGCTGATCCGCGAAATGGCCGGACCGGAAAGCACCGCGTGGGTGCAGCATGCCGCGACCTTACTGGCGCCTGCTTCCCGCAGGGCGGCTGCGCCGTTGGTCAGCGTACCGGCCGTGTCCACCATGTCGTCTATGAGCAGGCAGATCTTGTCTTTGACCTCTCCGATGATATGCATGACATCGGATTCGTTCGCGCGCTCGCGTTTCTTGTCGATGATCGCGAGATCCGCCTTCAGCGGCTTCGCATATGCACGCGCCCGTTCCACCCCGCCGGCGTCTGGAGAGACGATGCAGAGGTGGTTGGTGTACTTTTCTCTGATGTAGTTCAGCATCACGGGCTTGGCGTAGAGATTGTCGACCGGGATATCGAAGAACCCCTGGATCTGCCCGGCGTGAAGGTCCATGGTCAGCACCCTGTCCGCACCCGCGGTCGTCAGCAGATTGGCCACGAGCTTTGCGGTGATCGGGGTGCGCGGGGATGCCTTGCGGTCCTGCCGCGCATACCCGAAGTAGGGTATGACCGCTGTCACTCTCTTGGCCGACGCCCGCCTCACCGCGTCCAGCATGACCAGAAGCTCCATGAGATGCTCGTTGGTCGGAGAACAGGTGGATTGGACGATATAGATATCCTTGCCCCGGATACTCTGATGAATGTCCACGGATGTCTCGCCGTCGGAGAATTTCTTTACCTCGGCGCTTCCCAGCTCAATGCCCAGAATACTGCAAATACTCTCGGCCAGAGGCCTGTTGGAGTTTCCCGAAAAGACACAGATGCTCGTCTCCATGTATCCACGTTCTCCTTGCTCGTCAATTTGGCTGGGACGGGTGGATTCGAACCACCATAACGAGATCCAAAATCTCGTGTCCTGCCATTAGACGACATCCCAGTAGTAGAGACAACTCGCGGTGCTCTGGGAACTTCTTATAGAAGATTTATGCGTCTGTGGCAATCTTCTGTTGATAGATATCCAGGATGGATTTCTCTATCTTGTCTCGTGTCTCCATGTTCAGGGGATGCGCGGTATCCCTGAAAGTTCCGTCCTTCCGTTTGCGGGAAGGCATCGCTACAAACAGTCCTGTTGTTCCGTGAATGACTCTCAAGTCGCGAATAACGAAGCAGTCATCGAACACCACCGAGGCATACGCCTTCAGCTTGTCGTTATCCTTGACCGGATACACCTTTACCTCTGTAATCTCCATGACTTCCCCCCGTCAAACTTGTTGTGGGTACGTAGCGATACCCCTCATGACGCCTTATCCGGCTCATTCCACTACATAAGTGTTCTTCGTTTTGAAAGATGCCAAGAACCGACGAACCACTGCCTGACATGATAACCCCCAATGCCCCGGCATCAAGCAACTCCGACCTCACACGCTCGAGTTCAGGGCAAATGCCGAAGGCGGGCTTCTCCAAGTCATTCTCCAGCCATTGCTCCGGCGCAATTCCTTTTTTCGCAACTTCATTAATTATTTTATAACTTTTCCGTTCCCGAGTCAATGGGCACTTGAGATGAGAATATACTTTTGCTGTGGAAATCTCAAGGGGTGGAGTGACAATAAAATATGAACGCGGCTCAAGCGTGACCTCGTGAAGGGGAACGTCGCCCCTTCCGCCCATGAGATAGGGCCTGCCCAGGAAGAAAAACGGGCAGTCGGCGCCGATTTTTCCGGCCATTTTCATGAGCTCTGTCCGGGAAAGACCGGTTTTGAAAAGTTCGTTCATGCCCATGATGACCGACGATGCATCGCTGCTGCCGCCGCCGAGCCCGGCTCCCGGCGGAATGCGCTTGGAGATTCGGATGGAAACGCCTGCGCGGACGCCAGTCTCCTTCAGAAACAGCTCGGCAGCCTTGAACGCCAGATTGTTCCGCTCGTTGCAGCCGCATCCGGGAGCCCTGACGGAGATTCCCGTATCCGCCTTTTCGAGAACAATCTCATCGAAGAGGCGTATCGGCACCATGACGGTGAGCAGCTCATGATATCCGTCGGGCCTCTTCCCGACGACTTTGAGATAGAGATTGACCTTTGCAGGGGCGCGCAGATTCACTCGATATCCACCGCAACGTACAGAGGCCTGGAATTGCGCATGACGAGCATGAGCACGGACTGTCCCTGCTTTACTTTTTCCAGGGCCGCGAGATATTCTCCGATATTCTTCACATCGGTACCGCCCACCTGCCTGATGACGTCCAGCTTCTGCAGCTTGCTCCGCGCCGCGCTTCCCTGGGGTTCGATGTCGAGCACCAGGACGCCTGCGCTCTCGTCCAGGTTCAGTTGCTTCTGGGCCTCGGGCGTGACGTCTCCGAGGACCAGACCGAGCTTGTCTTTCACCCTGCCCGGGCTTTCTCCGTGGAGCCTGCCGAGCTCGGTGATCCGGTCGTCGCTGCGCTTTTCGAGACGGGTGCTCAGGGTGACGATCCGGGCATCCCTCCACACGACGATGGTCACTTTTTCCTCGGGCTTGAGCCCTCCGATCAGACGGGTTAGCGCCATGGGGTCCGGTATCTTCTGGCCGTTAATCTCCACAATGATATCGCCGTTTCGGATGCCGGCCTTCTCCGCCGGATCGCCGGGATAGACGGCGGTCACCATCGCCCCTGCCGGCTCTTGAAGGCCGACGGCGCGGGCGATCTCCGGAGTGACTTCCTGGATCGCCACCCCCAGCCATCCCCGGGACACCTCGCCCGTTTCCTTGAGCTCCTGAAGGATCTGCTTGGCCATGTTGATGGGGATGGCAAAGCCGATTCCCTGGCCGGAGGAGACAATCGCGGTGTTGATCCCCACGACCTCCCCGTCCATGTTGATCAGAGGCCCTCCGGAATTGCCCGGATTGATCGCCGCGTCCGTCTGGATGAAGTTGTCGTAAGGGCCGGCCCCGATCACCCTGGCCTTTGCGGAGACAATCCCCTGGGTCAGCGTGTGGCCGAAGCCGAACGGGTTGCCGATGGCGATGATCCAGTCCCCGATCTCCAGCGAATCCGAGTCACCCAGCACGGCCACCGGGAAGTCGTCCCGGTCGGACTGGATTTTTATCAGCGCGATGTCGGTGTTGTCGTCCTTGCCTGCGAGCTTGGCCCGGTACTCCTGCCCGTCGTCATCCGAGAGCGAGACGAAGATCTCGTCCGCGCCCGAGATGACATGGCTGTTGGTCAGTACATACCCGTTCTTCGATATGATGAAGCCCGAGCCCAGGCTTCTCTGATCCAGCTCCTGCTCGGGGAGATGCTCGAAGAACTTCCGGAAGAACTCGTCGAACCACTCGTTCTGACCGCCGGGGCTCTCGAATCTCCGGTACAGGTCGTCATTGGAGATTCTCCGGGTGGTTCTGATGTTGACCACGGTCGGGCTCGCGGTTTTGGCAAGCGACTTCAGGCTCGGCATGAGCACGTGGGAGGCGCTCTCCTGTCTGCCCTCCTTCCAGAAGGGAAGCGCCTCGCTCGTGGGCGGGAGCTTCAGCGATGTGGCGATATACATCCCCACGAGGCCCGAGCAGACGGCAACCAGGATCAGCACGCCTATAGACGGTATCCGTTTGTTCATGGTTCATCCTCTCTGCGACTCTATAAAACTCATCCTCAGTTCATAGAGGATATTCTCCATCAGTCTCTCCTCATCTCCGCTCAGGTTCCCCCTGGTCTTTTCCTGAAGCATGGCGATGATGTGGATGTTCTGCCTGGCCAGAACCGGATCGTTGCCGACCTGGCCGGTCGCCGGATCGGGTATTCTTCCCATGCTGATCATCGCGGCGCTCGCGAAGCTCATGATAAGGGTGGAAAAGTCGACCTCGAACTCCTCCTGCGGCCCGGACGACGAAGGATCTTCCTTTCCTGCGAAGGGGTCCCGGGATTCCCGGATCTTCTCAGGCTCTTCCGCCCTGCCTCTCTTGTCGGTGAAGGTATACCCTTTTTTCTGATCGTCCATATGTCCTCCTTGCCCTTCTCAGCCCCCCTTCACCTCATATCCCTCGACTGAGGGGAAGCGGGCGGCCAGGCCATGATCAGAATGGAAACCGCTACCCGATGCCATGGAGAGGAAATATATTTTCCCTTATGTAGGCTATCTTTTTCTCTATGTACGCATCGAGGTCGAGCTTGATGTTTTCCGCCAGATGATAGGGCGGATCGTGAAGCTCGTCGGGCCCCTGGGTGAACGGAGTCAGGTTGCCGCTGATGATCCCCTGGTACGGGTCGTAGGGCTTGAGCCCGTTGAGGACCGCCCACGCCAGGGTCCACCCTCTCACCACATCGGGCACGCTGTAGCCCCCGCCGCCCAGCGCCAGGATCTTGGAACAGCTCTTCTTGATCTCTTCGAGCACCCGGATGTAGCCGTTGTTTGTCAGCCTCAAGTTCGTCAGGGGGTCTTTTTTCAGGGTGTCGAGCCCTATCTGAGCGACCACGCAATCGGGCCTGAACGCCTCCGCGAGGGGTGTGTATACTGCCTCGAACGCCCGCACATAGGTGTCGTCGTCCGTATATTCCGACAGGGGCACATTGACCGTGTACCCCAGCCCCTTGCCGTTGCCCATCTCGTTTTCGAAACCGCTCCAAGGATAGAGGGTATCGCCGCTCTGGTGAAGGGAAATGAACAGCACCTCGTCGCTGTCGTAGAAGGCGTCCTGAACGCCGTTGCCGTGGTGGGCGTCGATGTCGACGTAGATGATCTTCTTCATGCCGCCTTTCAGGAGCCTCTTGATCGCAATGACAATGTCGTTGACGTAGCAGAAGCCCTCGGCGTGATCGTATCCTGCATGGTGCAGGCCTCCAACCGGAGAGAAGACGGTGTTCACCTTGCCCGAGGAGATGAGCGCGGCTCCGAGAAGGGTCGCCCCCAGAACCAGCAGCGAAAAATCATATACCCCCTTGAACACAGGATTGTCTCCCGTCCCCAGCCCGTACTCGAGCAGGGTGAAGTCGAAGGAGCCGGTATTCGCGCTCTTCAGCGCTTCGACATACTCGCGCTGGTGATACTCGAGCATGTCCTCCTCTGATGCAGGCTCGGGCTCCAAAACCTCGATCCACGGCTCGTCGAGCAGACCGTAGCGGTAACAGAGCTCGAATACCATGGTGCCCCTGTAGGGTTTGAACGGATGCGACTCGCCCAGACTGAAGTCATCGAACTTCGATGTATAGATAAATGCGGAACTCACTCTCTGTCTCCCTGTTCGCCTCCACTCCTGTACGGTACAAGGCGCGAAATCATCATGAAAACATATGCAGTGCGGGTGCAACTCCAACCATACTGCGGCGTCGGCCGCCTCTCCGCCGCTTTCACGACACGTCACTCCATAACACAGAATCATGAAAAGTGAAAATCATTCCCTATGATTCATGAATAACACTCGTGTTCCTTTTTTACAGCACAAAAAACCGACCCCTGCCGCATCTCCATCACATTCACCGAGCGGCCGGAGAGGATGAGCGGTGAAGACGCCGCAGCCTATGCTGGAAGCCGTGTGGCGCCTAAGGCCTTGAGAGAAGATCGATTATAGACTCGGGGACAGGCCCTGTGGTATACTGTTTTTGAGAAGACGGGGTGCTGACGAAAGGAGATCCTCCATGGGCAACGGACACGATATCCTGGAAAAACTGATCGTGGTGGAGAATGGGAAGGTCAAAGTAATGCGCACCATCGAGGATATCGAGAATCTCCTGGAAAGGCTCACCAGGATCCAGGATACATACAGAAGCCAGCGCGACACTCAGGGGCGGAAGATCAAGGACGAAGTGGATCATCTGATCCGAATTATCGCTTCCCTCGCCTCGATCGTCTATACCAGAGAGCTCCAGCGGGCGCAGTAGCAGGAAACGGCCGTCCGCTGAGGGTTCCGCCTCTGCCGGCAAAGGCGTCGCGCTGGCCGGGAGCAAAGAATAACCTCAGGCATACCGCTGCCGCTTCCGCGGCTTGTGAAACCTGTATTGTCATGGTACAAATCATGGTTTGATCTGAGATCTTCAAGAATGAGACAAGGAGCATGACATGAACCATCTTCTTCTTCCGGCGGGATCGGGCACCGCATCTCAGATATTTCTCAACGGCGTTCTTCTGGTCGTCGGCAGCATCATCTGCGCAGTGGCGGTCAACGGCATTCTCATCCCGCAGAATTTTCTCAGCTCAGGGTTTACGGGGGCCTCGCTCATCATTCACTACCTCGTTCCCACGCTCTCGGTCGGCGTCATCTACCTTCTTCTCAACATCCCGCTGTTCATTGCAGGATGGTCGATGGTGGGAAAGCGCTTCTTTTTCTACAGCGTTGCGGGTACAGTGATCTACTCGCTCGCACTGACCGTTGTCAGAATAGACATCTCCATAGAAAACAAGATATTGAGCGCCCTGCTTGCAGGCATCATCTACGGCACCGGCAGCGGCATCATTCTGAGATCGTATGGATCGGCCGGAGGAACGGACATCCTCGCGGTCATCCTCCAGAAGCTCATGTCAATACAGGTGGGAACCACGTCTCTGGCGGTGAACTGCCTGATCCTGGTCTCGGCCTCGCTGCTCTTCTCGCTGGAAGACGCCCTGTATACCCTTGCCTACATTTACGTGAGCGCGCACTTCATGAACCTGGTCGTGGTCGGTCTCAGCAAGAGAAAGGCGGTCATGATCATATCGGACCACTGGGATAATATCTCTCGGGAGATCCTGAAGAAGGACCGCAGGGGCGTTACCATCATCGAAGGCACGGGGGGATACAAGAAAGACGACAAGCGTATCATCTACAGTGTCGTCACCTTTCAGGACCTGCCACAGCTCAAGAAGATGATTTCGAAAATCGATCCCAAGGCATTCGTAGTGGTCATGGATACCCTTGAGGTCATGGGCGCCCGGATGGGCAATCAGCCCCACTGGTAGGTCTGAGGGCCATGCGCCTTTCCCTTGAGGGAGGCTCCGGGCGGCGCGCTCTCCACTCTGATGGGGCGGCGGCAAGAACAGGACCTGAGAGAGAAAATTCTCAGCGGTAGAGCTTCTTTTCGCTCTCAACAACGTCAATGATCTCATTGATGATGGTTGGAAGCTTGCGCATCACCCGCTCCCAGGAAACGGTCCGGGGTGTCTCATAGACCTCGGTGCGCAGGTTCTGGGAGGTCTTCTCGATCACGGAGAGCAGCCCCTGCTCGATGAACGGCTTGAAATCCTCATATTCGCTTACGTACGAGCTGAACCGCCGGGCCATGAAGGCGGGAGAGAGCAGCTGGTCGCCTGCAAACAGAATCACGTTTTTGAAGACGTTGTCCACCATGGCCTCCTCGAGGTTCGTGTCGTAGAGCAGGCCGCAGTACGCGGCGTTGTCCGCATACATTTTGATGAGGTCGTCGGCCACGCTCAGGTAGGTGGTGGTGAGGTCTCGGATGAAGTGCTCCGAGATGGCGAGGCCTTCTTCCACCACCAGGGCTGCGAGCAGGGTGGAGACGATGTCGATGCCCATCTTGTAGAGCCCTTTGGTCCGGTCGCCCTCGGATACCGGCTGGTGTTTGTGGTCGAATGGGTCTTTTGAGATTTCCACCTGGGCGCACGTGGTGGCCTTGCGGTAGACCTCGATCAGGGTGAAGATTTCCACCCCCCAGTTGGTGGCGAACTGCATGCGCTTGAGGAGCTGGGCTTCGAAGACCACCTCTCCGGAGAGCTGATAGTTGAAGTTCAGCAGGAAATCCACCAGGCGAAGCACTTTCTCCTCCTGAGTATCGGTGAACTTCCTCTTGAGCGCGATGAGCAGCGGATCGAGCAGAAGCCTCTTGACCCTGCCGTAGAACTGGCCATCCTTGATCCTTGCGTAGAACGCCTTGCTGAACTGATAGTTGAGCACCTGCACGGGATAGAAGAGCCGGTCCAGCTGCTCCCGCCCGAAGGTCCTTATGTCGGCGTCCACGAGTCCGATGCTGTGGGCGCCCATGGCCAGGGCAATGCCGAAGGACATGAACATGTTCCTCCCCTTGCCCGGCTGATCGATGCGGAACCCGGCCTCAGAAAGCTTATGGTATATGGAGGAAAAGCCCGGGCCGTCGTTGTGCTGGATCAGATAGTTCTGAACGTTGTACCGGTTCAGGATGCCGGCGAGCTCTCTGGCATCATCGGCCGTGCCCTTGTCGAGGCCGAAGATGATCTGGGAGAGGTAGCTGGCGCTGGACAGGTGCTTCACGATATTCTCGAACACCGGCCGGTTCTCAGGCAGAGTATACTCCGAGGCCAGCAGGGGAATGATCAGCACAGCCTTTTTCCATTTGGAGTGGTGCAGGAGCTCCATCTCCATCCTGGGGATGTCTTCATTCAGGAGATATAGAGTGGATATCCTCGTATGTGTCTGAGCGAAATTCGACATGAACGCTCTCCTTTCCCTATCTCACTCTCAAGCCCGCAAACGAGTGAACAACCGTGATAAGCGCTGAAGCTCACGTGCAAGCCATTCATTTTACCCGGGAAGACGTACTCGGTCAACCCGGATATGATATTGATGATAACGCGTCCCCGAGCGACTCTCAAAAGATCAGGGGTCAGATAAGGGGTCAGGTCTCAACATGTGACATCGGAAATGAGAGATGTCACATGTTGAGACCTGACCCCGGTATGTGACCCCGGTATGTTTCGGAGGGGACAGGGTTATCGGGAAGAGTCGCCCCTGATTTTGCGGATTATGGAATCCACGGAAAGATGGGGGTGGTGGGAGAGCAGCAGCACCGTGCATCCCATGAGAAAAAGGATAATGTCTCTGACGAGATACCACCAGGTAATGCCCTGCCCCGCCGTGGACCCGAAGCACCCGCAGGAGATGTCCAGCCCCCTGAAGAGGCTGATTCCCAGCGCAGTTGCGAACAGCAGCAGCAGAGTCGAGATGATGAGCGCACCTCCCGGGAGGAACACTCCCGCAAGCACACTGCAGCCTGCGAAAATCTCGATCCAGGGCAGTGCGATGGCGACAGGATTGATCATCCATCCGGGAAGCAGGCGGTAATTGGAAATGTCAATGGCAAAGGCTGCCGGGTCCATCACTTTCTCGATTCCCGCATAGACGAACACGGCGCCGAGAACGAGCCTGAAAAGCATCGAAACCAGCCAGATGACCGGCAGAAAGGTATGGAGCCTGTTCATGGCCGCTCCCCCTGTTCGATAGGAAATCCCGCATCGTACCACCCTTCCCATCCAGCAGTCAGTATCTGTATGCCCGGAAATCCGTGCTCCGCCAGGAGAGACGCCACGCGCAAGCTCAGGTCGCAGCCGGGACCGTCGCAATAGACTACCGGAGTTTTACCCAGCAGTGTTGCGCCTCGAAGCGTATCGATGCAAGAGCTCACGTTCTCCGGCGGTATGTTGTGAGCTCCGGGAAGGTGACCGGAGCGGAATGCCGTTGAGCTCCGGGCATCGATGAATACAAGGGTGCCCTGAGTATATCCGCTGAAGGCGTCTTCCAGGTTGATTGTTTCGAACGTGCCCGATCCTTTGGCATATTCTTCCGGCAAAGGACCCTGACCGAGCCATTTCAGCCCGTTCGGGCGACATGCGTTGAAAGCCGCGGCTATGAGGATTGCAATGAGCGCAAGGAGAAGCGCCTGCAGGAACGCGGTCCGAAGCGTCCCCGCCAGATCATGGTATCGTTCCGACTGCAGCGACATTCTGTTACGAACCTCCGAAATGCCTCGTGTCTCCGTTTTTCGATTATCCCATACAGGGTCCATGGCCCAACGATGGAGAACATCCGCTACCGCCCGCCGCCCGTGATCAGGTATGATGGGTTATGACAAGACGGTGAAGTACCAGTCGATGAGCATATCTCCGAAAAGAACATTGATGAAAGCCCCCAGCGCGAGAAACGGGCCGAAGGGGATTGCCGCCTGCATGTTCTTCTTCTGCAGCAGCGCCCACGGTATCCCCACGAGGGAGCCCAGGAGCGACCCCATGAAAATCGTAAACAGCACCCCCTCCCATCCGGTGAAGACCCCGATCATGCCCAGCAGCTTGACATCTCCTCCGCCCATGCCCTGCTTGCCCGTGAGGAAGTAATACCCGTAGATCACCACGATCAGCAGACCGGCGCCGACTCCCAGGCCGATGAGGGCCTCAGGATATGAAACCGGCAGCCACCATACCAGGGCAAGGCCCACGACAATGCCGCCGATGGAGAGACTGTCGGGGATAATCTGGTAGTCGATATCTATGAAGGTGATGACCAGAAGCACACAGGCCCAGGCGTAATAGATGAAAAAAGCCGCCGTGAGGCCGAACCGGTAGAGCATGGCAAGGGCGATCAGGGCGCTCAGCGTCTCCACGAGGGGATAGCGCGGCGAGATCTTCTCTTTGCAGTGTCTGCATCTGCCGCGCAGGAAAAGATAGCTCAGCACCGGGATATTGTCCCAGGGCCTGATCTTCTCACGGCACTTCGGACACCGGGAGGAAGGAAAGACAATGGATTCCTCCCGTGGAATCCTGTGTATGCAGACATTCAGGAAGCTCCCGATGAACAGACCTATGACGGCGACGGCCAGAGGGACGGACAATATCACCCGATGAGGTCTCCCCTCCTGAAACGAACGAGCTCACTGTTCAAGGTCGATTCCACATCGGCCATGATCCCCTTGAGCGGATCATCGTCGGAAAGGAACGAACGTGCCTCTGCAACCGCGGAGCGGACAGCGTCCATTTCGTCCACCATGGGAGCGATGTCTTTGAGGCTGAGCTTGGGATCATCGAGCGCACGCGCGTATGCATCCAGCAGATCGAGGGCCTGCCCGCTGACATTCAGGGCATTGAATTTCTGCGGGCTGGGCTGGCCGACCTGCAGGGCCGGATGCACCTGCCGGGTTTGTGTCGCTGCCGCGTCCTGCATGTCCTTGAGGATGGTTTCGAACGAGGATCCCCCCGCAGCAGGCGACTTGGTGTCTGGCCTCATGCCTGTCACTGTGCCGATCATCATATTGGGGTCGATTTTCATGAGTTCCTCCTTCCTGAGAGGAAAGCAAAGACAATGCCAGTCATCTCACGCTATTCGACAACAACGTGTCCTTTCATGAAAGGGAATTTTCTTCCCCGTGCTCCGGAAAAATGATCCAGCTACACTTTCCGAGGAACGAGCCTCTCGATGGCCTCGGAACGAAGCAGCACCAGCTCTTCGATGTCCATCTGCAGGAGCTCTCCCACACACTGACGGACCACCTGTGCCGTGTCCTTTACCACGGCCTCCGGATCATTCTGGGCGCCCCCTGTCGGCTCCTTTATCAGGTGATCGACAACGCCTTCCTTGAAAAGATCCCTTCCCGAGCCCTTCAGGGTGTCTGCAGCCAGCTCCTTGTTGGAGGCATCGCCGTAGAGGATGGAGGAAAAGGCTTCGGGGCTGATGGCGCTGTAAAAGGCGTTTTCGAGCATGATGATCCGGTCGCCGAAACCCAGAGCCAAAGCGCCGCCAGATCCCGCCTCCCCGATGACGCAGACGACCACCCGGGTCTTCAAGGATGCCAGCGTGGATATGCACCGGGCGATGGAAAAGGCCTGTCCGCGGTACTCGGTCTCGGGAACAGGATATGCGCCCGGTGTGTCCACAAATGTAATCAGCGGACGCCTGAACTTCTCAGCCAGCTTCATGAGCCTCATCGCCTTGTGATGCCCCGACGGGCTCGCCATGCCGTAGTGGTATTTGACGTGATCTTTCTGCCCGCTGGAACGTTTCTTGTGGCCGACGATCACGACCGGCACATCATCGAGAAAGGCGAGCCCTCCCTTGACGGCGGGATCGTCCTCGAACAGCCGGTCCCCGTGCACCTCCCTGAAGTCATGGAAGATGCCGCCGATATAATCGTCAAGCACCGGCCGGTCCCCGTGCCGGGCCAATTCCACGCTGCTCCATCGGGAGATGCCCGCATAGATCTCTTCTCGGAATAGGCTGACTTTTCTGGCCAGCTCGGTGGTGTCTATGTGCTGAAGCCGGGCGATGCTCTCCTGAAGCTCCTTCAGTGCACTGTCGATATCGTCGAACCGGTCCTTGCTTCTCATTGCAGCTCCACGGAAGAGGCGCCGAGCAGCTCTCCCAGTCTGGTGACAACATCGCGCGACGGCGTGACCATGTACTCCCTCCCCGCATCGATGAGCACGATCCCTTCATCGGTGCTGATCTCGAAGCAAATCTGACAGGTGCCCTTCGAATCGGAGATAGTTTCCTTGAGCGCCCGTATATCGTCTGAGCCGGTGCATGGCGGAAGACGGAGGATGATCCTGCGGGCAAGAACCGACTGCGCCTGGTCGATAGGGTAGACCTCTTCGGCGATCAGGTCCACCTGGGGATTATCGTTCTCCTGCCCCGCACCGTCTTCCGTTCCGTTGATCCTGGCCTTGACCACCACCACTGCGTTATCCTTGATGACATCCTGATACGCGCTGAAGCACTGGGGGAAGAACACCACAGGGGCCGATCCCTCGAGGTCCTCGAGATATCCTCTGGCCATGGGAGAGCCTTTTTTGGTTCTCGTGACGTTCACCTCGTTCAACACCCCGGCCATGATCACGATACCGGGGGTATCCGGCAGATTCCGGGTGGTGGCGGTTGCATATTTCTCGATCAGGGAAGTGTAACGCTTCAGGGGATGGCCCGAGATGTAGAAGCCCACATTTTCCTTTTCCATCTTGAGTTTCTCGTTTTCCGAAAAATCCGGGATATCGGGCAGCTCGACGGAATCGCTCGCATTGTCCTCCGAGAACTCCTCCAGGCTGAAGAGGGTTTCCTGGCCGGCGAGCCTGTCCTTGGCCTTCCTCTGGGCCTCATCGAGAAGCGCATCGAGCGACTCCAGAAGCGCCCTGCGGTTCGCGTGGAGGCTGTCGAACGCACCCACCTGGATGAGCGACTCGATAACGCGGCGGTTCACCTTGGTGAGCGCGATGCGTTCGAGGAAGTTCCCGATATCGGTGAATTTTCCGCCCCGCTCCCTCTCCTTCAGCATCACCTCCACGGCCGCCCTCCCCACATTCTTAATCCCTGCCAGCCCGAAGCGGATCCCCTCGTCGGTGGTGATGAATTCCCAGCTGCTCTCGTTGATGTCCGGACAGAGAATCGGAACGCCGTTTGCCTTGCACTCGGAAAGGTGTCTGGTCACCTTGTCGGTGTTGCCCAGGTCCAGCGTGAGGTTCGCGGCCATGAACTCCCGGAAGTGATGCGCCTTGAGATACGCCGTCTGGTAGGCCACCAGGGCATAGGCGGCGGCGTGGGATTTGTTGAACCCATAATTGGCGAACTTCTCCATGAGGTCGAAGATCTCGACCGCCACCTGCTGGACCACACCGTTCTTGACCGCGCCTTCCACGAAGATCCCCCGATGCTCGGCCATCTCGGCGGCGATCTTCTTGCCCATGGCCCTCCTGAGCAGGTCGGCCTTTCCGAGGGAGTAGCCGGCCAGTTTCTGCGCGATCTGCATCACCTGTTCCTGGTAGACGATGATGCCGTATGTTTCCCGAAGGATAGGCTCCAGAAGGGGGTGGGGATACTCGATTTTTTCCCTTCCGTGCTTGCGGTCGGTGTAGGAGGGGATGAGGTCCATGGGCCCTGGCCGGTACAGGGCCACCGCGGCGATGATGTCCTCGAACTTCTCGGGCTTGAGCCGCTTCAGCATCTGCTTCATTCCCGAGCTTTCCAGCTGGAACACGCTCGAGGTGTCGCCGTCGCTGATGAGATCGTAGGTCGCCTTGTCGTCGAGGGGTAGATTCGCGATGTCGAGGTCGATGCCCCGCCCTTTCAGGATCTGGCACGCCTTCTGGATCACGGTCAGGGTCTTCAGGCCGAGCATGTCGAGCTTGATGAGACCGACCTGCTCGATGCGCTTCATGTCGTACTGGCTGATGAGCATGCCCTTCTTGTCCATGTAGACCGGGATGTGCTCGACCAGGGGACGCGAGTCGGATATGACCACGCCTCCCGCATGCACCGAGGCGTGCCTGCTCAACCCCTCCAGGGACCGGGCGATGTCTATGAGGCGGGAGACCATGGGGTCGCTGTCCATGAGCTGCCTGAGCCTCGGCTCGACCTTCAGGGCCTCGTCCAGGGTCATGTGCAGGTCGTTGGGGATGAGTTTGGCGATCCTGTCCACGTCGCCGTAGCTCATGCCCAGCACCCGGCCCACATCCCTGATCACGGCCTTTGCCTTCATGTTCCCGAAGGTTGTGATCTGGCAGACGTACTGGGGACCGTACTTGTTCTTGACGTACTCGATCACCTCGTCCCGTCTGCTCTGGCAGAAATCCACGTCGATATCGGGCATGCTCTTGCGCTCGGGATTGAGAAACCGCTCGAACAGGAGATTCCAGCGGATGGGATCGATGTCCGTGATGCCGAGTCCGTATGCCGCGAGCGACCCGGCAGCGCTTCCCCTGCCCGGGCCTACCGGGATATCGTTCGCCTTGGCGTACTGGATATAATCGGCCACGATCAGGAAGTAACCGGAAAATCCCATGGACCGGATGATGCCAAGCTCCTCCTCGAGCCTTCTGGCGTACTCCTCGGGGATGTGATCGCCCATCCTTGCCTTGAGGCCGGCCCATGCCTTCTCATGGATGAGATCTTCCAGGGACTTGCCGTCTTCGGTGGGATAGACGGGAAAGTAGTACTCCCCCCTGGGCAGCTCGAGGCTGCATCGCCCGGCCACTTCTGCAGAGGCGTCGACCGCCTCGGGAACCCAGTGGAAATATGCCTCCATCTCCTGCGGGCTCTTGAGGTAGAGCTCGTCGGTCTCGAAGCTCATGCGGCCTTTGTCGTGGAGGGTCGTCTGGGTCTGGATGCACAGCAGCGCCTCATGGGCCTTGGCATCGCTCTTGAGCAGGTAGTGGCAGTCGTTGGTGGCAACCACGGGGATTCCGCGGCGTCTGCCCAGCTCGACGAGCTGGGGGTTGACGGTCTCCTGGTCGGCCAGGCCGTTGGCCTGGATCTCGAGGTAAAACCGGCCCTCAAAGGTCCTGCTGTAAAACTCGAGAGCGTCGTTCGCCCGCTCCTCGTTGCCCCTCAGGAGCCAGTAGGGTATCTCCCCCTGCAGACACGCGCTCAGTGCGATCAGGCCCTTGTTGAGCTCGGAGAGGGCCGCCCTGTCCACTCTGGGTTTGTAGTAGAATCCGTCGACATGGGCCATGGACACCAGCCTGATGAGATTCCGGTAGCCCGTCTCGTCCTGGGCGAGCAGCACGAGATGATAGTTCTTGGGCATGCCCGGAATCTGCTCCCGTGATTTCATGTCGCCCGGAGCCACATATATCTCGCAGCCGATGATCGGCTTGATCCCGACCTTTTTGGCCTTGTCGTAGAACTCCATTGCGCCGTAGAGCACCCCGTGGTCGGTGACGGCGACCGCTTCCTGCCCGAATGACTGCGTCTTGCTCACGAGATCATGGATGCGGATCGCCCCGTCCAGAAGGCTGTACTGGGTATGGCAGTGGAGGTGCACAAAGCCCATGGCCTGCTCAGTACTCCAGCTTGTAGTTCGGGGCCTCTTTGACGATGATGACGTCGTGAACGTGGGATTCCTTCAGGCCCGCGGCCGTGATCTTGACCATCCGGGACTTGGTCTGCAGCTCCTGAATGGTCGCGCAGCCGGTGTATCCCATTCCCGCGCGAAGCCCTCCCAGGAGCTGGTAGACATTCTCGGATATGGGTCCGCGGTACGGGACGCGCCCCACGATGCCTTCGGGCACGAATTTTTCCGTCTCGCAGACGTCGCTCTGGAAGTAGCGGTCCTTGGAGCCCATCTTCATGGCCTCCACCGAACCCATCCCGCGGTAAGCCTTGTAGGTTCTGCCCTGGTAGATGATCCTCTCCCCCGGCGCCTCGTCGGTGCCGGCGAAGAGAGAGCCGATCATGACGCAGGATGCGCCCGCCGCTATGGCCTTGGTGACGTCTCCTGAGAACTTGATGCCGCCGTCGGCGATGATGGGGACGCCATGCTTGCGGGCTTCCTGCGCACAGTTCATGATGGCGGTGATCTGGGGCATGCCCACGCCCGCCACCACCCTCGTGGTGCAGATGGAGCCCGGGCCTACGCCTACCTTGATTGCATCCGCTCCTGCATTGATCAGATCCGCAGTGGCTTCCGCCGTCACCACGTTGCCCGCGACAATCTGGGCCGAGGGGTAGAGCTTCTTGATGGCCTCCACGCTTCTGATCACCGCCTCTGAGTGGCCGTGGGCGGTATCAACGACCAGAACGTCCGCACCAGCCTTCATCAGGACATGAACCCTCTCTTCGTCGTCGGGCAGCACGCCGACCGCGGCGCCCACCAGGAGCCTTCCCCGGGAGTCCTTGGCCGAAGTGGGATACCGCTGGGCCTTCTCGATGTCCTTGATGGTGATGAGACCCTTGAGGTTGTTTTTTTTGTCCACGACCGGGAGCTTCTCGATCTTGTACTCGTGGAGCAGTTTTTTCGCCTCTTCGAGGCTGATCTCTCCCTGGACCGTGATGAGGTTTTCCTTGGTCATGGCCTCCGATATGGGCCGGTTCATATCGCTTTCGAACCGCAGATCGCGGTTGGTGAGAATTCCCACCAGTTTGCCGTCCACGGTGATAGGGACCCCGGATATCCGGTAGTGCATCATGAGCTTCATGGCATCGCCGATTTTCTGCTCGGGGCTCATGGTGATGGGGTCGACGATCATCCCGCTCTCGGACTTCTTGACTTTGTCGACCTCCACCGCCTGCGCATGGGGGCCCATGTTCTTGTGAATGATCCCGATCCCGCCTTCCCGCGCCATGGCAATGGCTGTTCTGGCCTCGGTGACAGTGTCCATGGCCGCGCTGACAAGCGGTATGTTCAATCTGATATTTCTGGTGAGCAACGTGCCGATATCCGCCATTGCCGGCGTGATGGCCGACCTGGCCGGAAGCAGCAGCACATCGTCAAATGTCAGGGCGTCGTGAAGAATTCTTTCCATACGGCTTTACTCCTTACTGAATGCTGTACTCGAATCTGAAATATGCCGGAGATCGGTCCGCTCCGGCAACGCCGAGGGGCACGGGGGACAGGCTCCTCACATAATCCCGGACGCTCCCCCAGATCCCTTCGCTGGGCTGTCTCCAGATGATGCGGGGTTTCCCCTCGATTCCTCCCCTCTTCCCGGCATCCTCGATGACCTCGTCCAGGCCGCCGAGCTTGTCGATCAATCCGGCCGAGAGGGCCTGCCTGCCGGTGAGCACTCTCCCGTCCGCATACTCTTCCACCTGCTGTCTCGACATGCCTCTGCCCGAGGCCACGGCCTCCTTGAACTGATCGTGGACATCCCGGGCCATGTCCTCGAAGTACCGCCGCTCCGCATCGGTCATAGGCCTGAACGAGGAGCCGGCGCTCTTGAGCTCGCCTCCGGTGATGCTCTCAGCGACGATGCCCAGCTTCTGCATGCCCGTGCTCACGTCGAAGAACTGGAGGATCACCCCGATGCTGCCGGTCATAGTCCCGGAAAGGGCGTAGACGGTATCGGCCGCGCAGGCGATATAGTATGCCCCGGACGCGCCCACCGAGGCCATGGATGCGACGACGGGCTTCTTCTCCTTGAGGCGCAGCAGAGCTTCGTGGATTTCCTGTGACGGCCCCACCTTTCCTCCGGGGCTGTCGAGCCGCACAATGACGGCCCGCACCTGGTCGTTTTCCTCGAACTCCCTGATGATTTGAAGGTATTCCAGAGAGTCTTCGATGGGGCCCTCAATTCGCAGAATGCCCACAGCCGGGGTCAACGCCTTCCTCAGGGTACTGATGCCCAGCGGAAGGACCACCAGGATGATGATGACGATGAGGATGAACTTCGTTCTTTTTTTCATATCAGCTGATGAGCTTGGTATGTCTCAAGTTGGTCAATGTTTATACAACCAAAGGTTATCAAGCAAGTACAAAATGATCGGAAGCCATTGAAGCCAGTCATTTTCTGGGACGCCAAAACCCCGGGGTAAGCTTTTCCGGTATCTATCGATTGGAAAGTGCGAGATGGGAGTTGGCGATGGGATCAGGATGGCAGCCGGGCAGCACTGAAAAGAGGCGAGGGACAGGGGAGGCGCGATTGAATTCGACAGACCGGGACATGACTCCGCCTTTGCTCTCTCGTTTCGGAACACGCCGGGGGCATAGCCGGAACGCAGGAAGGCCGGTAGAGAAATTCGTATGTCCCTTTGGGTGATCATCACACAATCATACAGGTCGTGAAGATTGGATGCCTTTTGCAGACAGCTCTCATCTCGACCGCTGAACAGCCTGTGAATGTCTCCCGATGATATATTCAATGCAAGCAGGCTTTCAAGCTATCACGATACATGCACTTTTCGCAAGACCATCACATTCATACGTGCATGCCAATCTATGAATTCCTGAATCGAATGGGATGAATAAAAATATTACCGGAAGATTGTTGGGCTTGGGCTGTATGCAGGGCTGATGATCTTTTCGCAAAAACCATCGATACAGGCAGGCCGGTGATTGTCTCAATATTGAGAGGTTTCTCTTGACACAATTGTTCATAGATGCATAGTGCGAGGTCCACCCCCCGCCCTCTGTTTCCCGTTTATCTCTTTGTTCTTCCAGCCTGACCGGTATTCAGTGTTATGGCTACCGCCTCAATGAAATAGACTGAGCACAGGCATCGTGCACACCATCCCCTTCAAGGTCGGTCCGGTCGGTGCCGGTCCAGTAGCAGGCTATGGTCTTCGTGCCGTCGGAATAAAGCCCGGAGTTATAGACCGTGCCATCGGACAGGGCGGTCGAAAAAGCAAAGGCCTCAATCGAATTGTTTGCCGGAAGATCGGTACGGCCGGTCTCTGTCCAGTAGCAGGGTATGCCCTGTATGCCGCTGGAGTAGAACCCTGCAACAGTGAACGAGGGAGTAACGCCGGAATCGCCGCTCGACGAACCGCCGCACCCGGCAAACAGGAGGGAGATGGAAAGAAAAAGCAATAACCAGAAAATATATTTGATTTTTCTGATATACATTGTAGTTCTCCTCTTCATTGAATTATAAGCTTGGATGCCGGCTCAATATCATCTAGCTCATTCATTTATATAAATTTAATTCGATTTATATTCAATTCTCATTATTGCACTGTTCAAATCGTTATTGAGGAATAGAGTGAAATTGAAACAACCATTCGGGAGCCTAGACAGGTTATTACCAATAGTACAACACAATGATCTATAAGCGCTCGTCCATCGGGGTAAAACTTATATATGTTATAATCCGGTACCTTTAGGATATGATATCCCAGCGAGAGTTCTCCTTTATGAAAGCGTACCCGGTCTTTCAATCCTGGCACGATACCATTGCTCTGAAGCCGGTGTGGAACGGGCCTGCTGTTTGATCTCATTGTTATCTTTCTCTTTGTACCGTCGAGTTGCGACAAATACATCCTTGGAATGTGGGGCTCCACCTCCGGCCCCACCCCTGCCCTCTTTCGGACATGAGGCACGCCCCCATGCTGAAGGCATGTCCAAGCTCACGCTCGTGACACCAAGCAGGTCTCGCACATGGCACGGCCTGTGGAAGCCCCTGTCACGCCTTGCGTTTCACTTGATAATCCGGGAATCATGCAGACAGCGAGGCCTGGCCCCTTGGCGAACGGACGCTTATCTCGATCGATATGACCTTTTCGGATTATGAAATCGGCATGATACGAACAACGAAGAAATGCGAAGCACGGGGCTTAAAAAGAGTGTTCGGCCTCTCTTCGCCGGTACACCGGTGAGGAGAGGCCGCTTGTTATGACTGATCTTACGAGCCCTTGTTCTTGTCCTGCAGGCCCTTGAGGAGCTCGCCGAGATTTGTGCCGACCTTCTCGGTTCCCTTCTCGTGGCTTGCCACGACCTTCTTGTCCTGTGCCTCTTCCAGGGCCTTGATCGAAAGGCCGATCTTCTTGTTTTCCGGGCTCAGGCGCAGCACCATCGCTTCCACCTCCTGCCCTACCGTGAGGACCGAAGAGAGGTTGTCGATCTTGTTGCTGCTCACCTCGGAGATGTGGATCATCCCCTCCACCCCTTCGCGGATCTCGACAAAGGCGCCGAAATCCGTCAGCGATGTCACTCTGCCCTTGATCACGGAGCCCACAGGATGCTCGTTGGCCACCTGCGTCCATGGATCAGGGCTCAGCTGCTTCAGACCCAGGGAGAACTTCTCGTTTTCCGGGTCTACGGTGAGGACCTTGGCCTGAACCACGTCGCCCTTCTTATAGAGCTCGCGCGGATTCTTGACCTTGGGGTCCCACGTCAGGTCGGAGACGTGGATGAGCCCGTCGATATCGATGTTCTCGTCGACGCTGACGAACAGCCCGAAATCCGTCACGTTCTTCACCGTGGCATTGACCACGGTGCCCGGAGGATAATAATCGTAGAGCATGTCCCAGGGATTGGGCGACGCCTGCTTGAGGCCGAGCGAGATCCTTCTGTTCTCCTGATCGACGCCAAGGACCACCACATCGACTTCCTGGCCTTCCTCGAGGATGGTGGACGGATGCCGCATTCTCTTGGTCCAGAACATCTCGGAGATGTGAACCAGCCCCTCGACCCCTTCCTCGATCTCGACAAAGGCGCCGTAATTCGTGATCGAGGTCACCTTGCCGGATATCTTCTTGCCGATAGGATACCGGTACTCCAGCCCCTCCCATGGATCGGGGGTGAGCTGCTTGAGGCCGAGCGAGATCTTTTCCGTCTCCGGATCGAACTCGATTACCTTGACCTTGATCACATCGCCCGGCGACACCTTGTCCTTGGGGTCTTTCAGCTTGCCCCAGGACATATCGGTGATATGGAGCAGTCCGTCGATTCCGCCGATATCCACAAAGGCCCCGTAGGCCATGATATTCTTGACCGTGCCTTCCACCACGTCACCCTTGGACAACGTGGCGATGAGCTTCTTCTTGCTCTCTTCCCTCAGACGCTCCAGGACCTCTCTATGACTCACCACCACGTTGTTCTTCTTGCGGTTGAACTTGATGATGGAGACCTCGATGGTTTTCCCCACCATCTTTTCCAGCTCGGATTCCGAGACGGGATTGAGTGTGGCCTGGGAGGTGGGAAGAAACGCGGGAACACCGATGTCCACCGTGAGCCCGCCCTTGATCCGCTCGGTTACCGTGCCTTGCAGGTACATGTTTTCCTGGTAGGCCTTGACGATATCGTCCCAGATCTTGATGCGCCGGGCCTTTTCCTTGCTGAGCCTGATGATTCCCTTGGAGGGATTGATGCTCTCGACGAGCACCTCCACCTCATCGCCAACGGATATGGTAATGACCCCGTGCTCGTCGATGAACTCGCGGATCGGAGCCTGCCCCTCCATCTTCCTGCCGATGTCGATCATGATATGGTCAGTTCCCACCTGAACAACCGTGCCTGTCACTACGGAGCCTGTGGAAACGCGTTTATCTATCGTCTCCTCATAGAGAGCCGCCAACTCCAGATTCTGATCGAATTCTTCCGATTCTTCCCGAGTTTCCTTGCTCTCAGTCATTGCCTCCTTGATCGCATTTTCGTCTTTGTGATCTGTTTTGGTTTCTTCTAGACTATACATCGCTACCCCCTGTCCGTCGTTCCTTATTCCTCAATAAGTTGGCATCCTATACAATATAGATATGCAAAAGACAAGCCTTTAATCAGATCCCCGGGCAGATTGATGGAGACGAGGCCGAACGGAGGAAGTTCAGCACGGTCGTCGGATCTTCGAGGTGTGAAGGAAATCTTTCATCCCCGCGCGGAACAGCGGAATGAACCCGGAACGGGTTCTTTTTGCAGAGGGCCTTCAATCGAGCGGGTTCTTTTTTTTCTGGAGGCTCGAAGGGTCTTTCAGCGCCTTCTCCAGGTCGCTGAAGACGCGCTTTTTATCCCGGCTGTCTCCCAGAGTCTTTTCGATCTCCTTGAGCTTTGACTCCTGACGGCTCTGAAACTGGGTTATCTCATCTGCGATGCTCGGGGCCTGCGCCTGCCGCGGCAGGTCTTCGATCCGCATGTGATCGCCGATACCGTAGCGGCACTCGGAGCCTGATACGACTTCCGTGACGATTTTCTCGTCGCTGAGCTTCCTGGCAACGAGCGAGAGCTCTTCCTCGGACACCTTCAGAATCTGGGCGAGGCCCGCAAGAGTCGGGGGCCTGCCGTGGAGGTGCTCATGGACACGTATCCCGGCGACAAACAGATGAGCGCCTTGGTAGAGGTCTCTGAACATCATGGATTATGATGTATAGCAAAGCGATTTCGGATGCAACAATGATTCAAGAATCACGGTGATGCCGCCGATAGTGTTTTCAAATAACGCCGCCCTTAAAGGAGGAACTGAGTTGAAAAAAACAGCCTCTCTCTTCATCGGCCTTCTTGCCGTCTTTTTTGCATTCGCGCCCCTGTGGGCAGACGATACCGTGCATACCGTAAAAAAGGGCGATACCCTCTGGGATATCACCAGAACATACCTGGAAACCCCATGGAAGTGGCCTCTCGTCTGGGCGAACAATCATGACATAACCAACCCCCATCTCATATTTCCGAACGACAGGGTGGTCATCTCCAGAAAAGGCGGCAAAACGACCATCACCATCATTCCTGCCGATCAGCAGAACGACCGCATCGAAGCGCCGGCCGAGCCGGTCGTCTATACGCCTCAGGAGATCGCCCGGGAAGAGGAAAAATCCGTGGTCATCTCTCCGCGGTATTCCACCTACATCTACAGCCCCAATATACTCACAGGGTCCGGACATGTATCCAAGAAGCTCGAGATCGGGGACCTGGCCTCAAGAAGCGAGAACGTGTTCATAAAGTCTGAGTCCGGGCTGACTTTGAGCCGGGGGGTAACCATTGTCTCGAAGGTGGCCGATATCAGGAATCTCGATGAAAAGATTGTAGGATATCTCTACAAGGCCATCGCCGTCGCGCGGGTGGAAGACGCATCGAAGGACATGTACAAGGCCAGTGTGGTCTACTCCAACCAGGAAGTCCGGTCGGGAGATATCATCTTCGACGACCTCCAGAGTCTGGAGCCCCTCACGCTGAAGATCAGCGAGCCCTCTCTTGAACACAGCGGCCGGGTGATCGACATCTACGGGGGCATCAGCGGAAGCAGCTATCTGGATTTCGTATTCCTGGACCTCGGCAAGGAGAACGGGATAGAGCAGGGTTCGCTCATTACTATTTATGAAGAGAGCCCTGCGGACCGGAAAGACATGGCGATGAAGGAGTATCAGGGGACCGCTCTGGTGCTGCAGTCGCTCGACAGGAGCTCTATGGCGCTGATCATGGATTCCAGGGGACCCATACGTAAAAATTACCTCGCCGCAGGTGTCGAATAGGAGAGAACGAAACGCCCGGTGCTCTTCATCGGGAGGGCGCCGGGTGCCTAAAAGGGGATTCCCTGATAGGAGAGCAGCATATCCAGCCCCTTGTCGTCCGACCGGGTGAAAACAACCGCAATTCCGGATTCCGTCTTTCTGACGATGCGCCCCTGAACCCAGATGATCTTTCCGAATTCCTCGGCATCGATGCTCGCGATAAGATACCCGTCGAGGTCGTCTGGTGGGTGATCGGTGAGAATGAGCATACCGCCTCTGCTGATATCGATCACCCTGCCCATCTTGTAGACATACCCGTTATCGCGGTATGCCACTTTCATATTCACTTTGGCTCTTTTGTAGGCCCGCTGTTCTTCCATGATCTCGACGCCGTCAGCCGGGAAGACATCATCCCGGGTAAAAGTTCTCATGAACGCTGACATTATAATGAAAAGTACCACGACATTCAAGTATTCACCGGTAAGGCGTGCTCATCATGAAAAAACATTGGAATACGGCTCGCATTCCCATTTCTCCGGGATTATTTCCCGGGCAGACGAACAACTGGTAAACCGATGATTATCTTATGAAAACAATCAATCTTTCCGAACACTGCGTTGACACCCCCCATTCAATAGGATATAGATTCACCCCATGAAGGTCCTCTTTTCGAACAGTCAGATTTCAGAAAAGGTCGAGGAACTGGGAAAAAAAATCACCGCCGATTACCAGGGCAGCGAGCTTTTCGTGATCGGCATTCTGAAAGGGGGCTTCATGTTCGTGTCCGATCTGGTGCGGCATCTGGATCTGCCGGTGAGGATCGAGTTCGTCCGCCTCTCCAGCTACGGATCTTCGGACCGCCCCGAATGCGAGGTCAAGATCTTCGACGAAACCGGGGATATCGTGAAGGGCAGGCATATTCTGATCGTGGACGATATCATGGATACTGGTCAGAGCATTGTCGCCTTCAAGAAACACCTCCAGGCAAAGGGGCCTGCATCGGTGAAGATCTGTACGATGATCAACAAAACGTGCCGGAGAACTCAGGACATCGAGCCGGACTATTACGGGTTCGCCATCACCGATGGCTTTATCGTGGGATACGGGCTTGATTTTGCCGAAAGCTACCGAACACTTCCCGATATATACGTACTCGAACCAAGCGACAGGAGGGACAACCCTTGACAGTTGTCGAATGCCCAAGTTGCCGCAGCCGGTTCAAGATAGAAAAAAGCGCTCTTCCGAAGAAGACCGTAAAGATGCGCTGCAGCGTATGTTCACACGTCTTTTCCTACTCCGTGGCCGAAGAAGGCCCCCTGGAGCAGGATTTCGACAGCATCATCGGAACTCAGGACAGGCATATTGAGGAAGATTTCTCACAGGCTTCCCTGGCGGCCGACCTCACCGAAGGAATCTCCGAAGGCAGTGAAAGTGACGAGCCTTCCGGAAAAGAATCAATCCAGGGAGAGATCCAGCCCGAATCAGTCATCAAAGAGATAGATTCCATTCTCGGAGCCGGGGAAGAGGTCGCCGGAGAGAGCGAGCAGACGATGCGCCGCAAGACCGGGAAGAGCCCTGTGTTCCGTGTTCTCGTTTCCGTGCTGCTTCTCGTCCTCATTTTCGCCGGCATCGGGCTGTGGATTATGAAAGACAGCCTGCCCATCTTCAGAAAGAGCCCCGGGGCCATGGACCAGACGTTTCTGGAGAGAGGGCCGTTCTTCGCCATACCCGAAGAGAGCATCACCTACGAGATGTTCGTGAACAACAACGAGGGAGCGGTCCTCGTGGTCAAGGGCATCATTCGAAAGCTCACGTCGAAGCCGCTCAAGTCGGTGATGGTGCAGGCGCGGGTGTACGACAGGAACAACAACCTCATCGAGAGCAGGAACGCCTATGCCGGAATCATCCCTGAATCCGCCGAGCTCGTCCGGCGGAAGGGCTCGGATATCGAGACGCTTCTCTCGGCCGAGCCGGAAACGATGGGTGTCCTATCCACTTCCCCCGATATTCCCTTCGCCGTAGCCTTCTTCGGCAGGCCCGCCCGGGAAGGATTTTCGTTCCAGGTGGAAGTGAAAGAGTTTCACTGGAAGTAAGAGACCTGTTTCAGGCTCCTCACGTCGACGCTCTATAGAATCGGGATAAGGTGCCGATGTATTTCTTGCGGCCCGGGAAAGACAAGACATGGAACCAACCGCGCGACTCAGGAAGATCTTGAAGTCTTTTCTCTTTCCCCTGCCGCCGGATAGACGGCGGTGAAAGGCCGTCTCCGAGGCGTGCCGGGGCTCGAGCCGCCTGTGGGTTTGCATTTCGCCCGTAGTTTGTAGTATGTAGAGGAGTTGCGATACCATGATCCATGCAAAAAACAGGAGCATGCCGAGAAAACATGAGGCCGGTGGAGAAAACAGCTGTTCAGTTGCAGATGACTCGGCTTCCCTTATCACTCTATCTATGCCCCCATATGAGGGGAGCGAAAATCCACTCGCGGGAAATCCATAAACGGTAGCGGGGACATGCGCATCATGGGCGTTGACTATGGGACAAGGCGAATCGGGGTAGCCATCAGCGATCCATCAGGCACCATGGCTCATCCCCTGGAAACGATCCCTGTACTCGGGGACGGCTCTCACCTGAAGCAGCTCGAAAAGGTCGTCCGGGATTACGGGATCGTGAAGGTCGTTGTAGGTCTGCCCGTCAATATGGACGGCAGTCTGGGGGAAAGCGCCCTGAAGGTGAAAGAGTGGGCGCAGACGCTTGAGCGGTTCTTGGGCGTGCCGGTTGAGCTCTGGGATGAGCGGCTCACCACGAGCGAAGCCCACGACCTTCTTATCAGGCTGAAAGTAAAAGGGAAAAAGAGAAGGCACATTGTCGACAAGATAGCCGCCGGCATTATTCTTCAGGATTATCTGGAGGCCCAATGCCGGTGAGGACCATTCTCTATACCATCATTGTCGTTTTCATGTGTGTCTCGATCCTGACCGTCACTCACACCTACACGTTCATCACCACCCCCTCCAGCCCCCCCCGGTCTCTACTCGTGGAAATCAGTCCGGGGACCAGCGCATGGGAAATTTCCCGCCAGCTCGAGGCTAAAGGCATCATCACCGATGCATCCATGTTCATGATCATCGCCACCCTCACCGGTAAGGTCACCCACCTCCAGGCCGGCACATACGTGTTCGAGGGAAGGCATTACCCCATGGACATCATGCATATCCTGTTCAAGGGCAGAACGCTCAAATACCGGGTCACCATTCCCGAGGGGTGCACCATCTTCGATGTCGCCTCCATTGTGGCGGAAACAGGGCTCCTTACCAGGGAGGAATTCTTCCTCAGCGCACAGGATCCAGAAACCACGGCGTTTTTCGGCATCGATGCCCCCTCGATGGAGGGATTTCTCTATCCGGATACCTACTACCTCGCCCCTCATATGACACCGAAGGAAATCATGGGTAAGATGGTGGACAGGTTCCACGAAGTCTTTACCAACGACATGCTCAGACGGGCCCATGAGCTGGATATGAGCGTGACTCAGGTGGTGACTCTGGCCTCTATCATCGAGAAAGAGGCGGTTATGTCGTCGGAGAAGCCCATTATTTCATCGGTCTTTCACAACCGGCTGAAACGGAAAATGCGCCTCCAGTCAGATCCGACCGCCGTGTACGGTATCGACGGATTCCGCCGGAAGATCCTCTCCCGGGACCTCAAGCGGGACACCCCGTATAACACATACCTGTATGGCGGGCTCCCTCCGGGGCCCATATGCAATCCCGGAGTCAAATCCATCCGGGCGGCTCTGTGGCCGTCGGACACCAAGTATCTGTTCTTCGTGTCCAAGGGCAACGGTTCCCACTACTTCTCCCGGTCGCTTTCCGAGCACACGAACGCCATCCGCAGCATGGCGAGCGCCAACAAGTAACCTGCACCCGGCCGGCCCGCCCTGCTTTGGGGAGGGACGCATTCCCTCTGGTCAACGCAGCTGTTATCACTAAAGTTAATACCGGCCGATTACGATAAATGAGGGCATGGATCACGTGCGCGCAGCCATCATCGACGATGATGACGAGATACTGGACCTCATCGAACAGATACTCAAGGAAGAAGATATCCAGACGAGACGGTATGCCCGGGCGGAGAAGTTTCTGGCGGATCTGAAACGGCATGACTTTGACCTCATCATAACGGACCTCATGCTCCCGGGAATTTCCGGGCTCGACCTGCTCGATGATCTCAACTCCCGGGGGATCGACACACCGGTTGTGATCATCACCGGCTACGCATCCATCGACTCGGCCATCGAGGCGGTCAACAGAGGCGCATTCTATTACATCAAAAAGCCGTTCAACATCGAGGAGATCAGGTGTGCAATCAATCGCTTCCGCCAGCGCCGGGACACCATGGAAATGGTGAAAGCGCTCCAGAAACAAATTCAGATGCTGCAGGAGAGAATCGAGGAGATCAACAGGGAAAAACTCCAGGACATCCCTGATCTGAATAATCTTCAGGGCAACCTCGAGGCCGGCAAGGCCTTTGCCGCCATCGAATACCTGGGCAAGCTGAAATCCGATGGTCTGATTTCCGACAAAGAATTCGGTGCATACAAGGGCAAGCTTCTCAAAAGGATCATATGATGCATGACAAGGTGCTGATCGTCGACGATGATCCGGGGATACGCAGTACCATTTCCGCGCTGATCAATGAACTCGGCTACGGGTCGGAGACGGCCGCCGACGGAATGGATGCGATGGACATGCTGGACTCCGGGCCGTACCTGTGTGTTTTCACGGACATCGTCATGCCCAATATGAGCGGGCTGGAACTGATCAGAAAAATCAAGGCCCGGGACGTGTCGCTGCCCATTATCGTCATTACCGGGTATGCATCGGTGGAGATTGCGATCGACGCCATGAAGTGCGGAGCCTCCGATTTCATCTCCAAGCCTTTCAAAGTGCGGCAGATCGAGCTCCTGCTCAACAAGGTGAAACGCGAGAAGTCCCTTCTGGAGGAGAACAGGCGGTTCTCCGACGCACTCCATCTCCATCGGCTCATCGACAACCTCGTGGGCCAGCTCGAGGACAAAAACGAGGAGATCATCTCGTTGCAGGCGATCTCGGAGAAGATCATCAGCCTCAAGGGCATACGTGATCTTGTCGGGGCCATCGTCGACGTGTCGAAGCAGATTCTCGAGGAGGCCGAGGTAGCCTTTTTCCCCCTGAGCAGAAAAGACAATAAGCTCGTGGATACCCTGAGCGGAAAAGAGATGCCGGCCGATGCCGAACTGCTGCTGGGCAATATCGTGAGAAAGCACAACCCGGGCTCTGCGCTGCTGGACAAGTTCGAGACCATATTCCCCCTCATGATCGAAGGCCAGGTTTTCGGCGCCCTGCATATCGTCTCGTCCTCGAAGCTGGGAGAGGAAAAGGAGGGGAAGATCCTGTATCTCCTGAACCGTTCCGCTGAGCGCATGGAAAATGTGGCGCTCTACGAGGGGCTCTACGAGAACATGCTCTCGACCCTCAACAGCATGGCGAAGATACTCGATGCCCGCGACCCTCACACCTCCCAGCACTCGACCCGTGTCACCTCCCTGTCCATGACCATGGCCCAGGCGCTCGGCCTCGCACAGGAAGAGCGGGACACCCTCTACATTGCGGCATCGCTGCACGATATCGGGAAGGTGGGAATCCCGGACGATATTCTCCTGAAGCCAGGACGGCTCACCGACGAGGAGTACGCCGTCATCAGAAAACATCCGGATATCGGAGCGGATATTCTCAAGCCGCTTCCTCCCATGGCCAAGGAGACGGAGATCATCAGGCACCATCATGAACGATACGACGGAAAAGGATACCCCCTCGGGCTCAAGGGTGAAGACATCCCCTACCTGTCCCGGATCATCGCCCTTGCGGATTCTTTCGACGCCATGACCTCTGACCGGCCTTACCGCGCCGGAATGACCGCGAAAGAGGCCCTCCTGGAGATCACACGCTGCAAAGGCCTGCAGTTCGACCCGGTGCTTGCGCAGATCTTCATTGAAAAGATGTCCGGCTCCTGAACGCGAAAACCGTTTTCCCGAAAATTCACCCGCCGGGGCTTCCCTGCTGTGGAACCGGGCTGACCCCGCCGGTGTCCGCATCCTGGGAGAGAGACTGAAGCCTCGAGCGGAGCGCGAGATTCTCGTCCCGGAGGGCATTGAGCTGCTGTCTGAGAGACGCGATCTCACCCGATCGCTGCTCGGCGTTCTCCTGCTGCCGCTGGCTGGCGACAGCCAGCTCGGTCTCGAGCGCACCGACCCTTTCGCTGAGCTTCTCATTGCGGTGTTCTAGAGTGACGATATAGTCGACGGCATCACGGAGGACCTGTTTGTAGTCCACCTTCTCATTCCGGTGCGAGCCCCAGATGGAGTAGCCGAGGATGAGGCCTGCGAGAAAGACGAGCACCGCCAGTGTCAGGGGGACGATCAACCTGTTCCTTTTTCCATCCATACGACCACCTTGCGAAAAAGTAAAAGCAATCCTTCTGATTTAAGAGATATATCCCTCGCCGTCAAGGCATTCTTCGGTGCATCCCCAAGAGAATATCCCCTGTCTCCGGCAGCGGAGATGAGGTACCAATATGTCATTTCCGGGGCCTTTCAAGGGCCGCGGTCGCAACGTGCGACCCCGGGCCGATATCTCACCAAAAAGATCCGTGAAAGTAGAGCTTTAATTTTGACAAAGGGGGAATCTGTGATAATGAGACCCCATGAACGTGGCCGTAATCGGTGCCAGGAGATCGGAAAACGGCATCGGTGAGTACATAGCGAAATACTTCCAGGAAAGCGGTGCTCAGGTGGTCTGCGTCCTGGGCACCACGGAAGAAACATCGTCATCTGCATGCCGGGCATTGCGGAAATACGGCATATCCGCCAGGCCGTACCATGATTTCGCAGCCATGGTGTCATCTGAAGATCTCCAGGCGGTCGCCGTCGCCTCACCTGCAGACACCCACCACCATTTTGTGCTGGCCTGCCTGGACAAAGGCCTGTCGGTTTTCTGCGAAAAACCATTTTTCGACCCTTCCATGAGGGATGTCAGCGGTGAGCTGGACCGGGTCTTCGAGCAGGCCGCCGCGAAGGGCCTGACAATAGCCATGAATTCCCAGTGGCCGTTCAGCCTCACATATTATGAGCAGCTCTGCGGCTCCATAGTGCCCCGGGAAGCGCGCCGATTCTCCATCCGCCTTTCCCCGGTCTGCTCCGGGGTGGACATGATTCCCGACTCGGTGCCCCACGCCCTGAGTATTCTCCACGCCGCTCTGGGGAAAGGGTCGATTTCCGCTCTGACCTTCTCCGGGCAAGGCTCAGAGATGTCGATTGGCTTCACCTACTCCACCGCCTCCGGCGACTGTGATACGTCCATCGTTCTCGTGCAGGAAGAACGGCAGCCGCGCCGTTTTTCTTTCGGATTCGGCGGCAGGATCGCGAACCGGCTCATCGACATGGAAACATACAGGATCAGCTTGTGCTTGGGAGACAGGAGGCTGCCGATCACGGACCCCCTGGAACTCAGCGTGAGGGATTTTGTGCAGTCATGCACCTCCCGACGCGAGCCTCTGATCGGCAGAGACCATATTATTGCAACGACCGTTCAGCTCAAGCAGATATATGATGCATGCATCGTGCAGGAAAGAGGATGATATGGAGAAGCTACGGGAAAGAGAGCATGATTTCAGTGCAAAACTTCGGCAGAAATCCGTGGTGGAACGACTGCGGCAATACATTACCTGGCAGAGGGCGGTACGAAGATCCGACGACCGTGCTGAACTTCCTCCGTTCGGCCCCGTCTCCATCAATCTGGATCTTACTTCGGCATGCAACTTCCGCTGCCCCCACTGTGTCGATTCCGGGATCATCAATACCGGCGAGGCGCTTTCTCTGGATGCAATCAAACAGAGCATCGACACCCTCCAGAAAAAGGGACTGCTTTCGGTGATCCTCATCGGGGGCGGAGAACCGACCGTCCACCGGGATTTCGAAGAAATCGTCCGGTTCATACGGAACCGGGGTCTTCAGGTGGGCATCGCAACGAACGGCTCCCGGCTCGAGCGCGTCGAGGCGGTGGCGGACCTCCTGCAGGAAGGGGACTGGCTGCGTCTCTCCCTCGATGCCGCGCGAGAGGATACATTTCACAAGTCTCACCGGCCGGCGGGCGGGATCACGCTCCGCGGAATACTGAGGAACGCACAGCGGGTCAAGAAGGCCAACCCCAAGATCTCGCTCGGCTACTCCTACGTAATCGTGTGGGAGGGGATCCATATGGGCGGGCACGAGCTGGCCTCGAATGTAGGCGAGGTGCCCGAGGCCGTGGAGAAGGCCCGCGAATACTCCTTCGACTACATCTCGTTCAAGCCCTGCCTGCTCAGGCTGGAGGGGTCCGGGAAAGAGTCCCTGTTCGACCCGCCGGACCCGGCCAGGGAGGCCAGGGTCATAAGCGGGATACGGGAATCGCTCCTCGAGGCTCAAGCCCGCTCGGACCCTGGCATGAAGATCCTCAAGAGCGTTAATCTCCAGGCGATGATGGACGGAAAACTCCATGAGCTGAAAAACCAGCCCGTCACCTGCCACTCGCAGTTTTTCCGGACCGTGCTGGCACCCTCGGGCATCTTCCACTGCCCGGCATTTCGGGGAGTGCCCCAGGGGCGGATCGCCGGCGACGACGGATACCTCGATGAAGAGATGTTCGGCCGGACCCAGGCAAGCCTCGATGCATCCATCAGAAGCTTCGACGCCCGAAGGGAGTGCAGCGTGGTGGTCTGCTTCTACCACCATGTGAACTGGTGGATCGAGCGCTTCATCGAATCCCCGCGGGACGTCTCGGAGATCGAGGTGGTTCAGGACAACAATTTCTTTCTATAAAGAGGCGATATGAGGATCTGTGTCATTCATCTCAACCAGATCGGCGACCTGATGTTTTCCCTGCCCCTGCTCAAGGCTCTCAGAGACAGATACCCCGATTCCCTGATCCACTCGGTCCTGAAATCCTCTCTCGGTGAGCTCCTGGCGGAATCTCCACTGGTGGACGAGATTATTCCCAAGCCCGAAAAATTTTCGCAGAAAGTCAGTCTCGCACGGAAATTGCGCAAGCAGAGGTACGATCTCCTCATATGTCTGCCCCGCTCGGAAGGAGCCCTCATCCTCACCGCAGTGAGCGGGGCGGGCACCAAGGCGGGATTCGAGCACTTCCCGTGGGATCTGGCGCTCGATGTCAAGGAGAGGGTCGACCGACACAACTGCTGGCCGAGCAACGCCCGGCTTCTCGAACGCCTGGGCGTTCCCCGAACGGCCGGAGACTATGTCGGGCTGCTTTCCATCGATCCGCTGGAGCGCGGCATCACCCTGGACGGCCCTTATGTGGTGATCTCGGCCGGCGCTTCGCCAAGGAGGCTCGCCAAGGCGTGGGATGAGGACAAGTTTGCGCGTCTCATCGTCCGTCTCCATGAACGCTATGCCCTGACCCCGGTGCTGGTGGGCGCGGGGGACACGAAGGAAAGCAATGCCCTGATCGCCCGCGGAGTCGAGTCCGATGCAAGGGGCGGTGCCGTCCCGGTCGTCGATCTCACCGGCAGGCTCGGCCTTCGCGAGCTTGCAGCCCTGCTGAAGAAGGCGAGTCTGTTTGTGGGGATCGATTCCGGGGTGATGCATCTTGCCTCTGCTCTCGACACTCCCGTAGTGGCGCTGTTCGGACCCACCGACCCTGCGCTCGTCGGCCCTCAGAACAGACGGAGCGAGGTGGTGCGCCATGTCATGCCGTGCGTTCCCTGCTACCTCGACAGAACCTGTGCGGAAGTCGAATGCATGAGAAGCCTGGCGGTGGACGAGGTTATGGATGCGTGTACCCGCATCCTGGAGTGGTAAAGACGGATGGAGACCATACGCAAACGCCTCTCATCAATGTTCCCCGGCCATTCCTGGGAGCTCGTGAGCGAGCGATCCGTCCGGAGCATCTACCGCCTCGTAAGGCGGGGAGAGGTCGAGTACTACGTAAAGATCTATTCGCCCCGGACTTTTGCAGAAAAGCTGAGAAACATCCTGTACCCCCGAACACTGCATGAAGCCCGGATGCTTGCCCGCCTGCGGAATTCCGGCCTTCCGGCTCCCGCCGTGAATAATCATGTCCGCGCGGGGAGCGAGAGCGCACTGGTCACCCGCGCCGTCTTCCCTGCAAAGGCGCTTTATGAGGAAAAGCGGGAAAAACAGATCGAGGTCATGCTCAACATGAGCGTACGGCTCCTCAATGAGGGCTACTGCTTCACGGACATGCACGCCGGCAACATCATCCTCGATTGCAACGGCAACCCCTTTCTCGTGGACGCATATGAGATATCCCCCTTTAGGATCATGACCTCCGGCCATGCGGCCTCTCTTCTTGCACAGGTGGCAAGCGTCTTCGACATTCCGGCCGAGAAGCTCGATCCCTATCTCGCGCAGATCCGCGGGATCGGGGACATCGGCGCTTTGAGGGACAAGGTCCGCTCACGGTCCCGAACACTCGGGAGAGAGCGGGTGAGACGGAGGGTCAGGAGAAGTCTTCGGGATGGAAGCTTTTCCCGGGCGGTCTTCTCCCCCCGGTTTCGGGCATTCGTGAACCGGGAGCACTCGCCTGATCTCGACGAAGTGATAGCCTGCCACCTCGCACAGGTGTCCCAAGGCGTTCATCTCTACAAGTTCCAGGAAAAAACCCAGCTCAGCAGGGTGGGCGGGTACTGCGTCAAGTCGTACAGGAAAGCCCGGCCGCCGGCCGAGCCTTACGCGGTGCGGTCCTGGAAAGGATCGCTGACCCTGCTCTTCAATGATATCCCGGTGGCGGACCCGGTGGCCGTGATCATCTTCCCGGACAGGGGGAGCATGCTCGTCACCCGGGCGCTGGATCAGCCGGATCTGGACCGCCTCCTCAGCAGCAGTGGCTACCGTCACATGTCCCTGACCCGGAAGCGGGAGCTCGCAGCCTCTCTGGGAGCCCTTATCGGGACGCTCCACAAAAAAGGCGTCTATCACGCAGACCTCAAGGCCTGCAATATCAAGGCGGATGCGGACACTATCCGGTTTTTCCTCCTGGATACCGACCGGGTTGAGCAAATGAGGAGCATCCCGGAGGCAAAAAGGCTCCGGAATCTGGTGCAGATCAATACGAGCATTCCGCTTCATGTCAGCAGGACGATGCGGATGGCGTTTCTCAAGGCATACTGCTCTCTCACCGGTGAAGACCCGAAAGACATGTTCAGAAGGGTATGGAGGCTCTCCAGGAGCGGCGACGTGATCTACTGCACCGGCGAAAGGGACAGGATCGAGCGGTGGCCCGCCCGGCGGGACTCCGCCTAGAAAGATCTCTCGATCTTTTCCAGCACGTCCTGGGGCATGATGGCATCCATGCACACCGGGTCTTTGCAGATCCTCCGATTGCAGGGCGCGCACGGCAGGTCCGCACGGATCACCTGCCCCCGGTATGGTCCCGTCCTCCTGGGGTCGGCAGGGCCGAACAGGGCCACGACCTCCCGGCCCAGTGCAACGGCCAGATGCATGGGCCCGGTGTCGCAGCTCACCACCACTTTCGCCCCGGCAAGGACGCTGATGAGTTGGGGAATGCTCGTTTGCCCCACCAGGCTGATGACAGGCACTCCCGCCATGGCCGTGATCCGCGCGGAGGCCTCCATGTCCTGCCTCCCTCCGGTGAGCACGCACTGGATCGTGTACTTCTTCTCGATCAGGCGTGCCAGCCGGGAAAACCCCTCGGCGCTCCAGCGATTGGCGGGCTTCGTGGCACCGATGTTCAGGACGATGTAGTCCCGGGGAAGCGCGCGCGGCGGCGCATCGCCGGCCGGGATGTTCCATTGTGCCTGACCGGGCTCGGCACCCAGGTATCGGGCAAACTCCAGATACTGATCCACCATGTGATTTCCGGGGTCTGACGGAGGAATGCGCTCGAAGGGCATGATCCAGGTCATCTCCTTGCATCTGGCGGCATCGAAGCCGAGTCGCCTGTCGGCGGATGCCGTCATGCATATGAGCGACGACTTCGCGATCCGCTGCAGATCAAGGGCCAGGTCGAATCGCTGTCTCCTGATCGCCCCGATCACCTCCGGCAGTGATCTCCATATATTCGACCGGTCGAAAAGGATCGTGCGGTCCACGTGGGAGTGCCTGGAGAGAAGCGGAAAACTCAGCGGCTCCGTTATCCAGTGGATGCGCGCATTGAGGCGTGTTTTGAGAATGACCGCCAGCGGCAGGGTATTCACAACGTCTCCCAGAGCTCCGAGTTTGACGATCAGGATGTCCATGATTCCAAGGGTATGCCATTCCCGCATTTTTCGCAAGGCCGGTGAGAATGGAAAGGCCGCCTGCTTTTCCCCAAAAAAAATCGAGGCGCCCCCCTTTTCCCTGTGATTTACAGCGAGGAGATCCTGGGGTATGGTAGCGTCATGGAAGATTACCGTACAGCGCAGGAAGCGCCGGTCCGGCTGAGCATCATCATCGTCTCAATGGGACGCGATGAGCTGCTGGATGCGTGTATTGCATCCATTGGTGAGTTCGTGAGCGTGCCCTATGAGATCATCGTGGTGAACAACTCCGCACAGGCGCTTGGATATGACGGCCGGCCAGCGCTGTGCTGCCTGGAAAACGGGAAGAACCTGGGGTTCGCCCGGGCGGTCAACCGGGGCATCCGCGAATCGAAAGGAGACATGGTCCTCCTGCTCAACCCGGACGCCTGCTTCACCTCGGATATCGTATCCGAGATGGTTTCCTTCCTGGACGAACACGAGCGGGCAGGCATAGCCGGTCCCCAGCTCGTATTCCCGGACGGCACCTCCCAGAACTCCGTGGACATTATTCCCAACCTTCTCACCGAGTTTCTGAACAAGTCACTGCTCAAGATCCTTCTGCCCGGAGCATATCCGAGCAAGCGTTCCGGGTTCACCCGTCCGGTCAAGGTTCCTTCGATCATCGGTGCCTGCATGATGATCAAAAGACGGGTAATCGATACAATCGGGCTCCTGGACGAGGGATATTTCCTCTATCTGGAAGAAACAGATTTCTGCAAGAGAGCCTCCGACGCCGGGTTCGAGATCTGGCATCTCCCGGGACTCGAGATCGTGCATCATCAGGGGAAGAGCGCCAGGAAATTCGACACGGCGAGAAAGGTGGAATACCGGCGGTCCATGTACCGCTTCTTTCTCAAGCACCGCCCGGGCTGTCAGGCGGCACTGCTGTATCTTTTCACAATCCTCAAGCTCTCCATAGAGATGCTCGGAGGGCTCGCCGCGGCGGTTACCCCCCGCGGCAGGAAGCGGCTGAAGAGAACAGCCGCGCTGTTGCTCTGGCACCTCGTGGGCATGCCCGGCGAATGGGGCCTCGAGAAAGTGGCTCCCGTGTACCGCAAAATCAGGAGCAACGGCTACACCTGGTTCGTTCCGGAAAAGGGCGTGATCCCTCCTGAGGCGTCCGATCCGGCCCGTTTCATGGAAACCGCACTGGACACGGTCCTGAACAGCTCCAGAACGACCTTTGTCAAGTCGGGCCTGATGAACGGCAGGATGATCTTTCTCAAACGATACAACTTCAAGGGTTTCAAGGACGCCGTCAAGAACCTCTTCAGGAAAAGCAGGGCCAGGAGGGCCTTCGAGGGAGCCGTCATGCTGGAGAACTGCGGGCTCCCCACACCGCCCGTCATTTTCGCCTGTGAGAAGAGAGTCTTCGGCATTCTCATGGATTCTTACATAGCAACCGAAGGGGTGGACGCATACGATCTCGTCAGATACGTCCAGACCCGGGGAAGCGGCGCCGGGCTGATTCTCCGGACCGCGGGATTCATCCGCAGAATCCATGAGATGGGGTTCGTCCCTGTCGACCTCAAAGGGGAAAACCTGCTCGTCGGCCGCGATATGATTTACCTCATCGACCTCGACAGGCTCGGGCGCCGGCGCTTCCCGGGCATCCGCACTATCTCGAAGAACCTGAGCTATCTGAACGCGTCCTTCGCCAGGGAGATTCCCTGCAGAGACCGGAAGCTCTTCCTGGACGAGTATGCAAAAGGAAATCCTCTGCTGGAAGGGAAAAAAGATCTGCTCGGGCAGCTCATCGAAGGCCTTACCCAAAAAAGGCTCGCAAGACGTTACAGCGGATGAGCACTCCGGAACGGACCGAGGGGCAAGGATCCCGAGGAGGACGTGTTTCAGTAGGAAACCGCATCCGGACCCGACGGGGAGGAGCGTATGACGACCGAGACGCGGTTCGGGATGCACACGATGCTCTCTCCCGACTTGCTCACCGCGCCGGCGTGCATGCAGAGCTTGTTCGGGCACGGAGACCAGACCATGGAGACCCTGCCTGAGAGAATCTCAACCATACTCTCGCCCAGGGGGCCTGGAACCCTTATCTTCCCGTCCTGCCTCAGAGGAACCTCCCGATAGAGCCCCTGAGCGGTATATATCTGCACCTGCGAGGGGTCCCGCGAGTCGAACACCCCGAACATCCACCAGAAGCCTGCAAAAAACAGAAGCGCGGCGATCAGCGCCAGATCAAAGGACTGGAGTCTCATTCCTGCATGTCTTGCCATGCCCTGTCTATACCTTTTCATTCATGGGTAAATCAACAGCTCTCGGTCCGGAGGAAGAAGATCCCGGTGGAATGTTGACCCGTCGGTCCGGATATGTCTATAGTGGCGAATCATATGCACAGGGACATATCCGGCTCTCTCGGCACCAGGGTATCGCGGGTCACCGACACGATCTTTGTGATCCAGGGAAACAACCGCGCCCGCTCTCCTTTTTCCAATGCAGTCTGCATCCTGGACCGAACGAGCCTTCTCATGGATTCCGGCTGCGGGCTCGATATCATCAGACGTGCGGGATCGGCCCTGAAGATCGATTCCGTGGTCCTCTCCCATTCGCACCCGGACCACACATCAGGCACCTGGCTCTTGCAGGAGCTCTGCGGCTCTGAGGTCTCCGTGCCCCGCCAGGGTTCCGGCAGTATCGCCGCGGCCGACAGGCTTGCATCGAGATTCGTGAGCAGCGATCTTGCAGCGCTCTGGAAAGAGACCTATCTGCCGCTCACCGGCTTCCGGGATTTTTCCTTCACCGCTGAATACGGCGAAGGGTCCGAGTTCTCCACAGGCGAGAACCGCTTCATTGCGATCCATACACCCGGCCATCTGCAGGATCACTACTGTATGTGGGAGCCGGACAGGAAAATTCTTGTGGGCTTCGATATCGATCTGAGTCCGTTCGGCCCCTGGTATGGAAACCCGGAGTCTGACATCGTACGCTTCGAACGATCGCTGGAACTGATCATGAGGCTTCCCGTGGAGACCTACATCTCTTCCCATGCGCGGCCCGTAAAGCCTCCCCACTTCATGAAGCGGCTCAAGGCATACGCATCAGTGCTGCACGCACGGGATGAATCCATACTTTCGCTCATCCCGCAGGATTCATGGATCGGCGTTGAGGAAATCGTGGAAAGGTCTCCCATTTACGGAATCGATTACCGCCTCCATCCGGACAGGATTCTGAAGTTCGGAGAGGAACAGATGGTCGCGAAACATATCCGGCGTCTCGTCGTCATGGGGCGCGTCACCGAAGACGGCTATGGAAAATACCGGCAGTCATCCCGATAACCGCCCGGCCGCCCTTGCAGCCCACGCTCCGCGCGCATGCCCCGGTATTCAGGAGCCGACCGGTATTTTCCGACACCATCGCCCGTGAGAAGAGCCCCGTTCATCATCTCGGGCGTGCCCGCCGACAGCTTCACCATGGAGGAAACGGTACGTTATGCATTCCATCTCATGGAACGCCATTGTCGTGATGGAAGGCCGAGATACGCCTGCACACTGAATGAGGATTCTCTGGCAGGAACTCTGAAATTGAGCCTTGACGCCAAACGCAGCGCAGTGCTCCTGAACGTCTTCAGACAGGCGGACATGGTCATGACTGACGGCGATCCCATCATCCGGGCGAGCAGGTTTCTCGGTCCGACGCTGAAAGAACGCACTGCCGGTGCTGATCTCGTTCACCGGATCATCCTGGAGGCCTCGGCGAGGGGGAAATCCATCTTTTTACTGGGTGATGGGGACGCCCGGGATACTGCAGCCAGGATCAAGGAACAGTATCCTGATGTGACAGCGGCAGGATGGGATGCCCCAGCCGTCCGCACCGGTTGGAGAAAAACCCCGGCTTGGGCTGCGGACAGCGGGGTCGCGGAGAGAATCAACGCATCCGGGGCGGATATCCTGATCGTGGCCATGGGCAGCCTGAAAGAGGGTTTGTGGCTCCATGAAAACAGGCGCCTCATCCGGGCGCCTCTCGCCATAGGCATCGGCCGTGCATTCGATGCGGGAGGCGGTCCGTACGACCTGGGAAACTTCCGTACACGACCGTGCAGACCCTCTGTGGCGAGCATCCTCAAGATGGTCGCCCTCATGGGGCCATCCATCTTCCTTCATCAGTATGCACGCGCCGTTACTCCTCACGGCTACCTGAAGATGTGCAGGAGCGAGATCGTGACAAAGCATGGAAGAAGAGCAGGCTCTGACTTCATTGCCCTGACGCTTCCCGGTTCAGTCGATTCCAACTCCGCCCGGCGCATCGGCGCGCTCGTTTCTTCGAGACCCGCAGCACGCCTGATCGTGGACTTCCGGACGGTCGAATTCATAGATTCCGCGGGGCTGGGAATGCTCCTCGATCTCATCCTCCGCTGGGACGCCTCGGAGTACCCGATATCCTTTACAGGACTGAACAGCGGCGTCAGAAGATGCCTTCGTGTGAACCGCATGTACGATCTCATCTCTTCCCGGGAATACGCGGACGTCGAAGAGGCGCTTGCGAGCCGGTGACACCCCTGTAAAAGCGCACGGATCCATCACTGAAGCAGGCAAGGGCGACCATCTGATCGGTGCGGGCCCGGCAAGGGTCTTCATCTCCGTACAGGCTCCTGTCCCGATCCGGGTCAGAAGATGAACCTTCTCCAGGAAATATTCAGAACCAGACCGATGCAGATCCAGTTGATGAGCATGAAGGAACCTCCGTAGCTGATGAACGGAAGAGGCACTCCGACCACCGGAAAAATCCCGATCGCCATGGCTATGTTGATGAAGAGGTGCAGGGTGAAGTATGCAGCGATACCGAAGCAGATCATGGTGCCGAAGCGGTCCTTCGCCTTGAAGCCTATCTGCATGATCTTGGTCACGAGCGTGACGTAGAGAAGCAGCAGCAGAGCCGAACCTGCGAACCCCCACTCCTCCGCCACGACGGAGAAAATGAAATCCGTGTGATGTTCGGGCAGAAACCTCAGCTGTGTCTGCGTGCCTTCGAGGAATCCTTTTCCCAACAGGCCGCCGGAACCGACCGCGATCTTCGACTGCATTGCGTGATACCCGCTTCCCAGGGGATCGCGGGAAGGGTCGAGAAATGAAATGATCCTCAGGCGCTGGTAATCTTTGAGCGAGTACCACACAAAAGGCATGCCGGATAGGGCGAGCACGAGCAGGCTGATGAAGGTGGACCTCTTTATCCCCAGAAGAAGCAGGAGCGTGCAGGAAATGAGGGCTACGATCCCGGCTGTGCCGAGATCCGGCTCTATCAGGATGAGCCCCACGGGAATGAAAATGAATAACGCCGGCGTGACGAGCTCTCTGATCCCATACCCCTGGATATGCTTTTTCTGTTCTCCCCAGTAGGCAAGCCATATGATCACGATGACCTTGGCCAGCTCGGAAGGCTGTATGCCAAGGGGCCCGAGCGAGAGCCACCTCCGCGCACCGGATATCTCCCTGCCGATGATCAGGACCAGAATGAGCCCCGAGACCATAAGAATGTACAGGGGCCAGGCGGATCGCAGCAGCACCCGATAGTCCACGATAAAAGCAACGATCATGGCCAGCACGCTGATCAGGATCCAGGTGAGTTGTTTATAGAAGATGGCGATGTTGGTGACTCTCGATGAGCTGTACAGACAGAGCAGGCCGATGAAAATTATCCCGATGACGGTGGAGATGAGCCCCCAGTCGATGTTATCGGTTATCCTGGCATACCTGCTCATCGATTACACCTTTCGACACATAGTATTCGTGAATGACATCCCTGACCACGGGGGCTGCTATCGCCGAGCCGCTGCCCCCGTGTTCCACGATGGCCACCACGAGGATCTCGGGATTCTCCACGGGAGAGAACCCGAAAAACCAGGCGTGGTCCCTGATCTTATAGGGCAGGTCGGACTGATCGGGAAGCTTGGAGGTATATCCCCTCACCACCTGCACGGTTCCGGTCTTTCCTCCCATGGTGAACCGCGGGTCCTTGATTGCCCGGCCTGTGCCTCTGTCCGCTTCCACCACTGCCTTCAGGCCTTCCAGAATGACTGCAAGCTCGTTTTCACGGATATTCAGATTCCTCTCCTGCGTCATCTGGGTTGATGCCAGTATCCGCGGTGTGATGACTTTGCCGCCGTTCACGATGCCGCTCATGACCTTGGCTATCTGCAGCGGGGTCACCAGGGTGAACCCCTGTCCGATGGCGGTAATGACGCTTTCCCCCTTCTGCCAGGGCTCCTTGAAGCGTTTCTGTTTCCATTCCCTGGTGGGCACAAGACCCGCCAGCTCATCCCTGAACTCGATGCCTGTCGGTCTGCCCAGCCCCATGTCCTGGCAGAACGAGGATATCCGATCGATGCCGAGCCTCTCCCCCAGGACATAAAAATATACGTCGCATGACTGTGTAAGCGCCGTCGCCAGATCGACGTGCCCATGCCCTTCCTTGCGCCAGCACTTGAATGTACTGTCGCCCAGACTGTACGAACCCGGGCAGTACACCTTGTCGTCGGGTGTGACGAAACCGCTGTTCAGCGCAAGGGCTGCGATAAGCACCTTGAACACGGATCCAGGTGAATACTGTCCGCGTATCGACCGGTTTTCGAGAGGATGCATGGGGTCTTCGATAATTTCCTTCCAGGTCTCCGGTGTCATAGGGCTCAAGAACAAGTTGGGATCGAAGCTGGGAGAGGAAACCATGGCCAGAATCTCTCCGGTAGACGGCGCGATCGCCACCACCGCGCCCGCCCGCCCGCCGAGCGACCGGCATGCGGCGAGCTGGAGCCTCTTGTCAATAGTGAGCACCACGTCTTTCCCGGGGACCGGGGCCCTCTCATCCAGCACGTGTATCTTCCTTCCCAGGGCGTCCACTTCGAAGATCCTTACCCCTTTGGTCCCTCGAAGCGTTTCCTCGCAGATGCTCTCCACCCCCGATTTGCCGATGAGATCTCCCGGAGCGTACGGGGATTTGGGGCCGAACGCCTCGAGCTGCCTCCGGGATATCTCGCCGAGAAAACCAAGGGCGTGGGCGCTGAGCTCCTTCAGCACGTAATCCCTCTCGCTCGTGGCGTCGATGGATACCCCTGGCATCGTGTAGAGCTGTGTTTCGATACTGGCCATCTGGTAGAAGCTGATGTCCCGCGCCAGCGCCACCGGATTGTAGGGTCTCTTCTTCCCCTCCTTGATCTTCTCGATGATCTCAGCTTCCTCGCATTCCAGTATTTCCGCCAGCCTGCCTGCAATGGAAGACACATCCGAGACGTCTTCCGGCATCACCATGAGGTTGTAGGCCGGCCGGTTGTCCGCGAGGACTTCAAAATTCCTGTCGAGGATCTGCCCCCTCTGCGCCGGTATGCTGATGATCCGTATCCGGTTGTTGCGGGCAAGGCCTTCGTAGTACGAGCCCTTGAACACCTGCATGTTCAGAAGTCTCAGCAGAAGGACAGTGAAGAGACAGAATATGAAGGCCATGAAAATCTTCGCCTTCCACTTCAGGTCGTCGTCGATATGCGGACCCGGTATGTTGTTCGTACTATTCATATTCCAATTCATATGCCATCTGGAGTCGACCGACGACGTATGCCATCATCGGGCTTACAAAACCGGTCAGTAAAGCGCCCACGACGAGAGGCACAGTGATTCCCTTAAGGTATGCGAAATCCGTGAGAAACGCCGTGGCCGCTGCAATCAGGCAGTAGAAGAGCACTCCGAGAGACGCCTGGATGTATGCGTTCTCCAGATAAATGAGGTTCTTGAGCACCTCGATGGCCATGAACGTGAAAATGTAGAGCAGCGGAATGAGGCCGAGTCTGGCTCCGGAAAAGGCCTGAAGAATGAGGGATCCCAGGATCACGAAGGGGAACCCCTGCGAAAAGGGGACAAAGATGATCTGCCCGATGATCATCCCGATGAAAAAATCGACCCGCAGGGGTGCCCAGGCGGCCGGAATGATGGAGGCCTCCAGAAGGATGACCGCGAACAGTATCCCGAACAGGCTAATCTGAAACTTCCACAGTTTGAGCAATGCCGAATATCTCCTCGATCTTTTCCATCTTCACGCAGGGCTCGAGGATGATCTTCGCAAAGATCTGTCGGTCATCCTTCTTGACCTCCCGCACATATCCTATCTTGAGCCCCTTGGGAAACATGCCGAGCAGCCCGGAAGTGACCACGCAGTCTCCGACGTTCACCTCCTCGGTGCTTCGCACGTACTCAAGGCTCAACAGACTTTCTTCCCTGCCCTTGACGATCCCCTTGACCCGGGAGGATTCGATGAGGGCCGGAATGGAGCTGTTCGGGTCGGTGATCAGCAGGACCTGGGCGGTATGGGGCGAAACCGCTATGACCCTGCCTACCACCCCGCTGGGGTTGAGAATGGGCGTATTGATGCCGAACCCGCTGCGGGAGCCCTTATCGATGAGGACGGTCTTGAAAACGTGGGTGATATCCTGCGAGAGCACGCTCGCAGGAATCAGAGAGAAATCCTGAAAGGCCTCCTTGAACTCCAGCATGGCCCTGAGCCGCTGGTTCTCGTTCTTGATATCCTCCAGGTTCATGCTCCGGACGCGGAGCTCGTCGATTTCCTTTCTGAGAACCTCGTTCTCGTGGCTGGTATTCACCAGGAATATATAATGGTTCCAGATGCCTGCGATAAAGGAAAACGGCGAGCGGATGACCTTTTCGAATATGCCGTATCCCTCGCGAACGCAGCTGATGCCGAGGGAGGATGAACTATACTGTCCGGTGGAGAGAAGAACAAGGATCAGGGCTGCTGCACCTATGAGTAGGATACCCCTTGAACCACTGCGTCCCATCAACTCGGAATTGTCACATCTCTCAAGAGATCGATATCATCGAGAAGCTTCCCTGCGCCCCTGGCCACGGTGGAGAGCGGATCCTCGGCGATGATCACCGGCAACCCCGTCTCTTCTCTGAGAAGCCTGTCGAGATTTCTGTAGAGCGCCCCTCCGCCCGTGAGCACAATGCCCCTGTCCACGATATCGGCCGCCAGCTCGGGCGGCGTCTGCTCGAGAGCCACACGTACGGCGTCGATGATGGTCCTGATCGGGCCCTGGCATGCCTTGCGGATCTCTTCGGAGCTGATGGTGAATATCTTCGGGATGCCGTCAACCAGGTCCCTGCCTTTGACCTCAATGGTTTTCTCCACCTCGTCGGAAGCGGCGGAGCCGATCATGATCTTGATGATCTCCGCCGTCCTCTCGCCGATGAGCAGATTGTACTCCCGCTTGATGTACTGCATGATGGCCTGATCGATCTTGTCGCCGGCGACGCGCACGCTGTTCGTGTATACGATGCCCGAGAGCGATATCACCGCAACTTCGGTGGTTCCGCCGCCGATATCCACGATCATGGAGCTGATGGGCTCGGTCACCGGGAGCCCTGCTCCGATAGCGGCAGCCATCGGTTCGGCGACGATGTACACCTCTCTCGCGCCGGCGGCCTCGGCCGATTCCTTGACCGCCCTTTTCTCCACCTGAGTGATCCCCGAGGGCACGCAGATGATGACCCGCGGCCTCACGCCGAGCCTCCGCTGATGAACCTTGGTGATGAAATACTTCAGCATGGCTTCGGTGGCCTCGAAATCCGCGATTACGCCGTCTTTCATGGGCCTGATGGCCTGAATATTCTCGGGCGTTCGTCCCAGCATCTTCTTGGCCTCTGTGCCTACGGCGACGATCCGGTTGACGCCGCCATGCTCCATTTTCACTGCAACGACCGAGGGCTCCGAAAGAACAATGCCCTTGTCGCGGGCGTATACCAGGGTGTTTGCAGTGCCCAGATCAATGGCAAGATCACTGGAGAACATCCCGAAAATCCATTCAAAGACCATAGATGCCCACTCCTTTCTCAATGCGGCCCTGTGTGATAAAGCCGTCTTAACAAATACCTACCCCTTTTACAAGAGAAGAGAAGGCGTGAATCCTCATCTCTTGCGTTCAGCCCCCGGTTGTGATAGCAAACAGCACAATGCAATCGATTTGTACCATAATACTGGCCGCAGGGAAAGGCACGAGATTAAAATCAGCAAAACCGAAAGTGATGCATGAAATTCTCGGCCTGCCGCTGATCTGGTATCCCGTCCGCCTCGCCATGAAACTGGGCGCAGCCGCCGTCTGCGTCGTCGGACACGGCAGAGAGATTGTCGGCCCTTACCTCGAGCAGTTTCCCGTCGCTCAGGTCGTCCAGGACCCGCCGCTGGGGACCGGCCATGCGGTTCTGATGGCACGCGACGCCCTGGAAAAAATCGATGCGAAGGATGTCGTCATTCTGCCTGGAGACATGCCCCTGGTCGAACATTCCTCCCTGAGATCCCTCATCGAGGTCTACCGCGCGTCACATTCCCCCATTGGTGTGCTCACCGCCCGCATGCCCGACCCCACCGGCTACGGCAGGATCGTGCGCGACTGGGAGAACCGCGTGACGGCTATCGTCGAGCATAACGATGCAGATGAGGCGCATAGAAAGATCGACGAAATCAACACCGGGGTCTATATCATCGACAAGTCGTTCCTCTTAAGCGCTGTAGACCGCCTGTCGCCGGACAACGTCAAGCAGGAGTTTTACCTGACCGATATCGTGCGCATGGCGAGATTCGCGGCATCGTATCAGGCGTCCGACTACCGAGAAGCCCACGGCATCAATTCCCGACATCAGCTCAGCGAGGCGGCGGCGGTCATGCAGCAGCGGGTCAACCGGGCCTTCATGGACGACGGCGTCACCTTCGTCGATCCCGGGAGTGTATGGATCAGTCCGCTCGCCCGCATCGGGCAGGATGTCGAGATATGGCCGCATGTCTACGTCCTGGGAGAATGCACCATTGACTCGGGCGTAAGAATCATGCCAAATACCTGGATCAGGAACTCATGTATCGGAGCCAGGAGTATCATCAGACACGGCAGCATGATTGAGAACACCACGATCTCCCCTGATACGGATCTGCCCGCACATTCCATGATCGATGGGTCTCGTCAGAGCTGATTGACTTACACGGCAAGGAAACCTACTGATATCACATGGATTGGATAAAAAGCATCTTCAAGACCAGCACAGAAGAAAAAACGTCCGCCGCTGAGGAATACCCCGAAATTCTTCCCATACTGCCGCTGAAAGACGCGGTGCTGATGCCAGAGGGCCTTCTTCCCCTGATCGTATCGAACCCATCGTCCATCTCTTTGGTCAAAGAGCTCTATGCCGGCGACTCGCCTGTCGTGGCGGTGGGGATGAAAGACGGCGGAGAGGCTGAGCCCACCCTGTGGGACAACCTCTATCGCATCGGATGCATGGCGAAGATCACCAAGATCTCCCAGACCAAGAGCAACGAGCTCTCCATCATGATCCGCGGTATTCAGAAAGTAGCGCTTGATGAAAGCGTCTCAGCGGATCCATACCTGAAGGCGCGCGTTACCTACCTGCCGGAACATCTCGAGCCCGACAAGGAAATCTTCGCCCTGGCGCACTCCACGCGGGAGATCCTGAACAATCTGGCACGGCTTTCGTATCATAACCTGGAAACCGTGCTGGTGAATCTCTCCAAGCTCAAGGACCCCTCTATTCTCCTGAGCACCGCCACCACGAATCTCCCGATCCCGGTGGCGAAGAAGCAGAGGATCTTGGAGGAGTGCGACTTCCACATCAAATACACGGCCCTCTATGAGGCGCTCAGAGACGAGCTCGAGATCCTGGAGCTCTCATCGAAGATATCGGAGAGGGCCAAGGGCGAGATCAACAACGCCCAGCGAGAATATTACCTCAGGCAGCAGCTCAAGGCCATCCGGAAGGAGCTGGGCGACGTCCAGGGCGATAGCGAGGACGAGATCGAAGAGCTGAAGAAAGATATCGAGGCCAAAGGAATGCCGGATGAAGTGAAGCGCGAGGTGAACAAGGACATCAAGCGCATATCCCGGATGCAGCCGGGGTCCTCCGAATATGTCACCATCCGGACCTATCTCGACTGGATACTCGACCTCCCCTGGCATGAGAAGACCGAGGACAACCTGGATATCCAGAACGTTGAGGACATTCTCAATGAGGATCACTTCGATCTGAAGAAGCCCAAGAAGCGGATTCTGGAATATCTCTCGGTCAAGAAGCTGAAAAGCGACCTCAAGGGACCGATTCTGTGCTTCGTGGGCCCCCCCGGGGTGGGCAAGACCTCACTGGGCAAGTCCATCGCCCGGGCCATGGGCAGAAAATTCGTCCGCATCTCGCTGGGAGGCGTGCGCGACGAGGCGGAGATCCGCGGACACCGCAGGACGTATATCGGCGCCATGCCGGGAAGGATCATCAGCGGGATCAAGACGGCCCAGAGCACCAACCCGGTCTTCATGCTCGACGAGATCGACAAGCTCTCCCATGATATTCACGGAGACCCGGCTTCCGCCCTGCTGGAGGCCCTTGACCCGGAGCAGAACACTCATTTCACGGACCACTATCTGAATGTGCCCTATGATCTGTCGCAGGTGTTCTTCATCACCACCGCCAACATCACCGACACCATTCCTCCGGCCCTGAAAGACCGGATGGAGATCGTGGAGATAGAGGGGTACACCCACGAGGACAAGGTGCAGATAGCCCGCCATTTCCTGATTCCCAAGGAGATCGAGGCCAACGGGCTCGCCGGTCGGGCCATCGATTTCAAAGATGAGGCCGTGGACCATATCATTCGCTCGTACACCCGGGAGTCCGGAGTAAGGAGCCTCAAACGCGAAATAGCCTCCTGTCTGAGGGTGATCGCATCCCAAGTTGCAAAAAACGGAGGAGAGAGCTTCACGGTGGACGTGTCTTTTGTCGAACAGGCTCTCGGCCCCGTGCGCTATCTCCCCGAGGCGAATCATCGGACCCGGGTGCCCGGAGTCGCAACCGGGCTTGCGTGGACCCCGTACGGGGGGGAGATCCTCTTCGTGGAATCGGCCCTGGTGGAAGGCAAGGATGAGATGATCCTCACCGGCCAGATGGGCGACGTCATGAAGGAGTCGGCCAGGATAGCTCTGAGCATCATCCGTGGGGCGACCCGGCCCATCCAGCAGGGGAAAGGCATCCATATCCATGTTCCGGCGGGAGCGATCCCCAAGGATGGGCCGTCAGCCGGAATCACCCTGGTGACCTCGCTCATATCCCTGGTGACCGGCAAGGTGGTGCGCGAGAACCTGGCCATGACCGGGGAGATCACCCTGCGCGGCGTCATCCTGCCCGTGGGGGGCATCAAGGAAAAGGTTCTCGCGGCGCGAAGGGCGGGCATCACGGAGATCATCCTGCCCAAGATGAACGAGAAGGATCTGAGCGATATCGAGCCCGAGGTCATCCAGGATCTCACCATCCATTACGTGGAGAGCATCGGCGAGGTCATCGAGCTGGCCTTCCCCGACGCAAAGGAAGAGATTCTTCCCCTTGTGCCCCTGTTCGCGTTCAAGGACGGCGCAGCTGTCACACCTACTCTGAGAGCATAGCCATACACGCGCGTGCCGAAGCTGCGACGGCATCGAGCACGTCCGCGGTGTGGGCGGTGCTGACGAAGAGAGCCTCGTACGGAGAAGGGGCGAGATAGACCCCGCGATCGAGCATGAGATGGAAAAACCGGGCGTAGGCGGCGGCATCGCAGGCCATGACATCGTCGAATGTCTCCACGGGCCGCTCGGAGAAGAAGATCCCGGCCATGCTTCCCGCACGGTTGACGCTCAGGGCGATGCCTGCAGATCGAGCCGACTCCTCCACGCTCGCTGTCAGAACCTCCAGTGAGTGCGCAAGACCGGCGTAGGGATTCTCCCGCTTGAGGATCCCGAGCGTGGCCAGCCCGGCGGTTACGGCCATGGGATTCCCTGCAAGGGTGCCCGCCTGATACACCGGGCCTTCGGGAGCGAGCAGGGCCATGATGTCCGATCTGCCGCCAAAGGCGCCCACCGGCATTCCTCCTCCGATGATCTTCCCCAGGCAGGTGAGGTCGGGTCGGATGCCCACCATGTCCTGGTAGCCGCCGTAGCAGCACCTGAACCCCGTGATCACCTCGTCGAAGATCAGCAGCGCCCCGTGATTCCGAGTGATTTTGCGCATCTCTTCGAGAAAGCCCGCTTTCGGAAGCACGACGCCCATGTTGCCCGCCACCGGTTCCACGATCACCGCCGCGACTCGGGCGCCATACTCGGCCATGAAGGCACGCAATGCCTCGATGTCGTTGTACGGGAGCACGGCGCTGGTGGAGGCGATTTCTCGGGGCACGCCCGAGGTATCCGGAACGCCGAAGGTCAGGGCGCCCGAGCCGGCCCTAACCAGGAGACTGTCCACATGCCCGTGGTAGCATCCCTCAAACTTGACGACGAGGTCCCGGGAAGTGAACGCCCTTGCGAGCCGGATGGCGCTCATGGTCGCCTCGGTTCCGGAGCTGACGAGCCTGACCTTCTCGATGGACGGGACGGCCTCGCAGATCTGCTCGGCCATCCGAACTTCGAGTTCGGTGGGCGCTCCGAAGCTCATCCCCCTCCCCGCCTGGCGTATCACTGCATCCACCACTTCGGGATGACAGTGCCCGAGTATCATTGGTCCCCACGAGAGCACGAGGTCGATGTATCTGTTGCCCTCGCAATCGACGAGGTACGGGCCAAGGGCCTCTCTGATGAACCGCGGCGTGCCTCCCACCTTCCGGAAGGCCCGTACCGGAGAGTTTACGCCTGACGGTATGCGCTTCTTTGCCCGCTCGAACAGCTCAGCGTTCTTCACCCGAGTTCCTCCTGTCATAATTCATGGATGATTTCTTCAGCTCCCTGCCGCTCCAGTATATCCGGTATTCGTGAAGGCCGAGCGACGAAGCGACTTCATCGACGACGCGAATGACATCGTCTTCCGTCCTGCCGTGGATCATGGAAAACAGATTATATCCGTCGAAACCGGGCCGCTCGTAGCAGTGGGAGATTTCCTTGCGGGAAGCCATCATGCGGCCGACATCCTCGACCCGTTCCTCCGGTACGGTCCAGACGACCATCGCCCCTGAGGAAAAACCGGCGCGACGGTGACGGAGCACCGCCTTGACGCTCCGGACGACCCCCCCCCGTCTGAGCAGAGCCAACCGGGAGACGAATACCTCCGGCGTTATTCCGAGTTCATCCGCCCATGCATCGAAAGGCCTTATCTCCAGAGGCAAGTCACCCTGTACGAGCTTGATGATTTTCCGGTCGATATCGTCCATGTGAAAGAACCTACACCGACTTCATGGAAAGGTTCAACCCCCAAGTGTCGCGAAGCCCTTCAGATACGGCATCTTCCGGCACGAGCCTCGATTCCGCCTCCTGGACTGTGAAAAAAACAGGCCCGGATCATCCGAAGAATATAAAAATAACGCAATATAATATTCTAAAATATCAATAAATTATACGTTACCCAACAGAATGATTACTGAAAGTTCCCTATAAAAAAACCTACTTGCATTATGAATCACTATTCAGTAATATGGGTAGGCGTCGATAACCCGGGGCATAGGAAAATGGACGACAAAGAAAAGAAAAAGATGTATCTGACGGTGGCTGACCTGAGCACCATGGGAATCGCCATGGTGCTGTGCATCATACTGGGACTGGCGGCAGGCTTCTATCTGGATCGCGTTTTCGGGACAGAACCCATCCTCACCCTGGTGTTTATCTTCGGTGGTATCCTCGCAGGGTTCAGGATCATGTACAAGACCTACATGAGGTTCTTCAGCGAAGGAAAATCCGATGGCCCCAACAGCAAGTAAAGATCCGGTACAAAAGCGCATCGAGGCTATTTCCGCAGGCATATGGCTTCTGCTGTGCATCACGGGTTATGTTTTCCTGGGCCCGCACTTTGCGTCCGGCGTTCTTGTCGGAGGGATCGTCTGCATGATCAACTACCAGTGGCTCTACCGGCACGCGAAGGCGGCCGTAACGCTCACGGCCCGACAAGGAAAATCGTTCATGGCGAAACGGTACTTTCTCAGGCTTGCGGCCACGGGCGTCGTTCTCTATCTGCTGATAGCCGTTGCGAAAGTGAATATCATCGGACTCTTGCTCGGGCTGTCCGTAATCGTTCTGGGAATCATGAGCTACGCATGCTTCACCTACATATTTGCGGGAGGAGATTGACATGGAACACGGGTATCTTATTTTGGATTTTATCAATAAACCTCTTTACCATTTCCTGCACGAGAACTTTCATCTCACCGACGGCAACCACATGATTCAGGTCACCTTCACTTGGTTTTACATGATCATCATCATCCTGCTCTCATTTCTCGTGGCGCGCAGCATCAAGCTGGTACCCGGGAGGCTCCAGAATTTCCTCGAAGTGGTGATCAGCGGGCTCAAGGGCCTCCTGGTGGACACCATGGGTGAAAAAGGGATGATCTTCTTCCCGCTCATGGCAACGATCTTCCTCTTCATCCTCGTGTGCAACCTGGGCGGCATCATCCCTGGCTTCTATTCGCCGACCGCCAACCTCAACACCAACCTTTCCATGGCGCTGACAGTCTTCCTCCTGACCCATATCGTGGGAGTGAAGATCCATGGCGCAAAATACATAAAGCAGTTCTTCGGACCGGTCTGGTGGATGGCGCCGATCATGTTCCCCGTGGAGGTCATCGGGCATCTCGCCCGGCCCCTTTCACTGACCATGCGACTGTTCGGGAATATCTTCGGCGAAGATCTGGTGCTGATCGTGCTGCTCATCCTGGTTCCCTTCCTCATGCCCATTCCCATGCTGGTGCTCATGCTCTTCACCTCGCTGCTTCAGGCCTTCGTGTTCACTCTGCTTGCCATGATGTACATCAGCGGCGCCATGGAGGAGGGGCACTAGGACGATTACCGAAAATATCCGATGATACGGCCTGCTCACTGCTGCATCGGAAAATGAAGGCTGGTGGGGCATAATAAGGTTGCTCGCCAGCTTTTTCATAATAAGGAGATGAAAATTAAACGATAGGAGGATTTTTTATGAAAAAGGTTCTGTTTTCTTTGGGGGCTTCAGCATTCTTCGTACTGATCTTCGCGGCCATGGCGTGCGCCCAGGAGGGCGGCGCAAGCCCTGAGGCAATCCAGTTCTTCAGCTGGGTCGCCATTGCCACCGGTATCGGCATGGGCATCGCGGCCATAGGCACCGGCATCGGCCAGGGCCATGGCGTTCAGGGTGCATGTGACGGCATCGCCCGAAATCCCGAGGCGTCAGGCAAGATACTGACCGCCCTGATTCTCGGTCTGGCCATGATCGAGTCCCTGGCCATTTATGCGCTCGTTATCGAGCTCATTCTGCTCTACGCAAACCCCTTCCTTCAGTATATCGTCGGATAAGACCGCAAGACGCCGTCGGGGCGGCTTCCCAGCAGGCCAAGCTGCCCCGATGCGTCTCCAATTCCTTTCTTTTCCATGTCATCGCTCATGGCGTGAGCGCCCAGGGGGCCGTTTCATCTCCCTGGAGGTGGTGTCCATGAATGTGCCGAGATATGTGGACGCCGGGTTCGGAGGATTCGGCGGTCGATTGCCCGCATGACAGGACTCGTCGCAGAAGGCGGAATATGGCGTTTCGCTGATCCCGAAGATCCAGCCCCCCGGCACGGAGAAGGCAGCGGCATTACATGCCGATGAGCGCTTTGACCTTGTTCCTCCTCTCGTCATCCGAGAAAAGGAATACGAGAACGCCCCCCGCCACCGCAGCGAGGGAAAGAGGTCTGAAGAAGACTCTCAGGACCGATCTCACAAGAGACAGAGCCCCTCCGATGATTCCGAAGATAATGACATCAGCGAGAATGAACTTGGCGAGCTTGAAAGGAAAAAGGATTACACCCTTTATGAAGCGGAAAATAAAGCCCATGAAAAGATACCTCCTGCGTTTTACTCTAGTGCTTAATATAGTGCTGCGGAAACCACGCCTCAAGAATCCTTCTTACCCAGAATCAGCTCCTCTGCAGCCCCGAGGGAATCCTTCGAGACAAGGGCCGCCCGCCTGTTTTCCTCCTGGATCTTGAGATAGATTTCCTCCCGGTGTACTTCAACGCTTTTCGGAGCCCGAATGCCCAGCTTGACCTGAGTCCCCTTGATCTCAACCACGGAGATCTGGATATCATCGCCAATGGCTACGGCTTCTCCTACTTTCCGGGTGAGTATAAGCAATCAGCCTCCCTGAACACGGCTTTTTTTGAGGGGGGATATTACCTGATTATTTTATGGAAAGCAACGACTGCATCATCTCGTCACAGATCGATATGAGCTTTGCAGCGGCCTGCCAGAGATACTGATACTTCAGGAGTTCGGTGGATTCCTCGTCGAGATTGACCCCGGTTATGCTTTCCTTTCTGCCGATATACTGATCCAGCAGAGCTGCGTTGTATTTCTCGTTGGTGCGCGCATTCTGGACATCGACCCCCACCTCCGCGATCAGCGAGCTGTAATACGCATCGAGAGTGGTGTTCCTCCCCGATCCTCCCAGGTTTGTGATGACCTTGTCCTGGATGGAATAGACGGCAAGAGCCACCCCGTTCTCCCCTTGGGCCACCTTTCCGTTGCTGTCAAGGTAGCCTGTGGAAATCCGCCCGGAGTCAGCCAGAAGGTCGGCGCTGACGCCAAGGGTCTGCGTGATGTCGTCCCTGTCCGAAGCGGGTGTCCCCGACTCTTCGGACCAGGTGAAGAACGTGTTCACTCCAATGATTGCGAGAGCATTGCTGGATTCCGCGCCCGGAGAGCGCCTGACGGCGAACGTATGATTGCCGCTGGCCTGGATAGTGAAGTAACCTTCCGCGTTGAGGGACGCGGTGATCTCGCCGCCCCCGGCTGCGGCTTCGGTGTTTATTTCTGTTATCAGATCTCCGATCGTAGTGCCCGCAGGATCGATGATATAGGTGTTCGCCACCTCTCCGGCGTCATTATAAACTACGACCTCGAACTGTCCTCCCGGGACGAAACGGTCGGAAAAGAGAAAATCGGACCCGAGATCGTCGGTCAGAGCCGAGATCTGTACGGTCCCTGTCATGGAACTCACCGACGCCGCACCGACGCCCTCTGAGTGCAGAGAATTCACCTGCCAAACCAGCTCTTCCACCAGGCTGTTCAGAGAACCGAGGTACCTGTCGATCTTGGTGTCGCGGACATTCACCCAACCGGCGAGCTTGCCGCCTTCCAGTTTGTCGGTGATATTGACGGTCCTTCCCGACTGGTCCATCCAGATAATGTCCGTCAACCCGGTTGTGGCATTCTGCCGGCAGTCCAGGGTGTAGGCGCTGTTTCCGAGCACCAGCGGTGTCCCCCCCAGGACATAAACCATCACCTGCCCCGAGGACTCCTCCTCGTAATAATTTATATCCACATACTCGGAAAGCTGCTCCACAAGCAGATCTCTCTTATCACGCAAGTCATTGGCATTGATGAGCCCCTTGACCTCGATACTCGTGATCTGGGCGTTCAAGTCTGCAATCTGGCTGATGATCGTGTTCATCTGGTTGACGTATCCCTGGATGCTGGAATCGAGATACCGCTGATATTGCCGAAGGTTGTAGTCGATATCGTTAATGAACTGGGTCATATTGCCGGATTTTGCGATAAGCGATTCCCGTTCGGCCGTGCCGTCGGGGTTATTGGAAAGATCGCCCCACGCGTTCCAGAACTCTCCCATGAGCGCATTGAGGCCGTATTCGTCGCTCTCGTTGAATATGGTCTCGATCTCCTCCATAGCGGTGTTCTGAGCCTGCCAGTAATAATATTGAGAAGTCTTGAGGTCCACCTGCTTGTTGATGAAGGTATCATAGGCCCTGATCACCTCGGTAGCCTTCACCCCTGTTCCGATCTGGCCCGGGCCCATGGTTATGGGTATATTGGCCTGTACCTGCAGCGACTGCCTCGAATACCCCGGGGTATTCGCGTTGGCGATGTTGTGTCCCACAACCTCGATGGCCAGCTGCGACGAGTACAGCGACCACCGTGCAATGTCCAGCGCTCCGCTCAATCCCGGCATATCACACCCCTGTGTTCACCGTCAGGCTCACGCCTTTGGACTTTTTCCCCTGGCGATCATAGCCGCTCTCGCCGCCCGAAAAAAACACCTCGAGCTGCCGCCCGATCTCCTGAAGCCTGCTTGTCACCAGGGATTTCGACAGGTCATTGTATCCCGAGGCCTTTCTCCAGAGCATGACGAGATCCTGCTGGAGCCCCCGTATCTTCTCCGCAAATTCGGGCACCGGCCGCTCATCCGTCGTGTGAAACTCCTGCCGGTTTTCTGCAATCTCCCGGAGGATCTGATGTTTTTCCGGCATCGATTCCTCCAGGGATTCTACGTCCTGACTCGAAATGAAATCGAGCTCTTTGCGGAGGAGTTCGGTGAGGCGCGTCACCAGGTCCTTTTCCCTTTCGAGCCTTTCGATCACCATGGTATATGCATCCCTGCCGGTCTCTGTCGTCATGTGATCTCCTTCTCCTGCCCGTGAAGAAGCTACGGTTGCCCCATGTAAATATTTCTCGGTCTTTTCTCGACCCGCTTTATTCACCGTGCTCACTTTTTATCATTCCCGCCTGCATATGCTGTCTGACCATATCGCCTATGCCCAGTGCACCCGATTCCGCCATCGCCTGTGCTATGGACTGAAACATCAGATCCTTGTAGATATCCGAGGCCAGGCCGCCTTCAAAGAGGCCTTCGGGCATCGACTCTCCCATGGTCTTCAGGAGCTGATGGGCAAAAAAGGATTCGAACTCTCTGCATGCCAGATCGAGCGCCTTGTCCGGATTTGCGATTTTGACATGATACATTTCCGCGATCCCTTTGATCATATGACCTCCAGATCTGCATGCAGCGCACCGGTACGCTTGATGCACTGAAGGATGATCACCAGATCCCTCGGTGCAACGCCGATCGCATTGAGGGCCGAGACGAGATCGCCGATGCTGGTGCCTGTGGGCAGCATCACAAGCCTCTGCCCGCCTTCCTCCACTCTGATTCCGGTCTGAGGCGTGACGGCCGTGACTCCCCGGGAGAAAGGTCCGGGCTGTGAAACCGCCGGATCTTCGGTGATCTCGATGCTCAGGTTGCCATGGGCGATGGCGACCGTCGAAATCCTGACGTTGTTCCCCATGACCACGGTGCCTGTCCGCTCGTTGACGATCACCCGAGCCCTGACGTCGGGAGAAACCTCCACCGATTCGATCATGGCGATAAATTCAACGGTCCTGTCCCAGTACTCCTGAGGAACCTCCACCTGAATCGTTGAAAGATCTTTCGCCTTCGCTGCACCACTTCCCAGGCGTGCATTGATGGATTCCACCATCCGGTGTGCGGTGGTGAAATCAGGGCTGTTCATAACGAGAATCATCTCCCTGCCCATATCCAGATCCAGAGAGCGCTCCACCACAGCGCCTCCGGGGATCGTTCCCACGGTGGGAAAGTTCTTTGTCACTTCCGACCCCGACGCCCCTCCGACGGAAAATCCGCCCACGGAGACAGGCCCCTGCGCCAGTGCATACACCTTGCCGTCGGGACCGTGAAGCGGGGCCGAGATAAGGGTGCCTCCGGCAAGAGACGATGCGTCTCCGACTGAAGATACCGTGCAGTCGAGTTTCTGAGAGCTCTTGGCAAAAGGCGGCAGGTTGGCGGTGACCATGACCGCAGCCACGTTCTTTACCTTGAGCATATTGGGATCGACGGTGATTCCCATGTTCCTGAGCATGTTGGCCAGGGATCGGATGGTGAACTGGGATCCCGCCTTGTCGCCCGTTCCATTGAGGCCTACTACGAGCCCGTAGCCGGCCAGCCGGTTCTCCCTCACGCCCTGAATCTCCACCAGATCTTTGACTCTTACGGCCAGTACATCGGTGGAAGCAAAAAGAAGAAAGAATATCAAGACCAGTCTCTTCATGATTCTCCTCAAAACGGCCAGACCTTGTCGAGGGCCCGGGCAATGAACCCCTTGCTCTGCTGATCACCGACAATGCCGCTGCCGTAATAGTCCAGCTGCATATCCGCGATGTACGTCGACTGGATGGTATTGTTCACGCTGATATCATCAGGCCTGATGATACCCGAAATGATAATGTACTGATGCTCGCTGTTAACACGGGTTTGCTTCTTGCCTCTGATCACCATGTTGCCTGAGGGAAGGATGCGCTCGACCCGCGCTGATACCGTGCCCGAAATCGTTCCCTTGCGGGAGGTTTTCCCCTCTCCCTCGAATTCGGATGTGGATGATGCGCTGACGGAAGGAGTGAGCCCGTATCCCAGTACCGATGAACGGTCCAGGGGAAGTCCGAGCAAGTCGGTGATGGAGCTGTCCGTTGAGTATTCCCTGTCGGCCTCGGTTTTCGCTTCTTTGTTGGCGGAGGAGTTTTCCACTATCTGGACCACAACGATATCCCCGATCCGACGCGCCCGGGCATCGCTGTACATGTCCACAAATTTGGCGCTCGGCGTCCAGAGAGACCCCGGTGAAACCACCTTTTCGGAAGACTCTTCTACGGGGACGGCAAATTCGTCCTCACTCAGACAGGGCGGCTTCTTCATATGCGAGCAGGCGCTCAGAGAAACGATCACCGCTCCGACGACAACCAGGTGAAATACCTTCATCAAATCCTCCTAGAACATAACCTCGATACGTGATGCAGCAATAACAGTGCCAAACACCTGCCTGCCCGATGCGGCGTTTTTCACCGGGATGCGCTCCTGAAGAAAACCGTCTTTGAGCGCTATGCCTTTATCGCGTATCAAAAGGTTACCGATGCGGGCCTCTATGAACACCGGATCTCCCCTGTTGATCATTGGAGGCTGCTCGACATTGGTCCTCAGAACAGGCCGCCCCTCGCGAAGCGTGCTCTTGGCGCGCATGCCCAGGCATTCCTTCTTTTCCCGAACAACGGACGGGTACGATGATATGTCCAGATGCTTCATCTCCAGATCCGCATCGGCGATCACGGCCCCCCGAGGTATATTCGTCCTCGCCACCGGCACCTCTGCAATGACCCTGACTTTTCCGCTCACCTGGCATGTGGCGGCGGTTGTACCGGTCCCGGCGGAAAGGGTCGCCGGGGTATAGCCCAGAAAGTCCTCCCGGGAGGAAAAACTTGCCTGTATGGCGCTGCGGTGTTTTGCCGGCACCCGAAAGCACCGAGGTGTTTTTATGCTTTCAATCATGATATTCCCGGTTTTTTCCCACGGGCTGTTTTTCAGAATCGCTTCCCGGTAGATTCTTTCCAGTTCCTTGCCGGATATCTCCACATATCTCTCGCTCACTCGCACATTTGTCGATCCGTTCATGACCACGGGCTCCGGGGTGTGTTCCTTGATCCTGCCCGCCACGAACGCTGAAGAGAGCGTTATTTCGAGAGGCCCTGAAGGAGATCTCATGATGCTGATTGAAGAAAGCTTTTCTCTGCCCGGACCGGCAATGTCCGCGATATCGTTCAAATGGATGTATTCTCCGGAGACGAATGCCTTTTCCTTCAGCGTCACCGCATTCACACCCGAGGCCGCAGAAGGTTCAACGGCGAGCAGGGTAATGCACACCAGCGGCAGCAGATACTTCATCATTTTCTCTACCTCGCGATGGAGGTGACGACGCCAAGCATGGTATCAGCAGTCTTGATCGACTTTGAGTTGAGCTCGTACGCCCGCTGTCCTACGATCATGTTGATCATCTCCTCGATGGCATCCACATTGGACATCTCGAGGTAACCCTGTGCGATGGTGCCGAAATTATCGGTTCCAGGCACTCCCTGGATGGGATCGCCTGACGCTTCGGTAGCTACATAGGCATTCATGCCTACTGCCTTCAGTCCGGCGGGGTTCGTAAAAATATAAATGGGTATCTGCCCGGTGGCTATCACTTCTCCTCCGCTCGACAGGCAGGTGATATCGCCGTTTTTTGCTATGACTATCGATGCAGCATCCTGTGGCACGGAAAAATCGGGCTGCAGCCTGTCCCCTCGGGAGTTCACGATGTAGCCGTCGCTGTCCTTCTTAAACGAGCCGTCCCTTGTGTAGATCTCCTGGTCCTCCGAAAGAACGAGGAAGAATCCCTCTCCCTCGATTGCCATGTCGAGGTCGTCTTTGGTCTCAAGATAATCACCCTGGGTGAACATCTTCTGCACAGAGATAGGGCGGGTGCCCATTCCCACCTGGATGCCGACCGGCACAGTGCCTCCCGATGCTGTTGGCGCTCCGCTCTCCTGGTATGTCGCGTAGAAAAGATCCTCGAAATTGGCCCTGCTTTTCTTGAACCCTGCGGTATTCACGTTTGCCAGGTTGTTCGCCATTACGTCAATCATCAGCTGCTGTGCATTCATGCCCGTCGCTGCCGACCACATTGCCCTGATCATAATACCCCCCTTTCCTTAAGCGGTTGTTCCTACGTTGCGTATGGACTGTGCGTATGCATCGTCCACGGATTTGATCACTCTCTGAAACGATTCGTATGCCCTCTGAGTGGTAATGAGGCCAATCATTTCCCCGATGGGGTCGACATTTGCGGATTCGATGCATCCCTGGCGGATATCGGGCACATCGATGATTTCAGGAAAATACCCTTCCCTGACGGCGAACAGTGAATTCCCTTCACGCATCAGGGCGTAATCCTCCACAGCGACTATCTGAAGTACATCCGCAATGTTTCCGTCCACCATGATCCTGCCCTGGGAATCGATCGTCACAATCCCGGAGCCTACGGTGATATCCCCGCCCTGCCCCTGGACCGGATATCCCTGAGGTGTCACCAGCAATCCTTCGGGAGATATCTGAAACGCTCCGGCCCTTGTATACCTCGGCCCGTTCTCCGTATTGACGACAAAAAAACCTTCCCCCACAATGGCTGCATCCAATGGATTTCCCGTGTCTCTGAACGAACCATGAGCGGTGTCGATATACTGACCGCCAAGAATGACATCCACGGGAATGGAGCGGTACTGGCCGGGGGAAAGCAGAGAAGCGTCCAGCACTCTCTGGAATTCCTCGAAGGACACCGCGTTCTTTTTGAAACCGGCGGTGTTGATGTTGGCAAGATTGTTGGAAATGATAGCCAGCCGCTCCTCCATGGCGATTGCGCCCGCCGCGGCGGTATATATGCCCTGATCCATACCTTCTCCTTTCAGACAATCAGTGAGCAACGACAATGCCAGCCGAATGGAAAACCACTGTTCAAGCGATCCCGGGAAAACGGTTGTAGGAAATTTTTTCCGGCCTGATACATACCGCCGGCAAGGACGGAAAATACCGATAAGGGGTTGATTTTACGAGCAGGGAAAATACTCTAAAGCTTATTATCCACATACCGATATAAACGTAAAAGACCTGCCTGAAAAGGAAAGCGAAGGAGTGTACATGGAGGTCAAAAGCATCTTCGTCAATCTCATCATGAAGAGCTATGAGAAACCGGATTCTCCTAGATCGAGAGACAGTCATAAGGAAGTTCCGGAGAAAGAATCAGCCCGGGATGTGGTCTCCATATCACCGCATACGAGCCGGCGGCTTTTCGGAGAGCTCATGGAGCATAGTCTGAAGAAAGGACTGAGCGGGGTTTGTGCAGATGAAAATTAACAATACCACCAATCTTGAGGCAATCAAGGCATATGGAACGAACGCGGCCGAGCGGCCCCACCCGACACGGGAAGCCGGCGAGAAAAATCATAACACCATATCCATCCAGGACAAGATCCATATTTCTTCAAAGGTAAAGATGTTTCAGGACATCAGACAGGCGGCTCTCGATGCCCCTGATATCCGGGCTGAAAAGGTCGAGGACGCCCGGCAGAAGATAAGCAGCGGCATCTATCGTCCGGACTACATGGTGATCGCCGACAAGCTGCTGAGCCACAATATCAGCGCTAAGATCTGAGACCGGAGGGATCGACCGACTCGATATACTCAAGATGCGGCCCCCGTAACAGGCCCATCTCCACACGGCATACATACAGATTTCTGGGAACCTTGCCTGAATGCCGGGAGCGGATCGTACTATCAACGTCTTCCTGCTCAGATGCCGGATTGATATCAACCATCAGCGGTTCCACCTCCTCCAGGAGATCGAACAGAAGAAAATATGAATCCGCCCCCAGGACCGCAAAAGGTTCCTCATATCCCCTGTGTCCCGGAATTCGGAGAACATGCCTGATGTATTCCAGCATCCTTCCCGACCGGGTGGACCGGGGATGATAGTCGGTCACCAGATACACGCCTTCCAGACTCTCTCCTCCGCGTGCAAGAAATCGCTCCTCCTGCGGAACATTGACCACGAGGATCAATGACCGCTGCTCCTGCTTCTGCAGCAGCTCTATCGCGGGAATCGACGTTTTTTCCGAATAAGGAATATAGATTACGCCGGGGTTCTGCTCCTTCACGGATCTGAGAACGTCCCCAAAATCGGTGTTTCCATCCGGAAGAATGCGAACTTCGCTGATGGAACCACCCAGCCTTATCATCTCGGATGAGAATATGCTCGCCAGCACGATCGAGTCAGGAGCTTCCTGATCGAGGAGGATAATCGCATCGACGGCGCCCAGGGTCGCCCTGGCGAACAGCGCCGCAGAGCGTGCCCGCTCTTCCAGCGAGCTGCCCACCTGAATGGCACATCCCCGACCCTTGTCGAAGAGGTCTTGGACGGATGGCACGATGCTGATGAACGTGCCGCTGTCCCGGGAAAATTCCCCGTTCGAGCCGAAGACGCGGGAAGATCTGAAGAGAATCGGGCCCTCGACGTTTTTTTCCCTGGCGAGATCTGCTACGGCCTCGAGAGAATCGAAGCTCCGTACGCCCGGATTCTCCTGGACCAGATCCACCTTCCGCCCGGCGAGAACGGATCTGAGACCATGAGCCTCCCGAATGCCTTTCCATATCAGCTTATCCGGGAATTCAGCCCCGTCCGAGACATCCATCCACACATGCACCTGCAGGGGCTGAAGATCCGGCTCGTATTCCGCGGGCTGCTGCCCCTTATCCTCGATACAGCCGGCGGCAAGCGCCGCGCAGAGCAACCCGAGCACCACTGCCGAACCGGCCAGAACCCTGAGTTTCACAAGAATGTGTCTTCCCAAATTACCCGCTCCTAGAAACGTTTGGTATATACCACTGAAGTATGGTATTCAAGCACCGGAAATCGTCCTTCCCTGACATCGCGAGAAAGGAGAGTGAGCTTTGCCCTGTATTACCGTTCTGGGCCGTTCGTACGACACCGAGCTCGTCATCTTTGACAAGGATGGAACCCTCCTGGATTTCAGCACGACCTGGGTAGGGATCATCAGGGAGTTCATCACAAGCCTCCATGCCTATGCCCCTGTATCCGAAGCGCTGAAGAAAAGAATCGAAGACGCGCTTGGCATATCGGTTGACGATTCACGGATCGACGGCAACGGGCTGCTGGCCATGGGGACATTCACCGAATGCAACGCGCTCCTGACCTACTGTCTGTATCGGGAAGGCATCCGGTGGGACAGGGCTCATGACATTGTCGAAGAGGTGGGACACAGAGTGTTCGGCTCAGAATCCCGAAAGAAGCACGTCAGGGCCGCGCGGGGCGCTCTTGATCTCCTGAAGACGCTCAAAGCCCGGGGAATCCCCGCAGCTGTCGCCACCAATGACAAAAGAGCCGATGCCCTGATAGACATGGAATCCATCGGCGCCCTCCCCTATATCGATTTCGTGGTTGGGGCGGACAGCGTGGAGAACTCAAAGCCGGCCCCCGATATGATAGAGAAGATCTGCTCGTTCCTGGGCAAGGATCCCGGCAAGTCGATCCTGATCGGTGACACGGTCATGGACGCACTGCTTGGCAGAAACTCGGGCACAATGCTCACCATAGGCGTCAAAGGGATCGTACCGGGAGAAGAGCTGGCGAGGTATATGGATGTGGTGGTGTCCAGCCTCGAGGACATTTCCTGAGCTTTCCGGATTACTTCCGACTCGCGCCCAGTTTTGTACCAGGGCGCCGTACTACCGGGTTTTCACGCCCGGGCTCAAGATTCCCGGTAAACCTCTGCAGAAAAGATCTTGAGCATATCGCGCTCGGCATCCCCTTCCTCGATTGGTCCGATCTGCCTGCTCAGCCGAGCCAGAGCATTAGATGTGCTCCATGCTCCGGTTTTTAAAACATGCGGAAGCATCGCCGCCTGGCGGAATCCCCTCTTCAGCATGATCCCCCGTGCGCCCGAAGAGAGATCGGCCGACTGTTCAACAGGTTTTATCGCGGTGACGACGGTGATTTCCAGAGTCACGGCGTCCAGTTCTTCGGCTATGAGCGGAGAAAAGCGGGGGTCTCTGAAGGCGGCATATATTGCGCACTCTCCCACCGCCTTCCAGAGGGGAAGAACAGGCAGGGCATATCCCATGGAGCCCCTTAAGGCATTTTCTTTATATATGCTTACAAAGACGGCGCATTGCTCTTTGAGCCCCCCGGTGATCTGATTCTTCCACGAGGCATCCGGCGCCCCTCCGCTCACGGCAAGCCGTATTGCTTCCCGAGCGAGGCTCATGAGGGTCTTCTGCTCAGCGGGCGCGAGTTTCATGACACACCTTGCGAACATTCATAGCATAAATACCGGCGCAAAGGACATGCGAAACTGTATCACCGTCCGACCGGGCAGGAGTTTATTGACTCACTGGATGAAATCTTCTATATAGGCCTTCGATTTGACAGATTACGGGAGCCGATGATTTGGAAGATATTAACCGCCTGGTCAGGCAGCGGATCGACAAGTATGAAACCATGAAAAGGGAGATGGGGGTCGCCCATTTTCCCAACACCTACCGCAAGGACACGGATGTCTCGGACTTCATCGAGTCCTATCTCTCGAAGAGCCCGGAAGAGCTCATGGAGATCCGGAAGATTCATCATCTGGCGGGACGCGTCATGGCCATGCGCACCTTCGGCAAGGCATCGTTCATACACTTCCAGGACGCATCCGGAAGACTCCAGGCGTTCTTTGAAAAGAATACACTCGGCGACGATGTCTATGCGCTTTTCAAGAAGCTCGATATCGGTGACATCATCGGCCTGTGGGGTACTCCCATCAAGACGCGGACCGGTGAGCTCAGCGTGTATGTACAAGGGTTCGAGCTCCTGACAAAGTCTTTCCAGCCGCTGCCGGAAAAATGGCACGGCCTGAAAGACGTGGAGATCCGCTACCGGCAGCGCTACGTCGACCTCATTGTATCCCCGGAGGTCAGGCAGACCTTTCTCACCCGGACCAAAATCATCAGCGCCCTGAGGTCCTATATGGATTCCCACGGGTTCATCGAGGTGGAAACCCCGATGATGCAGACTATCGCAGGGGGCGCAACGGCCAAACCATTCCTCACCCATCACAACGCCCTGGACATGGATCTCTATTTGCGGATAGCGCCCGAGCTTTATCTCAAAAGGCTTCTGGTGGGGGGATTCGAGCGGGTGTACGAGATCAACCGCAACTTCCGCAATGAAGGGCTCTCGACCAGACACAACCCTGAGTTCACCATGATGGAGTTCTACCAGGCCTATGCCGACTACACCGACCTCATGAACTATACCGAGGACATGATCTCGACCATCGCGCGCCAGGTGTCGGGAAAAGAGGTCGTCACCTATCAGGGGATGGAGATCGACCTCCGAGCCCCCTGGAAGCGATACACGCTCCGGGATGCCGCCATCGAAGTCGGGGGGGTGCCACGGGATGTTTTCGACGACCTGCCAAAGGCCGTGGCATACTGCAAAGACCGGGAAATGGACATCACGGGCGATGAATCACTGGGCGAGCTGCAGCTCGCACTTTTCGAAGAGACCACGGAAGAAAAGCTCATCCAGCCGGTGTTCATCACCTCGTATCCGACCGATGTCTCGCCCCTCTCACGAAGAAATATGGAAAATCCATCCCTTGTGGACCGCTTCGAGCTCTATATTGCAGGCAGAGAGATCGCGAATGCCTTCAGCGAGCTCAACGATCCCTTCGATCAGCGCCAGCGCTTCGTCGAACAGCTCAAGAAGAAGGAAGGGCCGTCCGAGCTGGATGAAGACTACATCCGCGCCCTCGAGTACGGGATGCCGCCTGCCGCCGGTGAAGGGATCGGCATTGACAGACTCGTCATGATCCTGACAGACAGTCCTTCCATCCGGGACGTAATCCTGTTTCCCCTGCTTCGCAAAGGAGAGGTGTCCTGAGGTTTGAATTTCTCGTTGCCAAAAAATATCTGAGGGCGAAAAAGAGCCAGCGGTTCATCAGCTTCACCTCCGGGCTCTCGGTGTTCGGCATCGCGATCGGCGTGATGGCCCTCATCGTCGTGCTTTCTGTGATGAACGGCTTCGAGGAGGACATCAAGACCAAGATCCTGGGCACTCAGTCCCACATCGTGATATCCACGTATCAGGGAGGGATCGCCCGTCCGGACGATCTCGAGCGGAAGATCATGCAGGACCCCGGAGTCATCGGTGCGGCGCCCTTTATCCTCTCGCAGGGGCTGATCTCGGCGCCCGGGGGCATTTCGGGCGTGGTGATCAGGGGCATCGAGCCGGCGAGCGCCGAAAAGGTGATCCGGCTCAAGGAAATCATTACTCAGGGCAGCTCCCAGAACCTCAACGAAAGCGGGATTCTCCTCGGGTCGGAGCTGGCTCTGCGCTCGGGCGTTTCCGTGGGAGACGCCGTCACCGTCATCTCGCCCACCGGATCGATGACGCCTCTGGGCATGATTCCCAAGTCCATGTCGTTCATCGTCCGGGGAATCTTCTCGACCGGCATGTACGAGTACGACAGCAATATGGTCTACATCTCCCTCGAGGCGGCGCAGGGGCTGTTCATGAAAGACGGCCCTTCGGGCATCGAGGTCAAGGTGACCGATATCTATCAGGCGGACGCCGTTGCCGCAAGGGTGATGAAGGCCATAGGTCCGGGCTACTGGGCGAAGACGTGGAAGGACATGAACATGAGCCTGTTTTCGGCTCTGAAGCTTGAAAAGACCGTGATGTTCATCATCCTTTTGTTCATCATCCTGGTAGCCGTATTCAGCATCATCAGCACGCTCATCATGATGGTGATGGAGAAGAGAAAGGATATCGCAATATTGCGGTCCATAGGAGCAACCACGGGCCAGATTCTCCGGGTCTTCATGGCGCTGGGCATGGTGATCGGGCTGAGCGGCACCGTGCTGGGGCTTGTTCTCGGTCTGCTGCTCACCTATAACCTCAACGCGGTAATCGGCTTTGTGGAGCTGGTCTTCGGGATCGAGGTCATGCCCATAGACGTATACTATATCACCGGAGTCCCCACTCAGGTGGATTTTGCCCTGGTTGGCATCATAGTCCTGATGTCCGTGGCGCTCTCTTTCCTCGCAACCATTTATCCTGCGCGGCAGGCTGCACGACAGGACCCTGTCGAGGTGATGCGCTATGAAGGATAACCCCGCCCTCGTCGCCGAAGAGGTCACCAAGTCCTTCACCCGAGGCCCCGCCCTCATAGAAGTGCTCAAGGGCACCGGCATGTCTGTGGACAGAGGCGAAGGGGTCGCCATTGTAGGCGCATCCGGGACGGGCAAGAGCACTCTCCTCCATCTGCTGGGGGGGCTCGAGCGACCGGACAAAGGCAGGATTCTCTATGGGGGAAGAGACATCTGCAGCATGAATGACAAAGAGCTCACGCTGTTCAGGAACACCAGTGTCGGGTTCGTGTTTCAGTTCCATTTCCTGCTGCCCGAGTTCACTGCGCTGGAGAATGTGATGATCCCCGCGCTGGTCAGGTCGAAGAGGCCTGGCGACGTCCGGCCGAGGGCATTGAGCCTTCTGGAGACCGTCGGGCTCAAAGAGCGTATCGAGCACAAGCCGGGCGAGCTTTCCGGCGGCGAGCAGCAGCGTGTCGCCATTGCCCGGGCGCTCATGATGTCGCCTCAGGTCCTCCTGGCGGACGAGCCGACAGGCGATTTGGACCCCTCGACTGGAAACAAGGTGATAGACTTGCTCACACAGATCAAGAAATCCCTGGGAGTGACCATGGTCATCGTAACCCACAACACGGATCTTGCCCGTGCCATGGACAGGGTCCTCATCCTCAAGGGAGGTATTCTTGAACCGCATGACGCGTAGGATATCAGTACTGATCCCGATAGTTCTTCTCATGCCGTCCCTTGCCCCCGCAGCGGATCTCGTGATGACCACCGGCTCGGAAAAAATTTCTGAATATGTATCCGACGTGCCGTGCGTTTCTCTCGAAGAAGGAGCTGCCGTAGAGCTTTTCCTTGATGAATCCGGCGACGTCTTCCGCGTGTATGACGCCTCCGGCGTGTCCTACCGCGCGTCTTCCCTTCAAGAGGCGACGGACGGCTACCTGAGAATGAGAAACGTCTGCGTCATCCGTGAGATCGAGGTAAGGGGGTACGCCCGTATCAGCCCCGAGGCGATCCGCTTCAGGATCAAGACAGCGCCGGGAGACATCCTGCACCGTCAGGCGGTCCGCAGGGATATTGAAGAAATCTACTCCATGGGATATTTCGAAACCGTAGATGCCGGCATCGAGAACGACGTCCTGGCCTTCACGGTCAAGGAATATCCCGTGATTGTTTCCATCGAGGTCGAGGGGAACGACCAAATCAAGGACGAGGATATTCTCGAGTCCATCGGCATGAAACGCTTCGACATCCTCAACACCCGGATTCTCAAGACGAGCATCGACCGGATCATCGCCCTGTACCGGGAAAAGGGCTACTACAACGTGGAGGTGGATTCCTCCACAAAGGCCACCGAAGGCGGGATCGCTCTCGTCTTTACCGTGGAAGAAAACAACCGGCTCTACGTCAAAAAGGTTTCGTTCGACGGGAACGAAAACGTCTCCGACCGCAAGCTCAGGGGGGTCATGGAAACCAAGAACCGCTGGGTCCTGGGACTCTTCGGACATTCCGGCTCCTATCTCGAAGAATCGCTGGACACCGATCTGCTGAGGATCGAGCAGTATTACGGTGACCTGGGATACATCAGAGCCCGCGCGGGAAGGCCCCAGGTGGAGGTCAGGGAGGACAAGGGCATCTATATCACTATTCCCATCGACGAAGGCCCCCTGTTCTACATCGGACAGATCGATGTTTCCGGGGAGCTCATCAAGCCCAAGGAAGACCTCATGGAGCCGCTGCAGATCAAGAGCGGAGACAGGATGAGCAAGAGCAAGATTCAGCAGTCCGTCGAGCAGATCCGCAACATATATATGAACCAGGGGTTCGCCTATGTCCAAGTCAGGCCCGACATGAAAGAAAACCCGGACAACACCGTCGACATGAACTTCGTGATCAAAAAGGGCGAACCTGTTCATATCGATACCATCCATATCCGGGGAAACACCAAGACCAGGGATAAGGTTATCCGCAGAGAGCTCAAGTTCAATGAAGGCGATCTCTTCTCTTCGACACAGATCCAGAAGAGCAGGGACAGCCTGAGCCGTCTGGGCTATTTCTCCAACGTGAACATCGAATCCATACCCAAAGACGAGGATACGCTCTCCATGCTGGTGGACGTGGAAGAAACGACCACCGGGGCATTCTCCTTCGGTCTGGCCTACTCCAGTGTGGACAAGCTCCTCGGCACGCTGCAGCTCAGCGAAAACAACCTCATGGGGCTGGGATTGAAGACCAAGTTCAGCGTGGAATACGGCGGAAGGAAGCAGAGCTATACGGTTGACCTCGAGGAGCCATGGCTTTTCGACTATCCGGTCTCGCTGGGTGTGAGGCTGTTCAACACGGAAAGGGAATACACCTACTATACCAAAGAGTACCGGGGGGGAAACCTCAGGCTGAGCTATCCCGTCTTCGAGGATGTCCGGCATTCCATCATATACGCCTATACCGACGTGGTGGGGCTGGAGGATATCGATGTCTCCTACCGTGACGTGCTCACCGAGGAAGAGATCAACGGATATGCGATCAGCAGCGTCACCAACACTCTCTACCGCGATACCACCAACGACTATTTCCGCCCCACCAGAGGATCGGACGCCGCCTTCTCGGTGGAATACGCCGGGCTGGGGGGCGATTATCACTTCACTCGAACCACGGCGCGGTATGCCCAGTTCTTCCCCTTGTACAAAGACAAACTGGCCTTGATGTTCAAAGTCAGATGGGGTACCATCAATCCCGCGAAAGGTGACGACCTTCCTGAGGATGAGCTCTTCACCCTGGGAGGATTGAATAGCATTCGAGGCTTCAAATATGGAGAGATCGGGCCGAGGGATTCCGCTGGCAATGTCATCGGCGGCCAGCGCATGTTCGTCTTCAACACCGAAATCACCTTCCCGTTCTGGGAGGTTCCCGGCCTGTACGGGGTTATCTTTTTCGACCAGGGCAACGCATACGACAGGCGCATCGACCTTTCCAACCTCAAGCGCTCCTACGGCGCCGGCATCCGATGGGTCACGCCCATGGGTCCGTTGCGCCTGGAGTACGGCAAGGTCATCGACCCCGAAGATTTCGAGTCGAACAGCAGATGGGACTTTTCGATCGGCACGTTTTTCTAGGACAAATCCAGGAGGAATAAGGATATGAAACGTTTCATGTCACTGGCGGCGGTACTTGTCGCGGTTCTGGCGTTCTCATGGCAGGCTCACGCGGCGGACCTCAAGATCTACTACATTGATTCCCAGAGGATTCTGACTGATTCCCTGGCTGGAAAGGACGTGTACAAGCAGCTTGAGGTACTGAAAGACGAGCGCCAGAAGGAAATCGACACGATGCAGGAGAACTTGAGAAAAATGGGCGAGGACATCTCGGTGAAAGAGCCCACTATGAACGAGCAGGCTAAGCTCGAGCTTCAGAGCAAATACGAGAGCGAGCTCAAGAAATATAACCGCTTTGTCAAAGATGCCCAGGAGGAGCTCAGGAGAAGAGAGCTCACCCTGGTGAAGCCCATCAGCGACGAGGTGAGCACCATCATCGACGAATACGGAAAGCAGAATTCGATCGATATCATTCTCGACCGGAGAGACCCGGGCATCATCTACGCCTCGGACAAGCTCGACATAACCAATGCCATCCTCCAGCGCTACGACAAGAAATACAAGGAGAGCAAGGGGAAGAAATAGCACATGCTCCTGAGCGAGATCGCCCGGCATATCTGCGGCACCCTGAAGGGGCGGGACAGGGATATCACCGGCGCCTCGACCATTGAAGAGGCGGGGCCTTCGGACATCACCTTCCTGGCGAACCCCAAGTACCGTGACAAGGCCGGCGGCAGCGGGGCCGGCGGCATTATCGTGGGGGAGGACCTCGACCTCCCCATGTCCAGGATCGTCACCTCGAATCCTTACCTGTGCTTCGCAAGGGCCCTCGATCTCCTCTACCCCGCCAAAGAACACCGGCCGGGCATATCGGATATGGCCTTCGTCCATCCTGAGGCTCGGGTGGACTCCTCCGCGGCCATATATCCGTTCGTGTGCATCGGGGAAAACGCCCGGATCGGGAAGGGCTGCGTCATTTACCCGGGATGTGTCATCGGAGACGGAGCGGCGATCGACGAACATACGACCCTGCATCCGAACGTTGTGATCTACGAGAAGTGCAGGATCGGAAAGCGCTGCATCATCCATTCGGGTGTCGTGATCGGATCGGACGGTTTCGGGTTTGTCTGGGACGGAGAAAGACATGTCAAGATTCCCCAGAAGGGCATCGTGATCATCGGAGATGACGTCGAGATCGGGAGCAACTGCACCATCGACCGCGCCGCGCTCACGATCACCCGGATCGGCTCGGACGTGAAGATGGACAACCTGGTGCAGATCGGCCACAACGTCGTGGTGGGGGATCATACCATCATTGTCGCCCAGTCGGGAGTGGCGGGCAGCTCCCGCATCGGAAGGTCGGTCACTCTGGCCGCACAGTCGGGGGTTGCCGGCCACATTACCGTCGGAGACGGATGCACGGCCGCCGCCCGAGCCGGGATCGCATCCGACCTGCCTCCGGGGAAAGTGGTCTCGGGCTTTCCTGCCATGGACCACATGCAGTGGCTGAGGGTGCAGAAGGCATACAAGGATCTCCCCCGTATGCTGAAACGCATTCGCGAGCTGGAAAGGAGGCTCGACTCTCTTGAGCAGGATTGACCCCACCGCACGCATCGCCCCGGACGCCCGTATCGGAGAAGGCGTCGAGATCGGCGCATACGCCGTCGTCGAATCGAAGGTCACCATCGGGCCGAAAACGAAAATCGGTCCTTACTGCATGATCCAGGGCCCCACGATCATCGGGTCCGGATGCACTCTGACAGGTTACGCGAGCATCGGGACGGCTCCCCAGGACCACTCGTACAAAGGGGAGGACACCAGGCTCGAAATCGGAGACAACAACATCATCCGTGAATTCGTCACCATCAACCGCGGAACCATCAAGGACAAGGGCGTGACCACGATCGGAGACCATAATCTCATCATGGCCTACTGCCACGTGGCACACGACTGCGTGGTGGGCAGCCATGTAGTCATGGGCAACCTGGCCACTCTGGCGGGCCACGTGGAGATCCACGATCACGCCATCATCGGCGGGTTCTCGGCCATCCACCAGTTCACCCGGATCGGTTCGCGCTGCATCGTGGGGGGCGGCTCCATGGTGAGCCTCGACATCATCCCCTATGCCAAGGCATCCGGCGACCGGGCAAAGCTCTTCGGAGTGAACACTATCGGGCTCAAGCGCGGCGGATTCAGCACCGAGCAGATCAGAACCATCGAGAAAGCCTACCGCATTCTTCTCAAGCAGGGGCTCCTTCTCAAAGAGGCCGTCCGTGTCATCGAGCAGGAATTCCCCGATGATGAGGTGATCCTTCCAATCCTGAGCTTCCTGAAGACATCGCGCAGAGGGATAGCCAGGTGAGCAGGGTGCGGGCCGCGGTCATCGGGGTGGGCTACCTCGGGAGGTTCCATGCCCAGAAGTTCGCCTCCATGGACGACGTGGATCTCGCCGCCGTAATGGACATCGATCCTGAACGGGCCCGGGAGGTCGCCCGGGAGGTCGGCTCACGGGCATGCGCGTCATATGACGAGCTGCCGGATGATCTCGACGCGGTGAGCATCGCCGTACCTACCACCGCACACGCCGAGGTGGCCATACCCTTCCTCGAGCGCGGAGTCGCGGTCCTGCTGGAAAAACCCATCTCCGCGCGCCTGGACGAGGCCCGGGCGATCATCGAAGCGGCGTCGAAAGGCGGAGCGAAGCTGCAGATCGGCCACCTGGAGCGGTTCAACCCGGCGCTGCTCAACCTTTCGGACAGCATCAGAAACCCCATGTTCATCGAGGCCCACCGGATCAGCCCGTTCAAGGTGCGCGGCACAGACGTGGACGTTGTCCTGGACATCATGATCCACGACATCGACATCATCCTTTCCCTGGTCCCCTCTTCCATCAAGTCCATGGAGGCCGTGGGGATCCCCGTTCTCACGAGCTCGGTGGATATCGCAAACGCCAGACTCCGCTTCGAATCCGGATGCATCGCCAATATCACCGCAAGCCGGGTGAGCGCCGACACCATGAGGAAGATCAGGATGTTCCAGAGCAACGCCTACATCTCCATCGATTTCGCCAAAGCGGCTGTCGATGTCTACACCCTCGACGAAAACAGGCAGATCGGCCACAATCACCTGGCAATGTCCGAATCCGACGCCCTGGCATCGGAGATCAGGTCGTTCATCGATGCGGTCCGGGGCATCTCCGCCATCAAGGTCGACGGGATCGCAGGGCTGCGCGCCATCGAGGTCGCGCACGCCATCAAGGATTCCATGATCATCCCCGAGCGATGAGTACGAAATCGATATGCATGGTCGCCGGCGAGGCGAGCGCGGACAGGCATGCCGCAGCGGTGATCCGGGCGCTGAAAGACATCATGCCCCGGGCCGAGATATTCGGCATGGGAGGCCCTGCAATGGCCGAGGCCGGGATGGAGTGCATCTACGGCATCCACGGATTTTCGGTCATGGGGTTTTCCGATGTACTTCCCCGAATCATGCACATCCGCTCCGTATATCGCGGGCTGTGCGATGCGGTCAGGGAACGAAAGCCCGATGTGGTGGTGCCGGTCGACCTTCCGGATTTCAACATGCGCCTGGCGGGAAATCTCAAGCGTTCAGGCTTCAAGGTCCTGTACTATATCGCGCCCCAGGCCTGGGCGTGGAGGAGGTACCGGGCTCGCACCCTGTCGAGGATCACAGACGGTCTTGCCGTCATTTTCCCCTTCGAGGAGGCCTTCTTCTCATCGTACGGGGTCAATGCGCGCTACGTGGGGCATCCGTTCACGGAGGAAATGAGTGACAGGGCGCCGAAGGCGATCTGGCCGCCCTCGCGAATCGCTCTGATTCCCGGAAGCAGGATGCACGAGATACAGGCGATCATGCCCGTCATGCTGCAGGCCAAGAGGATCGTGCAGAGGATTCACCCGCACGTCACCTGGCACCTGCCGGTGGCCCCGGGCCTCGAACGCCCGACACTCGAATCCCTGGCCGATCCCGACATCGAGCTGAGCGCCGCCCTGCCGGCAGCCGATCTGGCCATGGTGAAATCGGGCACCTCGAGCTTCGAGATGGCGATCAAGGGAATACCGGAGATCATCTGCTACCGGACATCCGTGCTGAATTACCTCCTTGCCCGGGCCTTCGTGAAGCTCGATCACGTCGGCATGCCCAATATCATTCTGGGAAAGCCCGCCGTTCCGGAGCTCATCCAGAAGGACCTGACGCCGGAAAGGCTTGCCAGGGAAGCGCTGGAAATTATAGAAGATGAACAGAGGTATCTCAAGATGCAGCAGTCGTTCGATGAAATGAGAAGGATGCTCGGCAATGCGAGCCCTTCCCAGGGGGTTGCCGCGTGGATAGCGAACATGGCAGGCTGAGGTCCACGGACCTCCAGGTCTACCGGAGGCTCCTGAACTTTCTCAAGCCATACTGGATCAAACTCGCCGTATCCATGGTCCTGACCCTTATCACCGCCGGGACCACAGGACTGGTGGCTCTGCTGTTCAAGTACGTAGTGGACGACATTCTCATCGAGAAGAACGTCCTCATGCTCCAGCTCATCCCGCTCGCGGTGGTCGGAATCTACATCGTCAAGGCCCTGAGCGATTACTTCAGCTATTTCTTCATGGCCGACGTGGGCCAGCGGGTGATCATGAACGTTCGAGACGCCCTCTACGGGCACATCCAGACCCTCTCCATGCCGTACTTCATCAGCACCCCCACCGGCGTGCTCATATCACGCATCACCAACGACGTGAACATGATCCAGTCATCGGTCACCAACGCCGTGACCGAGTTCATCAGAGAGGCGCTGAAGCTCGTCGGGCTCGTGGTCGTGGTGTTCTACCGGAGCGCGGAGCTGGCGCTGATCGCCATGATCGTATTCCCTCTGGTAATTTATCCCATCAGCCAGTTCGGCAAGATGCTCAAGCGATACTCGACCAAAAGCATGAAGGTCATGGGCGACGTCATGAGCATCTTGGACGAGGGCATCAGCGGCATCCGGATCGTGAAGGCTTACAACATGGAAGAGCACGAGAAACGGCGCTTCTCCACCGAGAACCGCAGATACTACCGCAACTGGATGAAGCGCATTGCGGTCAGGGCCGTATCGAGCCCCCTGATGGAGCTCATCGCTGGGCTCTCCGGCGCCTTCATCCTCTGGTACGGGGGCATGAAGGTCGTGGCCGGCACCCTCTCGGCCGGCGACTTTGCATCCTTCATCCTGGCGGTGGGCATGCTCTACTCTCCTATCCGCAAGCTCAACACGGTCAATATCGAGATCCAGGAGGGAATCGCCGCGGCGAAGAGGATATTCAACGTCCTGGACACCATGCCGGAAATCGCGGACAAACCCGATGCCGTCGATCTGGGCGTGGTAGACGGCGAGTTCGAGTTTCAGGACGTCTCCTTCACCTACACGGGCGAGGAGTATGCCCTGAGAGGGGTGAGCTTCAAGGCCGAGAAAGGCAGCCGCATCGCCCTGGTCGGGGAGTCCGGCTCGGGAAAGACAACCATCGCCAATCTCCTCCCCCGGCTCTTCGAGACAACCTCCGGACGGATCATCGTCGGCGGCAGCGACATCCGCAATGTCACCATGAAATCGCTCAGGATGAACATCGCCATGGTGACCCAGGAGATGGTGCTCTTTAACGACACCATCAGGGCAAACATCGCCTACGGCACTGAGAACGCCTCTGAGGAGAGCGTCATCGAGGCGGCCCGTGCCGCCCATGCCCATGAATTCATCATGCAGATGCCCCAGGGGTATGACACCATCGTCGGCGAGAGCGGCGTGAGGCTCTCCGGCGGTCAGCGCCAGCGGATCTGCATTGCGCGGGCCATTGTCAGGGACGCCCCCATCCTCATCCTCGACGAGGCCACATCATCGCTGGATACCGAGTCGGAGCGGGAGGTGCAGGCGGCGCTGGAGAAGCTCATGAAGAACAGGACCACCCTCATCATCGCCCATCGGCTCTCCACCATCATCAGGGCCGACAGGATCATTGTGCTGCACAAGGGCAAGATCGTGGAGCAGGGTACCCATCAGGAGCTCATCGCAAAAGACGGGTACTATGCACGGCTATACAGCATCCAGTTCGACCATGCGTAAGGCACTCTCTCACCTCTACGGACTCGCCGTGGGCGCAAGGGGCTTTTTATATGATACCGGGATCTTCGCCGCTCACCGGACGGGCATACCGGTGGTGAGCATCGGAAACATCGAGGCGGGAGGCACGGGTAAAACCCCCATGACCATCGCCTTGGCACGGGAGCTCGCTGCCCGCGGCCTCAAACCCGCCATCGTGACCAGGGGGTACCGGGGAAGGCTGAGGGGCCCGATTCGGGTTCGAGCCGGCCACCGGCCCGAGGATGTCGGAGACGAGGCCCTTCTCATGGCCAGGATTTCCGGGACCGACGTGATCAAATCGCCCGACCGGGTGCAGGGTGCGCTGTTCGCCAAAAAGGAGCTCGGGGCTGATCTCGTGCTCCTGGACGACGGCTTCCAGCACCGGCGGATTCACCGCGACCTCGATATCGTCCTGGTTTCCGGTGATGTCCGCACAGGCGCCCTCCTTCCCGCGGGAAGCCTCAGGGAGCCCGCAGATGCACTCAAACGGGCGGACATCGTCATTCATACCAAGGGTGCTGGAGGCGGCGGGATCACCGCCGAGCTCGTACCCTGCTCTCTGATCGATCCTTCCGGCAGCAGGGAGGACCTCTCGGTGCTGCAGGGCAGGAGTGTCCTCGCGGTGTGCGGGATAGCCCGGCCCGCTCACTTCTCGGAGATGATGGGCGGTTTCGGCGCCCGAGTCGAGACCATGGCCTTCCCCGACCACCACCGGTTCAGCCCGCGGGATATGGAGGCGATCGGAGAAAAGGCGCGGGGAAAAGACCTGATCGTGACAACTGAGAAGGACATGGTGAGACTCGACCCCCGGCTGATCGACGGGCGATGGCGGGCGCTCAGGGTCGAGATGCGCGTGAGCGCCATGGATGCAATTGTCAGGGAGATCGAAGGCATTGTCAAAGGCGGCAGTATTTCTCGACAGGGATGATACCATCATCCGGGACAAGAATTACCTCAGCGATCCGGATGAGGTGGAGCTCCTTCCCGGCGCAGCCGAGGCCATCCGCCTCCTGAATAACCGCGGCATCCCGGTCATCGTGATCACCAACCAGTCGGGCGTCGCCCGCGGCATCTTCGACGAAGCGAGGCTCGACCTCATCCATCGGAGGCTCAGGGAGCTCCTGGCTGAGCGCCGGGCGGTCATTGACGGCATTTATTCCTGTCCCCACCATCCCGACGGCTCTGTGGAACGGTACGCTGTATCATGCTCCTGCAGAAAACCCGAGCCCGGGCTGCTGCTCAGGGCTGCTCAAGATTTTGATCTGGATCTTGCCGTCAGCTACATGGTAGGAGATAAGCCTCTCGACAGTGAAACCATTCACCGGGTCGGCGGAAAGGGAGTCCTCATCGGCGGGTCCGGAAGCGACGGGATGTCGGGAGAACCCGACTATCGCGCTCAGGATCTCCTCCATGCAGTGCAGTGGATTCTTGAGGACATGAAAAAATGAAGAAGATAAACGAGCTGGCAGGAAGGGTACGGTATGTGCTCATCAAGGGAGGCATTGCCCTCATCAATGCGCTTCCTTATCCTCTCGCCGTCTCTCTGGGAAGATGTATCGGCCTTCTGGGCTGGCTCGCCGATCCTTTCCACCGCCGGGCGGCCGAGATCCAGCTGAGGCATTGCCTGGGAGATAGGTACCGCCCCTCCATCGTGCCCAAGGTCTTCATGCACCACGGAGACATCCTTGTGGACACCATCAAATACGCCTACATGGACGATGAAGAGATCAAAGAGCGCATCATCATCGAGGGAAAGGAAAACCTGGACAAAGCCCTCTCCAGCAAGAAGGGCATCATGATGATTACCGGCCACCTCGGCAACTGGGAGGTCATGGCCCACCTCCCCCGCCTGCTCGGCATTCAGTTCTGCGTCATGGCCGATGTCCGGAACGACCCCGGAATCGAAGCCGTGGTGGACGATTTAAGATCCCGATCCGGGGCCACCATCCTTCCGCCCAAGGGAAAGGCCCTCATGCTTATCCGGGAGCTGAAAAAAGGCAATATCATCGGTGTGATCGTGGACCAGCGGGGCAAACGTTCCGACATGCTCTTCTGCGACTTTTTCGGCCTGCCCGCGCCTACCAACCCCGCTCCAGCCTTCATCGCCATCAAGGGCGATGCCGTCATCCTGCCGGTGTCCTCCATGAAGGAAAACGGCCGCTATTGCATGGCCTTTCACTCTCCGAGGGAAGCCTCTTCGTTCGGAAGCGGCAAGACTGCCATCGCTTCCCTGAGCGCCTTCATGCAGACCTGGCTGGAGTCGATGGTGAAGAAGAGCCCCGAGCAGTGGTTCTGGCTGCACTGCAGGTGGACCCGGCGCTCGGAAATGAGAAAGCTCATCCGCTCCGGCGGAGATTTCCGGTCATTCGTTCTCTCTCAGGCGCAACAAACCGCCAAGGCTCTTGATATCCAAGATCCCTGAACGATTCTTTATCTTGACTTTGTGCTTCGCCTGTTTGTATACAGAACGGGTCAACCGACTGGGGCGGCATAGCCAAGTGGTAAGGCGACGGTCTGCAAAACCGTTATTCACCGGTTCAAATCCGGTTGCCGCCTCCAGCTTTTCCAGACTTTTCGATGTTTTTTGAGATGTTCCGCTAAAGCATTGCTCAAGAATGCCAAACAATATTTAACATCGCTCGCATCACGAATATTTCACACCCCCTCAAAGAGTCTCTTTCAGACAAGTGATTGATCATTGAATATGGAGATCCTGGTAAGAAAATAAGGCGACAGACACCGTGCCATGAGCATAAGCCTTTGTTTTTTTGAAAAGTATAACTATCATGGGAGTACCTGCACTGAACGAGCCCTGAAAACCTGTCATTTATTACAGAGGGCAGGGGCAAGCCTCCCCTTTCCTGGAAAGAGTTTCATGAGCCATTATGGGATCGCAAATGCCTTTTTGCTTCACTGTCCTGAGAAGCGGCACCTTTTTGCGTAATACCCCAATCCCCCAATTTATGCCCCGGTTTTTTCAACAGCACGGGTAAAGTTATTTCATTCGTTCAGAATGATTGCTCATAAATGAATCAATTTATTAATCATTGAACAGATAGTCGTACCAGAACTTCTTGGAGCGATCGATATTCAGGTCCACATGAATGTGCTTGATCTGGGTGAACTCGAGAAGACCATGCGGCCCAAGTTCCCTGCCGACACCAGACTGCTTGTAACCTCCGAACGGCGCCAGGGGATTGAGAAGATGATAATCGTTGATCCAAACAGTTCCAGTACGAATCTGTTTTGCCACCTCGATAGCCCAAGGGATGTCCCTGGAGAAAACCGCACCCCCCAGTCCATAGATGCTGTCATTCGCCATATCGATTGCATCGCCGATGCTTTTATACTTAATTACCGATAACACAGGTCCAAAGATCTCTTCACGGGCGATAGTCATATCGTTTCGAACATCTTCGAATATCGTAGGTTCAATGTAATATCCCTTGGTGAGGTGTTCGGGCTGTTTCCCGCCGATGGAACATGTTGCTCCTTCTTTCTTGCCTGTCTCGATATATCCAAGGACAGTATCGAGTTGTGCCCTTGAAATCACCGGCCCCATGGTCGTCTCCGGGTCCAATGGGTCCCCGACCTTTATATGGGTTACCCGCTCTCTCACTCGTTCCATGAAATCATCATAGATGGGCTCCGGTACAAAACATCTGGTCCCGGATTCACAGACCTGCCCCACATGGAAGAAGGTTCCGAAAAGAGCTCCATCAACGGCAAGGTTGAGGTCGGCATCTTCCAAAATGATGGTGGGACTTTTACCTCCCAATTCAAGAGTAACCTTCTTGATGGTGTCTGCCGCCAGTTTCATCACCTGGCGGCCTGTTTCCGTGGAGCCGGTCAGGGCGATCTTGTCTATCATGGGGTTCACACACAACTCTTTACCTACAACTGCACCCGAACCGGTTACCAGATTGAAGACACCGGGGGGGATATCACATTCAGCGAAGATCTTTGCCAGCTCTAACGCCGACAGCGGTGTATCGGAGGCCGGCTTCAGCACGATGCTGTTGCCCATTATGAGTGCAGGCGCCACTTTCCAAACCGCCATAAGTAATGGGAAGTTCCATGGAATGATGCCTGCACATACACCTATGGGTTCCCGATGGACGAAGTTCCAAGATATGTAGGGCAAATCGATCCAGGGGAGCGGTTCGTACGTTGCAACTCTTTCACCAAGCTCTACAAGGGTACGGAAGTGCTCGATACTGAATGGAAGATCCATCAGAGATGTCTTGCGGAACGTGGCCCCTGAGTCCATACTCTCCAAGGTGGCAATTTCGGTTTGCCGCTCTGCCAGCATCTCTACCACCTTCATAAGCCTGGCGGCTCTCTCTTTCACCTTCATCCTGCTCCACACCCCTGAGTCAAAGGCTCTGCGTGCCGCCTGTATCGCCTTTTTCGCGTCACCTCTGGTTCCTGCGGGCACCAGAGCTATGGGCTCCTCGGTGGCCGGGTTGAATGTGGGCCTCGCTTCACCGCTTTCAGCCTTAACAAATGCACCATCTATGAACATCTGGTATTCATCAAGCTTCTTTTCCAGATCAATCGTTAGAGGTTCTTCCATGATTTCTCCCTCCTCTATAGATTCGCTGTTATCACAAGGACGATTTTATTATGCATAATTTTGCATATTATATTTATAAGAATCCTTCTATAGAGGATGGAATGAAAATTGTGTACTGTCATCTCGTATGCCAATGTAGCAGTTTCTAGTAAAAGGATATCGGGGTCAGGTCTCGACATGTGACACTTTTTGTGTCACATGTCGAGACCTGACCCTATAATCTGTGACCCTATAATCTGACTCCATGACTGGTTAACACGGTAGTACTAACCGGTTACGCCTTCTCAAAGAAACGTATACGACACCGTGATCGCTCCGTATGCCTGCCGTTCCCGCTGGGTCTCATACTCCCGCGTTCCGCTCACGTAAGCGTAGGTGATCTTGAACCTGCCGGTGATCATCCCGAGGCCCACGGCCCATTCCGCGACCAGCGGCTCTTTGTCGACCCCGCTGCTGCTGCGGAAGAAATTGCCGTCGAGAGTGATGTCCCAGAGCTTCGCATATGCGTCGGCGGATACGAAGGCATGGATGCTGAACCCATTCGGCCGCTCGTGATAACGCGGGTCATGGCCGTCCAGAGGGGCATTGGTGTCCGATCCGGGCCGGATGGGCAGGGTGCCGAAATCGTTCGGCAGATTCCACCCCAGACGGATCTGCCCCCCGATATTCACCTCTGTCAGGGCGTTGCCCACGGAACAGCCTGCATGAGGGATCAGATCGTAGCCCAGGCCCGATGTCACGTCCTTTCCGGGGAATCTCCATTTCCGGTCGTAAGACACATTGAGGATGGGCTCATCCTTGAGCTGATGGTCCCAGCCATTGGGAAAATCGGAGTTCGTCAAGTTGTGCACCGTTTTCTGTATATCCTCCGCATAGGAATGGGGGCCGATGATGCCCAGGGTATATTCCCAGGTGTTCATGACTCGGGTATTCCTGCTGTGAAACCCTATGGAGATGTACGAGATGCCGGCATACGGCCGGTCGTCGGGATTGTGGTCCCTCCGCAGGATATCCTCAGGTGTATAGATGTTCTGTCCCACGGACAAAGATACGGTTTTGAGAAAGTGGTCTCCCGCCTCGAACGGCATCGCGTCGATCACCGCATGGCTCCACGACGGCAGGCGGGGATAGTCCCGATAGTTTTTGAGATCCGGCGATATCCAGGAGATCTTGATTCCGTTGGTATAGTCACGGTCAGTGCCTGTGTAAATATCGTTTTCCTGGTAAAAGGTGAAAGTTCCACCCTGCAGGGCACTCTCGTATCCGGCGCACACGGATGCGCGGAAACACAAGACGATCGCGGCAATGAGAATCGCATACCCTCTCATTTTCAAGAACCGGCTGATTCGTTCTTCAGATCTGCCATCGGCGTAATGCTATTCATTTTCCAGATCATATGTAAAGATATTTGATCCATACTGGACATAGTCTTCCGTGCGGTTACATTCCGCAAGAGCCGCACGTGCATCAAGCCCGCGTCCAACCGGTGATCGGCCCGACAACAGCCTGTCCCGGACCTGATCTGGGCATCGGGAAGACCCCTGTCCTTGCTTATAACCGCCTGATGTCTCTTCGATAAGCTCACCGGTGTTTGCAAGATTCATATTGACTGTCGTGACATACTGTTCTATCAAATGACATCGCGTTCACTACCGGTGAGCGTGTTTCATCCGGAGACCCAATGCAGAGCGGACACCACATAAAGCATCCGGCCCGGCCTTCCCGGCGGGAACGGGAGAGGGCGCGGCAGCGGCGTGACATACTCGATACCGCGCTGCGCCTGTTTTCCGAGAAAGGCTATCACAGCGTCACCATGCATGAGATCGCGGATAAGGCCGAGTTCGCAGTGGGCACGCTCTACAAGTTTTTCAGAAATAAGGAGGACCTGTACAAGGCCCTGATTCTGGAGACAACCAAGGAGTTCCACGAGGCCATCGTGGCGGCTCTCGAAGAGCACGAAGACGAGGTGGATCAGCTCCGGAACTACATACGGACAAAGAGTGAGATCTTCCGCACACACGTTCCCATGATCCGGCTCTACTTCTCCGAGACGTACGGGGAGAGCTTCAATCTCATGGCCGAACTCAATGACCGGGTCAGAGAGCGGCACGAGGAATCTCTCAGGATTCTCGCTGGTGTTTTCGAAAACGGCATGCGTAAGAACCGGTTTAAAAGGATCGCCGATCCCCTCACCCTCGCCGTCGCCTTCGACGGTACCACCACGGCCTTTCTTTTCCGATGGCTCGAACTGCCTGAAAGCAGGCCTTTTCCGGAAGATCCCGAATTCATCCTGAACATCTTTCTGAAGGGTCTGGTAGACTGAGCATGCAGCAACGCAAACCCGGCTCCGCGAATATATATTCCATAGAGAATATTGGAGGAATGCAATGAAGTCCTGTTCCATACCCATCCGGCTCACTCACCTGTTTCTTGCGGTCATCGCGTCATTCGCCATTCTGCTTGGCGCCTGCAACCGGCAGCAGCCCCAGTCTTCGCCGCCCCCTCCGGAAGTGGCGACCGTCGAGGTCAGGGAGCAGGAGGTAGTGCTGACCGCCGAGTTGCCGGGCCGGACCTCTGCATACCTGATCGCCGAGGTCCGGCCCCAGGTGAGCGGCATCATTCAGAAGCGTCATTTCAAGGAGGGCTCCTCTGTCAAGGCGGGCCAGCTTCTCTACCAGATCGATTCCGCCCCCTTCCAGGCGGCGTACGACAGCGCAGCTGCTTCTCTTGCCAGATCACAGGCCAACCTTCCGGCGTTGAAATCGCGGGCCGAGCGGTACCGGGAACTGCTCGCGAGCGGTGCAGTGAGCCAGCAGGATTATGACGACATAGACTCGGCCTACAGACAGGCCGAGGCGGATATCGCCTACTGGAAGGCCGCGGTGGAGGCGGCCCGGATCAACCTGGGATACACCCGGGTGACGGCCCCGATATCAGGCAGGATCGGCAAATCCAATGTGACCGAAGGCGCCCTGGTCACCGCCAACCAGCCTGCTCCTCTGGCCACGATCCAGCAGCTCGACCCGATCTACGTAGACGTTCCCCAGTCCACCGTGGACCTGCTGCGCCTCAAACGCAGTATGGACGGAGGCAGCCTGCAGCACAACGGCGCCGAACAGAAAAAGGTGAAGCTCGTACTGGAAGACGGAACAATGTATCCACTGGAAGGGACACTCCTGTTCCGCGACATCACGGTCGACCCGTCCACCGGCACCATCACCTTGAGGGCCGTATTCCCCAACCCGGACAATATTCTCCTGCCGGGCATGTTCGTCCGGGGCATGGCACAGGAAGGAATCAACAAACAGGCCATCCTCATACCTCAGCAGGCCGTGTCGCGCGACCCCAAGGGCAACCCGTTCGTACTGGTCGTAGGATCCGACGGAATTGTCTCCCAGCGGCAAATCACTATCGATCGGGCAGTCGGCAACCAGTGGCTGGTCATATCCGGCCTGGCGGCCGGCGAGCAGGTCGTCATCGAGGGCAGCCAGAGAGTGCGGCCGGGCCTGCCGGCCAGGGCGGTCCCGTTCGACGGGACCGGCGTACAGACACCCTCAGCCGGAGAACAGAGCACTCCGACCGTGTCGGCGAACTGACGGAGGCACTTCATGCTGTCGAAATTCTTCCTGAAACGTCCGGTCTTCGCGTGGGTCATCGCCATCGTCATCATGGCCGCGGGATTGCTCTCGATCTACAATCTCCCCATATCCCAGTATCCCGAGATGGCCCCGCCGACCATCGCCATCTACTCGTCCTATCCGGGCGCCTCGGCGGAAACCGTGGAAAACAGCGTAACCCAGGTCATCGAGCAGAAGATGACCGGGTTCGACAACCTGCTCTATATGTCTTCCTCGAGCGATTCTGCGGGCGGATCGCGCCTCGAGCTCACCTTTGCGCCGGGAACCGATCCTGATATCGCCTGGTCTCAGGTGCAGAACAAGGTCCAATCCGCCTTGCCGAGTCTCCCCGACGTGGTGGAGAATCAAGGGGTCCAGGTCGTGAAGTCGACACGGAACTATCTGATGGTCGTAGGCCTGATCTCGGAAGACGGAAGCATGGACGGCACCGATCTGAGGGACTTTGCCAAATCCAATCTGGAACGAGTCCTGGCGAGGGTGCCGGGCGTGGGCGAGGTCGAGATCTTCGGCGGCGGATATGCCATGCGCATCTGGCTCGATCCCGACAAGCTCACCAACTACCACCTGACGGTGGAAGACGTACTCACCGCACTCAGGACCTACAATGTGGAGGTCTCAGCCGGGCAGTTCGGCGGGGCGCCTGCAGTGGAAGGGCAGCGCCTGAACGCATCCATCGTGGTCCAGAACATGCTCTCCACCCCCGAAGAGTTCGCGGCCATCCCCATCCGCATCAATCCTGACGGGTCTGCCGTTCGAATCGGTGATGTGGGCCGGACCGAGTTGGGCACCGAGATCTACGACATCCAGGGCGAATTCAACGGAAAGCCGGCAGCGGGAATCGCCATCCGCCAGTCGGCCGGCGCCAACGCCCTGGACACGGCCAGGGCGGTCAGGGCCAAGATGGAAGAGATGGGCCGGTTTTTCCCCGCAGGACTCAAGGTAGTCTATCCCCACGACACCACCCCGTTCATCAAGGTGGCCATCGACGAAGTGGTGATAACCCTTTTCGAGGCGATCCTGCTGGTGTTTCTGGTCATGTGGCTCTTCCTGGGGAATATCCGGGCCACCCTGATCCCCACTATCGCCGTACCGGTGGTCATCCTCGGGACCTTCGCCATGCTGGGGCTGTTCGGGTTTTCCATCAACATGCTCACCATGTTCGCCATGGTGCTTGCCATCGGACTGCTCGTGGACGATGCCATCGTGGTGGTCGAAAATGTGGAGCGGATCATGGCCGAGGAAGGCCTGCCGCCCCGGGAGGCCACGGCCAAGTCCATGGATCAGATCACGAGCGCGCTCATCGGCATCGGGCTCGTGCTTTCGGCAGTGTTCGGCCCTATGGCGTTCTTCCCCGGCTCCACCGGCGTCATCTACCGCCAGTTCTCCGTAACTATCATCGCCGCCATGCTGCTCTCGGTCGCCGTGGCATTGATCCTGACCCCGGTGCTCTGCGCCTCGATCCTCAAACCGGTGAGGGCGGGACATGAGCCTGCGGAGAACGCGATATTCTTTCTTCGGCCGTTCTTCCTGTGGTTCGATCGTATGTTTTTCGGCCTCCGCGACCGGTATGTCCGGATGGTCGGGCACTCTCTTTCCAAGAGCCTGCGCTACCTAGCCGTTTTCGTGGTGATCGTGGGGGCCATGGGGTTTTTGTATATGCGCATGCCCACCGCATATCTCCCGGATGAGGACCAGGGGATTCTACTCGCACAGGTGATCATGCCGACAGGTTCCACGCTGGAGCAGACCAAAACAGTTGCACAGCAGGTCGAGCGCTATTTCCTGAAGCACGAGAAAGATGCGGTGGAATCGACCATGGTTCTCACCGGGATCGGTTTTTCCGGAAGGGCGCAGAACAGCGGCATGGTGTTCATCAAACTGAAGGACTGGGACCTGCGCGATCGTGACGAGCTGAAAGCCAAAGCCGTTGCGCAGCGAGCCACAATGTCCTTCTCGAGCATCCGCGGCGGTCTGGTGTTCGCCTTCCAGCCGCCTGCGGTCCCCGAACTCGGCATGTCGAAGGGGTTCGACTTCGAACTGCTGGACCGGGGAGGGCTGGGGCACAAGGCCCTGATGGAAGCCCAGTATCAGCTCCTGGATATCGCGGCCAGGGACCCGAGGCTCACATCGGTCCGCCCCAACAGCATGGAAGACGTACCAGAGTACCGGATCGATGTGGACTGGGAGAAGGCCGGCGCCCTGGGCGTTCCCATAGCCTCGATTCACAATGCCCTCTCGGCCAGTTTCGGGAGCGCCTATGTCAACGACTTTATCCAGGGCGGGCGGGTCAAGCGGGTGTACCTGCAGGCCGACGCCCCTTACCGAATGCTGCCCAAGGACCTGGAGAAAATCTATGTCCGCAGTGCATCAGGCACCATGGTCCCATTCTCCTCATTCGCTTCAGGCCGCTGGATCTCCGGCCCCCCGCGGTTGACACGGTTCAACGGCTTCCCTTCCATCAACATCTGGGGCGAGCCGGCCCCGGGGAAAAGCTCGGGAGAGGCCATGCAGGCCATGGAAGAGGCGGTCGAGAAGCTGCCCAAGGGCATCGGGTTCGACTGGACCGGGCTTTCCTACCAGGAGCGGATGTCCAGCAGTCAGGCGCCTCTTCTCTACGCCTTCTCCATCTTTGTGATCTTCCTATGCCTTGCCGCGCTCTATGAGAGCTGGACGATTCCCATCTCGGTCCTTCTGGTCCTGCCTCTGGGGGTCATCGGCGGCATCATCGCATCGAGCATGCGCGGACTGGCAAACGACGTGTATTTCCAGATCGGACTGCTCACCACCCTGGGTCTGACCACCAAGAACGCCATTCTGATCGTTCAGTTCGCCAAGAGCGGGCTCGAAAAGGGCATGGGGCTGCTCGAAGCCACGCTCCAGGGGGCAAAGCTCCGCTTCCGGCCGATCGTCATGACCTCGCTTGCATTCGGATTCGGAGTCCTGCCTCTTGCCCTGACGACCGGCGCGGGCGCAGGGGCCCAGAACGCCATCGGCACAGGCGTTCTGGGAGGGATGGTAAGCGCCACGGTCCTGGTGGTGATCTTCTCGCCCCTGTTCTATGTGCTGGTTGAAAAGATCTTCGGCAGGAGCAGCAGGCGCGGGCCGGCCGACGAAGCGCCTGTAATCTCATCAGGAACGGACGGCTGAAATAAGAAAGATATCCTGTTCCTTGTGCGCGTGATGACGATCGTCCCGGAAACGCTGCAGGCAGCCTGCGATCCGCTCCGACAGCACCGCGAAGTCCGAGTCGCGGCCGAGCCTGAGCCGAAGCAAATCGTCACGATCATCGAACCCGCCCGGATGGACATCGCATCCGCTGCCGGTGACACCTGGAGGCCCTGTCGCCTCCTGTGCAGGCAGGGTATAAGAGCCTGTAAAGCCCATCTCGATACTTGAAGGGCGGCCTGCGGAAAAGGCGCCGGGAACGGGGCGATGGAGGGAGCTGCAGGGCCTGACGGGAGACCCGGGCAACATACTGAAACGACTCGATCTTGCATGCCCTAAAACCGCATCCATCCTGCTTTTGAGCCCGATTTGCGCTTGGAATTCAGAAATAAATATAGTATAGGTTCATCTGCACGGCACATGTGGAACCACCCGGTCAGACGGCCTTCATCCGGAAGGATGAGCGAACGCATTGCCCGGCGGCGGTGATGAAGGACAGCATGGCAAAGGAATCAGGGGAATCACCGAACATGTAACAGCGAGGTCATCTCAAGGCGCACGGCCCCGGAGATCGTGGATGTATCCCGAACTGCGGGGCATTCGAGGTGCATATCATCAGCAGCAACCTGTGCGGACATTCCGTCCGCCTCAGTGCATATCAAGAAAAGGAGTATCGAATGTCAAAGGAAATCAATCTGTGTCTGCTGAAAGAGCCGTTCCCGCCCGAGGACATCGAGTGGCGAGAGCAGAGGAATGGAGTCGACAGGCATGGGAGGCCATGGGCCATGGTTCTGGCATATGTCACGAACCGGGCCATTCAGAACAGGCTCGATGCCGTGTGCGGGCTCGAGAACTGGAAGAACCAGTTCATACCCGGCCCGAACGGCGGGGTGCTCTGCGGCATTTCCATCCGCGTAGGCGGCGAGTGGATTACGAAATGGGACGGCGCCGACAACACCGACATCGAGTCGGTCAAAGGCGGGCTCTCTGACGCCATGAAGCGCGCCGCCGTCCAGTGGGGTATCGGCAGGTACCTGTACAACCTGGAGGCGACGTTTGCGCAGATCGACGAGAACGGGATGTACCGGGGCGTCGCATATGCGAGCGACAGCGATCGCAAGGCAAGGAAAAACCCCGTATACTTCCGGTGGAACCCTCCGGCGCTTCCAGACTGGGCGCTGCCGCAGGCCAAAGGGCAATCCGAGGACGAGCCTTCCAAAGCAGAGGGCAAAAAAAAGGCCAAACCCAAATCCGGCCAGGGGGCGCCGCCCATCACCGCCGGCGAATGGGACAAGCTCCAGCATCTCATGAAGAACGCGGGCGTCAGCCCGGCTGACTTCCTGAAAAAATGGAAGGTCTCCTCGCCCCGGGAGCTCAGGCGGAATCTCATGCCCAAGTATGAGCAGTGGGTTCACGAGAAGACCGCGTGACACGTTCTCTCACCCTTGACGGCGGAACGGCGGCCCGAAACTGACCGACGCTCAGGCGCAGTCGGGTGAGAAGAGGAGTGAAGCCGGGCGTGCAAGCCCGGCGTTGTCCGAGGATATCTCCAACTGCGGGTCCGGGGCCGTCCCGGGCTCGCAGCTCTTTCAGACGGAAGACAATCGCCGGCCGGAGTTTTCGTGCCGGGAGCCGCGTTCTTTGTTCTCGCTCCCGCCGGAACTCGGGGGGTCAAAAAAGAAGGGCGAATCAGAATACTTCGGTTATGTCCGGGCAGTCTTCCGGCGATCAGCGCTTTTTCGGATTTTTTGCCTTGAAATCGTAGCGGGGCAGGTAAAGCGTGAACTCAGCCCCCTCCCCGGGATTGCTCTTCACGGCAACGCCTCCCTTGAGATCGGCGACGATCCGGCTCACGGTCGCAAGGCCCAGGCCCGTTCCCTTGCCACGCTCCTTGGTGGTGAAGAACGGATCGAAGATATGCCTGATGACATCCTCGTCCATGCCGCACCCTGTATCGGATACCACCAGCTTCACATACGCGCCTTCGGAAATGGGCGGCTGAATGTTCGCGGCATTCTCGTTTCCATTCATGATGACGGGCTCCAGGGTGATCAGGAGCAGTCCTCCCTTTTCCTCCATAGCCTGATAGGCGTTGGTGCACAGGTTCATGATGAGCTGGTGGATCTCCGTGGGGTCTGCGTAAACCGTGCCTGCTTCTGGATGCAGGGCCGTACGTATCTCGATGGTCGTGGGAAGGGTGGCCCGCAGGAGGTTGAGCGCCTCTCTGACAACGGCGATAACCTTCACGGTCTCCCGCTCGGCCTTGTAATTCCTGCCTATGGAAAGAAGCTGGGCGACGAGGTCCCGCGCCCTCATTCCGGCCTTCAGCACCTGCTCGAGGTTCCGGACGGCCTGCGACTCCTCATTCTGCAGCTGTCTTCTGGCCAGCTCGGTATAGCCCATGATCGCCGAGAGCATGTTGTTGAAGTCATGCGCGATCCCCGAGGCCAGTGTTCCGATGGCCTCCATCCTCTGCGCCTGAGACAGCCGGAGCTCGTACCGGTCGCGTTCCCTCTCCGCCTCCTTGCGCTGGGTGATATCGCGCACAATGCCTCTGAATCCGGTGGGATTTCCTTTGGCGTCCCGGATAAGGGAGACGGACGCCTCGGCGTAGCGCCTGCCTCCGTATTTGTCCCTGACCTCCCAATCAAGGGTCTTAGCGGCCTTCCCCGTGATGTACACCCGGTGGAACGTCTCGAATACTTTCCTCGCATTCTCCTCATCCATATATTGCCGGTAGTTCAACCCCTTGATCTCATCCGAGGCAAACTTGAGATTCTTTGCGAGCGCCTGGTTGAAAAAGGTGAAATTGCCTGAGAGGTCTACCTCGAAATACGGCTCCTCGATGCTTTCCAGAATAGTCCGGTACCTGTCCTCGCTGATTTTGAGCGCGCGCTGGCCCTTTATCTTGTCGGTGATGTCCCTGCCTGTGCCCTGCACATACAAGGGATTCCCCACCGCATCCCTGACCAGCGTATTGCGATATTCGATTACCCGCTCACGGCCGTCCTTGGTCAGGACGCTGATGAGCCCCTCGCTTCCGCCTTTTATCAGGATCTCTTCAAGGTATTTGTCGAACATCGGCCGGTACTGACCGGGCACGAGGTCCTTGATGTTCATGCGTATGATTTCTTCGGCCGTATAGCCGGTGTACATCTTGGACGCCATATTGGTCTCGATCAGATGGCCGTCGAAATCGTGGATGTAGAAGAAATCGTTGGAATTCTCGAAGAATACCCGATATTTCTCCTCGTCCGCAGCTCTGGCCTGCCGGGCGAGATCCGGATCCGGAATATCCCTGAACGACTGGACAGCCCCCACGACAACGCCCTGCGGGTCGCGCAGGACCGCGGCCCTGGTTCGAAGGACCCTTTTGCCCTGGAGCGCCGGGAACAGTTCCTCTCTCACCAGTACATCCGCCTCCCGCCGCACATCGGGAGCATGCTCGTTTTCCAGCAGCCCGGGCGTCATGGCATAATCGACCAGAAGCGGGGTCTTTCTTCCGTAAAAGGGCAGCGCATACTCCCTATCCGCTCTGCCGAGCATCGCCTCGGCGGAGACACCCGTCAGGGACTCCATCGCCTGATTCCAGGCCGCAACCACCCCCCGGGAATCGACCGCAAAGCAGGGATCGTCCAGACATTGGACCACCGCAGCAGCAGCGGCGAGCAAGGGTTTGTGAACACAGGGAATTCTCCGGATGGTTGTCTTTTCCTTCTTCGTCTGCATAGCCTCTTCGTACTCATCCGTGCGGATCTTGGCAGAGCAGGCTGATCACCGGTCCCGCCTCCCGCACACCTGTGCTTGTCGGAAAAATGCACAGAGAACATAACAGCCTTAAAAAACAATCTCTTCCAGGGGAGAACGATCATGAAAACTTTTCGAGGCGTTCGAGGTCATTTTGCAGCACCGGTTGCGATGGCCGTGCACAGAAAAACCCTGGATCTCCTCCCCCGGACACAAGGAGGCAGGCACGCTTTCTCGAAACAGACGAACAAGCAATTTCTTGCTTTTCCCGCTGTTTACGTGCTAATGAGGAAGCATTATTACTCTTCACGCTCTTGTACCGCGCCACCGGCCGCTTGGTCACGGTGCACGGCGCAATCGGGTTCGATCGGGGCATCGAAGAGAATAAAGCATTCACACGTGAAGGGTTGCAATGAAGACATTTCGAATCGCCATCGTGGCGCTCGCTGTGTTTCTGGTCCATATCTCCGTTTTGTCTGCGGCCGATTTCAGCCATCGTGCGCACTTCCAGCTGTATTCACTGTGGGGGGAAACCACATATGAGATCACTCCGGACGACGGCATAAGCCATCTGAGCTGGCCAATGGATATGCGCCTTCTCGGCGCCGTTTATACCGCGGGCTTCAGCGATCTGATCGAGGCTCAGCTCTCCTTTCACGCATCTCCTTGGATCGAGAGCAACAGGCCTATGGAAGACCGCGACTGGATCAACGAAACACAGGATCCCGGCTGGACCGCCTACGACGAGCTCGACGTCTTCTCGAGAAGCACGATCGACACGAAGGCCTTTCTGCTCAGCGCGGACATAAGAACTTTTCTGTTTTCTCTGCCACCTCTGTCTCTGGGGCTCCTGGGTGGATACCACTATCAGGAGGTGGATTTCAGGTCATTCGACACGCAGCAGATCGGGTACGGTTCGTGGCGCAGCTACACCGGCAACGTATCGGGCCCCACCACCGACTACACGGTCGAGTACCGGTTCTTCCATATCGGCGCCTCCTTCAGGGCCCATGTCGAGAGAATGCTCGTTCTCACTCTCGACGCTTCCTATATTCCCTATGCCAGGGCCGAAGACGAGGACAACCATATCAGGAGAATGCGGCTGTCGCTCAGCGAGGCGACCGGCACCGGCGGCATGCTCTCGCTCTCTTTGCAATATTATTTCACCGACATATGGTACGCCGCCACCACCTGTTCAAAGCTGCGCATCAAAACGAGCGGGAACCAGGTTCAGTACTGGTACGGCAACGACCCGGCGACCCCCGGCCTGGACGACACCGGCCGGGCGCTGGCCGGCATCGATGTTGAGATCGAGCAGGATACCTTCCATATGGGCGTCGGCCTCGGCTGCAGGTTCTGAACCCGCATCCTTTAGACCGTCTCCTGTTTTGACGATAGATTCCCCATATGCTCTCCGTGCAGGCCCTCATACAGAGAAATATCCACCGGGCGAGGCACTCGCTGCCCTTTTTCGATCCGGCCTTGAGGGATCTCATCACCCTCATCCCCGCACTCTTTTCCGAAGGCAGCCCGTCCGTAGGGGTCTACGGCAGGACCGGATGCAGCCGCACCGAATACGGGCTCCTCGGGAGGTATCTGGGTAGAAAGCCCGACGCCGTCATCGGCAGACTTCCCGACAGGATATCGATCGAAAGCCTCATTGCGATTCCCAGGCCGAGCTTTGCCGGGCGGCATTTCACCTCCATAACCCTGGTGTGCCTGGCACGGAGCGGAGCCCCCGAGGATGAGATCGCGGCAAAAATCGATGCAATAGCCGGGGTGTTTGCCCGAAACGGAGTTCCGCTGGAGGGCACCGTGTGCTCCGGGGCTCTGGAGCAGCTCCTCGTCTACGAGATCATGCGCGTCGGCATCGTGCTGGGAGGCAAGCACCCGGTCACGCACCCCGATGCCGCTTCCGAATCGTGCATCTATATCGGAGACCTCCCCGGGATCATCACCGAATCGCATTATCACGGCCGCATCCGGGAATGGGACCCGTTCGGTCATTATCTGAACACTCAGGTGGCCGAGTTCGTCAATGAAAAGAACTACCCGTGCGTGATCACGATTCCTTCGGCCAGCCCGTTCATCATCCCTTACCTGCACATCCTGCATCACTATGAAGAGCGTACCGACAGGGAAAGCATCGAAAAGATGCGCGGGAGCCTTCTGGCTCTCTTCTCGCCTTTTCCTCCGACAGCGGATATTATGTTGGACCTCGGCAAGAAATGGAAGATGGGCTCCCCTTACACCGCATTCACCGAGCTCGACTTCACCGATGCATTGCGGCTGAGGAAATGGATGGTTCCCATAGAAAAGGACGAGATCCCGGTGTGCTCATGGCCTCCTCTTGAGCGCTACACCTTAGACAGGCTGAGCCTGGGCCGCGACCGCGGTCTCTGGTATGTGGAGGAGGCGCGTGAATTCGGGCACGCCCACGCCTGGGTGGTGCTCGTCTGGGCGGCGCTGGCTGGGCTCGCCGGCCCTGCAAGCCGCATCTTCGCCCCCCGGGGGCCGGGAATCAGGCAGAACGCAGGGAAAATTCTCCGCGGGTGCGTCGAGGCCATCCTACACGGGGCGGATATGCTCGTGCCCGAAGATCATCTCCAGGGATCCATCCATGTGAGAGACGGGAGATTCTTCTTCTCATCGGATCCTTTCGCCATCCTCGGACAGGGGAACAAGCACAGTGTCGGGCTTTTCGAAATCATCAAGAAAAAGGCCCTCCTTGACGATATCGACTTGAAGGACAACGCTGGCAAAAGATGAAGGACCGATAGAGCATGGCTGCAAATCCTCTTGAAATAAAGATACTTCTGGTCGGACCCAACTTCGTGTATCAGAAGACGCTTCGCCACATGCTGCACAGCCTCGGCTTCGAGGATGTGGATCAAACGAAAGACGGCGCCTATGCATGGGAGGCCATCAAGAGGATCAGACCCGACATTGTGATCTCTCAGTGGCATATGCCGGAAATCACCGGCATGGCCCTGCTCAAGCTCATCCGGGCGGATGATGCGATCTGCGACACTCCGGTGATCCTCTGCACCGACGAGATCACGAAACCAGACGTGGTCAAGGCCGGGGAGGCAGGAGTGAACGCCATCCTCATCGAGCCTGTCGAGATCGACAATCTCGAATCCAAGATGCGCATCATCATGGAATTCGAGATGAGCCCCGGCACCAGAGAGGCCAAGGCGCTGATGGCCAAGGGAGACCTCTATCTCAAGGAGGAGCGGTTCGAGTCCGCCCTGAGGGAGTACGAGAAAGTGCTCGAAATCCTCGAATCGGCGGAGGTCTACTACAACATCGGCTACATCAAGACCGCAAAGGGCGAATACGACGAGGCCCTGGCCGCGTTCAGGAAGGCGACCCAGATCAACCAGATGTTTGCCAAGGCGTACAAGGCCATGGCCGAGGTCTACCTGCGCATGGGCAGGAAAGACATGGCGGAGAAATATCTGCAGATGGCGGGCGAGATCTTCCTGGAGCGGGAGATGCACGAGAGCGCGGAGAGCATTTTCAACGAGATCCTCAAGCTCAACCCGGACACCATCAATGTGTATAACAGCCTCGGCATCCTCTATCGAAGACAGAATCGGCTCGAGGACTCCATCAAGCTCTACGAGAAGGCCATCAAGATAAACCCCACTGACGAAAACATCCATTTCAATATGGGCAGGGCCTATCTCGAGCTCGACAATCCTCACATGGCGAAGAAGTGCTTTATCAAGGCCCTGAAAATCAACCCGAACTTCGACACGGCAAAGGGCATGATCGAGGCCATCGCGTCGTCGGAGAAGTCAATTACCTGATCCTGCCCTGCTGGTATCTCCTCAGCTCGAAGACCTTCCTGTCCTGGGTCGCAACGATATGGTAGAACTTGTCCTGGGGCACATAGATGTAGGGTACGTCTTCCTGGCGGCGGTAGAGGAAGTGGGAGAGAATCATCCGGTTGACGGCGCGGTGCCCGATGATCATGATGTTGTCAGGCTTGCGGTTCAGGTAAAAGGCCTTTTTGATCCCGATCCTGGTGCGCTCCTTCATGGTTATGTAGCCCTCGCCATCGGGATAGATGTAGTTGTACTTGTCGGCCTTGCGGGCTGAGTAGACATCGGGCATGAACCGCTGGATCTCGTCATAGCTCATGCCTTCGCAGATACCGCTGTAGATCTCGTTGAACTCCTTCAGCGGCACGATGGTGCAGTCCTGCTGGAGGGCGCGGATAGGCTCGGCCGTCTGGATCGTCCTCTTTTTCTCGCTGGTGAAGATGTAGGAGATCTTCTTGTTGCGGAAGAACCTCGCAAGGGCGTGGGCCTGTTCGATGCCCTTGGGCGTGAGGTCCGAATCTCCGCCGATGCGGTCTTCGACGTTGAAGAACGTCTCGGTGTGGCGGATGAGAAAGAGGCTCTTGACCACATCGGTGACCAGACAGTCGCGGATCCGGGAATACAGAGGGAGCTGGTCGGTGAGCTTCTCATCGATGATCCGGTTGTGCAGAGAATCCATGCGGATGAAGTTTCTCTCATCCGAGAGCGGGGCGTAGATCATCCGGTAGTACTCGATCCTCTTCTTGAACTCCCTGACCGCCTCCTCCTCCGTGACGTCCGCGAACTCCGGGGCCTTCACCTTCATGGCGATGCTCATGTCCACGATCTCTTCATCATTGTTGATGCATTCGATAAAGAGGATGGGGTGGTCGTTCAGACGGTCGATGAGGAGCCTGCGCCGGTCGGAGCTCACGTTCGTGGCGTCCAGGATTGCCACCTCGCCTTTGGTGTTCACATACTTTTTCGCCCAGTTGATGTTGATCATGGCGAATCGCTTCCTGAGCTCCACTGCCGCATTGTTGCCCGGATTGAAAAACTCGGCCTCCCAGGTGTTCTTGAGCCTGGCGTACTGCCTGCGGATCTGCCCGTTGTTGAATATCCGGGTGGGAATGTCGTTCTTGGTGAAAATGTCCTTGAGGCGGTAGGCGATGGTGGACTTGCCCTGGGAGGGCAGACCGACCATAACGATGTAGAGTTTCTCGTCCTTTGTGGTCATGTCCCATCCATATCATCTGCCGCAAGTGCGTACAAGAGAGGTTTCAGCCCCCACTTTGAAAACACTTGACAACCACATACCCAATAGTTAGAAGGGCATAGTCGGCTGCTGGGGGATCGTTCAACGGTAGGACAGCGGACTCTGACTCCGTCGATCTAGGTTCGAATCCTAGTCCCCCAGCCAACACTGTTTTAAAAGATGCGGTCCCATCGTCTAGTGGCCTAGGACACCGGCCTCTCACGCCGGAGACAGGGGTTCGACTCCCCTTGGGACTACCAAATATTACC
>ENA-UPXM01000147-UPXM01000147.1-activated-sludge-metagenome-genome-assembly--contig:-NODE-147-length-98182-cov-12.477341_pt1 | contig 98182 bp, 89 predicted proteins | sample MGYA00238178_ERZ772708 | MGnify/ENA primary metagenome ERZ772708 (study PRJEB29002, sample SAMN05720212) | activated sludge metagenome | isolation source: anaerobic digester from wastewater...
ATGAAAGATTAGATACGTCTATTTCCCGTCTGTTTATTATCGCATAGCCATAGGTAAAACAACCTGGTTGTGGCAACAAAAAATGGATTACTATTAATGCCGTTAACAGTGCAGGGTGCTTACTTTCGCAATGATATTGAATGTATGAGTTTTAAACATATTACTGAGAATTTATAAGAATTGAACATTTTATCGGTTGTCAGGTATGACCTTATTTGAGTTTTAGAAAGTATTATCAAAGAAATTATTGTGATTGACAAGGTAAAATGACTCTGATACAGTCTTTTCAAATTTAATGGTAAAAAAGATAAGAAATCATGAAATAAAAAACCTAAGGTAAAGAAGTGTGCAATGAAGAGCAGGACCAGAAGAATGCATTTATTGATTTTCTTTGCCGGTATCATTGGCCTTGTATTTTTTCTTGGTATTACAGAGGCTTGTGCTCAGGTTTCGAAAACACTCATAGACATAAATACTGCATCAGAAAAAGAACTTGAGGAAATCAAGGGTGTAGGCCCTGCTACGGCCAAGAAAATCATAGCCGGTCGTCCATACAAATCAATAGATGATCTGAAAAAGGCTAAAATTCCTGATAAAACCATTGAATCGATGAAGCCTTATGTAAAGGTGGGTGCTGCCCCTGCAGCAGCGCCGACGGCAGTGGAGATGAAGCCAGGTGTTCCGGCCAAAGCTGTATCAGATTCAAAACAGGCGACCCCTGCTAAACCTGCTGCTCCACCAGTGGCAGTAAAAGAAGCGGCAAAGGAAGCTCCGGTGAAGGCACCGGCTGAGAAAGTCAAGGTGTCTACAAAAGCTCATGCCAGGGAAAAGGCAAGGGTACCTTCGAAACTTGCTCCTGGGCAAAAGATCAACATCAATACCGCAACAAAGGAAGAACTTGAAGCCCTGCCCGATGTGGGACCAGTTAAAGCTCAGGCAATTATCGATGGAAGGCCATACAAAGTACCGGAGGACGTCATGAAGGTCAAGGGTATTAAGGAAGGTACCTTCAGCAAGATCAAAGACTACATTGTAGTTAAGTAAATAAATATTCTGAATTGAGCTATCGAAGCCGTATGGCTCAACAAGTAAAAAGGAGGGAAGTGCTTATGAAAAAGATTTTGTTGTCAATGGTTGCAGTTATGGTGTTTGTATCATTTTCTTTTGCAGCAGGACCGAAAACATATCAAGTAACAGGCCCGGTACTGGAGATCAAGGATGATATCATCGTTGTTCAGAAGGGCAAAGAAAAATGGGAAATAGCAAAGGATGCAGCCACAAAAGTAGCAGGTGAGCTGAAGGTAGGTGCCAAGGTTACCATCCATTATACCATGAAGGCTGTAAGCGTTGAAGTGAAAGACGCCGGAAAGAAGGCAGATGCAAAAAAGGCGGAGCCTGCAAAAACCGAGGCGAAGCCAGCAGCGCCAGCCCCGGCAAAGAAGTAGTTTTCACAAAGTATTGTAACAGCGTGGATGTGGTGGCCCCCGAGATATGGGAGCCACCATTTTATTTTTTAGTATTATCCTTGATTCCCTATATGGCTTCTATTGTTGACGGTGGTTTCCTCGTTATATTATAGGTGACGCTCACAACGCCGGGTACTTCACCGGTTATCCTATCCCCAAGTTTCAGTAAAGTGTCAAAGGGAAGTCTTGTGGGAGTTCCTTCGCGTGCATCCTTGCTATCCCAGCACCGTACTTCGATCTGAAGACCAAAATCACGTTTGCCCTTGCGCATGCCGGTTACCCTGTCCTGATGAAGGATGGCCAGATATTGGAAAGCAGATGTCTTGCCTAATTCTTCCTCAACAATCCTCGTGGCTTTACGGACAATCTCCACCCGTTGTGGCGTTACCTCGCCGATCACCCGTGCTGAAAGAGCAGGACCTGGAAAGGGTGGCCTTCCATACAGCTCTTTTGGTAAGCCCAGCGCTCTCCCTACTTTTCTGATTGCTGTTTTTCGGAGTTCTATCACCGGTTCGATGACATGGTAGCCATATGCTTTCTTCGTGTCTATACCAAGCTGGGTGAGGATATTGTGCTGTCTCTTAATTCCTGCAACTGTTTCCTCAACATCAGTGTAATTAGTCCCCTGAAGCAGGTATTTTGCTCCACTTTTTTTCACTAGATCGCCAAAAACTTCTTTATAGAAAACGTGGGTGACTGCATTCCGTTTTTTTTCAGGATCTTCAATCCCCTTAAGGGCGTTGAAAAATTGTTTCTTTGCGTTGATGAGTTCCACAGGTACCCCCAGGCTTTTAAATATCGAGACTACATATTGAGGTTCCTGATGACGCATAAGTCCGGTATCAATAAAATATGTTTTCAATTGTCCGCCAAGGGCCTTGAAACCCAGCAATGTGACAACCGAGGAATCAACACCACCGGACAGGGCATTGATCGCGATCCCGTCTTTCACTTCCTCTGCAATCTCCTTAACTTTATTCTTGATAAACTCATTTAGTTTTAATGCCGCGAGTGGTATCTCCCTGATCTTCCCCATGATTCCTCCTCACTGGTTTTGGATACCCCATCTTAGCGGAAGCATCCTCTGGTTGTCAACGAAAAAATCTAAAGAAATTCATGCCATTTCACTCTTGACACGGGTTCCTGACGGGATGTATTCTCTCAAAAAAGCTATGGGCATAATGTACAACTGGGCGTTTATCATGATTCTCTGTTTGATTCCATTGCTTGATGGATGTTCAGCCTGGCGGACTTCATGCCTTGTGGTATCGGATGCAGAGTCTGGGAGAGTGGTGGCACGCCTGCCAGTGAACCCTCGCGAACCAATCATCATTGAGTTTGTAAACTCGATTTATCTCGCGCCTGTTTGGGAGACTCTTGTGTATGAGCCCCAGGAAGGTCTTTATATAGTAATGGTAGAAAGCCCTTCTGAAGATGTTTTTCGGTATTATGGTCTTGAGCCTGATTCTACAGGCAAGGTGATGTTGCATCGAAAAGTGGGAAAAGTGAGGCTGAGAAGCATTGATTATAGCAGTCACCGTATCAAGGCAGGGAATAGCACCCTTAAGCTCAAAGAGGTTGTTCAGGGTGGCGAGTCACTTCTTCTTGATGTTAAAGATTGTTCAGAATAACAATAAAACATGCTAAGGATAGTGAACATCGATGCCATCGTGATGGAAAAATATCTCTACAGCCGTGGGGTTGCTCTATGAGAGGTGGGAACATTCAGATATATGATTGCCGGATGAATAATTATACCTTCTTTTAAGACAACGGCGCTGTATCAAGCAGCTTCTGTGTTTCCATCTTCTGGATGAGAGGGTATGAGAGGCAGGTATATCCGCACCATTGTTCCTTCCCCCTTCCTTGATAAGATATTGAGACAACCACGGTGTGCCCTGACAATTGACTGGGTTATGGAAAGGCCGAGGCCCATTTTTTCACCTGATTGTCTGGTTGTAAAAAAAGGCTCAAATATCTGATTTTGTATTGATGTTTCTATTCCAGGTCCTGAGTCGACAACGCTCAGGAGGGCGCAGGATCCTATAAACACTCTTTTATCCCGATCCATTATGCGATATTCCCGCTTGACCCTTCTTGTTGCCACGGCGATTGTCCCTCCATTCCGGTATGTAGCATCATTGGCATTTGATATCAGGCTTGCAAGAACCTCTTTGAGAAGCCTTTCGTCCCCCATCACAGAAAGATTCTCGTCTGAGAGGTCAAACTCGATGTTCGCACTGCTCTTTAATATTGGGGAAATTACGGAATCAATATTTCTTACCACATCATTAAGATCCATCGGTTCAGGTTTTATAGGGATGCTGCCACTGAACAACATGAGCTTGTACGCGAGGTTTACCCCAGCCGAACAATGACGACGAATAATCTTAATATGCTCCCGATCCGCTGTGCGAAGGTTTTGTTGGTGTTCCAACGCGCTGATATGGTGGGACATTAACCTGAGAACATGGCCAAAGGCAAGGGCAATGTTATGTGTGGCATGGTATAGGTGTGCGAACCTCTCATCAGTAGGCCATGTGATTTCATCCCTGTTGAATGCTTTTGCTGAACCCTTTACCCACTGTTTAACCATCCGGGCATATCCACTGGTATGTGTCATGAAGATATTTACACCATTCCCTCCAACTCGGTTATGTTGAAAATTATGAGACACTCTGTCCTCCTTTATTCAACAACAGCTCATTGGCTGGTATGCAACTTTCTGTGCTGCTTCTGGTGGTTTGTGAGGCTATCGAACAAGTACGTTAGACCCTCAGAATGTTGTTTTCACCTCCAAATCCATTTCCACACAGTTCACTGCACAGGGGGTCATTCTGCCATTTGCCATCTACGATGAAACGGTATTCGTATACGCCCGGTTTCAGGTACATGATGGCCTTCCAGTTGCCATCTTGTTGCTGCTTGAGCGCCCGTGCACCTGAATCCCACTCGTTGAAACTACCTGCAAGATATACTTGTCTGGCTTCTGGAGCGTAGTACTGAAGGGTAACGCGTTTGTTTTGATTTTTCTTGGTCATTGAAAAGCCTCCTTATTTCTAATGATTTTGTTTGGATTGATATGTCAGAACCCTTTCGATCCTTTTTATGATATTCCCCAGTTCGGAAGCAACCAGCTGGGTACTGATTTCTCGATAACACAGGAGCAGGGGTCTCAATCGATATCCCATGGCCTCCATAAACTTATCCTTTCCCGGAAGAACAAGCATAACAGGTGTTTTAGCCAGCACATTCTGCATGGAATATAGTTCTATCATCCTCTCTTCATTGTCAGGCAGAAGCACGGCTATCGCCTCAAAATCACAGTGATTTAAAAGTTTGCGAAGGAGGCTTTCGGGATGCGTGCAGATTTCCACTCTTTTTTCAGGGTGTTGAGATTGTATGGTTTCTGCGATTATTTTACCGCCTGTATCAGAGGGTGAGGTAAAAAATAGAAGATCCACAGCCTTTCCCCTTCCTTTGTGTAACGTGGAGTAAAAACAATCCTGCAACCAGGTAATATGGACTATAATGATAGCACAGGATCAACCAGGTATGATGTTAAATGATTACTAATGAAATAATAATAAATTATTATTATTTTCCAAGAGACAGCAGATAAGTTCTTAGATTGATTTTCCGGTTGGTCAATCCAAGCTTACTGCGAATGTGATGTCTATGAACATTGATTGCGCTTTCTGATACACCAAAGGCGCCTGCAATTTCTTTTACAGTTTTGCCATCTCTTATGAAATCAGCTACCCGAATTTCGGCCGGGGTAAGTCTCTCTTGGATCAAAGTCAATTTTTTTGCAAAGGGGGAGACAATGTTTTGCAGGTTTGTTTCGAGAACATCAAGATAAATCTTTTGCTCTTCATCAAGGCGCCGTTGTTTTAAGGATTCAACATAGGGCAGGATCAATTTTTTAACATTGAGCAGGATATTGTCCTCAAGCTCAGCCCTGTCTTTCTCACGTTGTTCCAACAGGACTTTGAGGGCAGTGTTGACTTCTTCAAGGCGAAGAGATTTCATTTTGAGTTCCTTCTCAGCTTCCTTTCTGTGGGTGATATCCCGCACGACACAGAGAATATTTGTAGGAAGACCGTCAGCGTTACGGAGGAAGGAGGCTTTGACTTCGACCCATCGTGTTGTGCCGTCATATCGGACATATTCCAATTCGAGTACCCTGAACCTGAAAGGATCGCTCTGTCCCTCATGCTCTTTTGCAATCTCTTCCATGAAAACGTTCATAACAACATCATAGGAGGAGGCTGTTAACGCATCCCTGAGGGACCGCAAAGGAACATGGCCTGGTTCAGGGCCACGCAGGCGTTCAATCGATGGACTGATATAGGTAAAATTGAGATCCATGTCCATCATCAGGATAATGTCAGATACATTTTCAGCGAGAAGGCGATAGCGAGCCTCACTCTCCTGCAAGGCCAGATCTTTTTGTTTGTGCTCGGTGATATCCATCATCATCCCTGTTATGGTGTCTGATTCCAGGGTTGCACTCAAGAGAATATGAAGGGGATAACCTGAATGTGTGACGAATTCCACTTCATAGTTGCTGACCTTTTTGTTTTGCTTGATGAATTCCAAAAAAAGCTTTCTGTCTTCTCTGTTTTTATAAAACGATAGAGAACCCCCTGATTTTGCGTCTTCCAGGGTTGCAAAGCCTAACATGTGTAAGCATGTATTATTGAGGTACAGGACATCACCGTCAAGATTGGTCTGGTAGACACCGACAAGGGCATTTTCAACGAGGTTTCTGTATCGTTTTTCACTCTCCATTAACATGACTTCGCTTCTCTTGCGCTCTGTAATATCTCTTAAATATGCAAGAGAAGCTGGCTCTCCATTATAGGTAATGGCTGCGGAAGAGGCTTCGATGTAAATTATGGTCCCATTCTTTTGGATTCCTTTGAATTCGTATTTCGAAGGAACTTGATGATTTCCCTTCTGTCGCCATCGGTTATATTCAGTTACCATTTCATAGTCATCAGGGTGCACTGTGAGATCATGTGTCTTCCCGATGACCTCTTCTATACTTTTGTAACCGAACATATCCAGAAACTTCTGATTGACATATACATGCCGGTTACCCTGCATTATGGCTACGCCATCATTGGAATGCTCAATGGCTATCCTGAAGTTGTCATCGGGTCCTGTTGGTTTGCCTTTGCAGATAAGGTTATTTTTTCTCATGGAAATGGCTCAATTATATATACACTATTTTCGGACATGATTCCTATGGAGAACTCCAGGACCACTTCCCGGCCAGGTTCGGCTAAAAAAGTGTTTAAAACAGTTTTGTTTACCAGTGCATAAAAGCCCTGATGCATCTTTTTCCCAGCCATGAACAGAAACAATCCGCTTCAGTTATATAAAATTGAATGGTTCTGCAATTAAAGCTGAATAATTTATGATATAAATCCAAATAGTGCCATCAGCGTATCGTTTCAGGTTTTCGACTGGTCAATCTAATGGAATATTCTGAGCCAATCTTTTTCCATACAATAACGGGAAACGGTTACCTGGATATGATGCGAATGTGAACCTGTACGTTGCCATCTGTTGTCTCTTCTGTTATTCCAGGGTCCTTCAGATAACCTATGGCTTGCAGGCGATTGAGAAGCACTGATAACTTTTGGGCCGGGCAATGTACTGTCAGGGTTTGAATGCCATCTCGATATTCCTTCCTTGTTACGACAAACCCGGATTCACGTAGTAGATTTTCAGCGTCTGTTGACGCTGAAAAGATATTTTCTACTGAAAGAGTTATTGTGATGCTGGCTGGGATTTGAACCTCAGCTTTACGGTGTCCAGGTGCGAGTTGAAAAACCTTTTTTTCTCGCTCTTGTTTTCTTTCGTTATCAGTTGACACGCTGACATCTTTCTCTTTTGCAATTAACGGGGCAGCGGCAGGAGGTGCAACTCCAGTTGCAACCGGAGCCTCAGCTTTTTGCTCCATAACAAGCCCAGAAGAAGGCCTTCGGGCTTCAGTCTGGACAGGTGGTTTAACATGCGGTTCTTTTCTGTCAAAATTCTCTTCATCGATTTTTGTCTCAGAAAGCCGCAGGTCTTTTATCTCTTCTTTTTGCCTGTCCACAGTTGAATCTTTGGAAGGAGATTCAATCGTTGCCGGAGGTGGTGTTTGATATGTTTTTATCTCTGGACCGGAGGTTTTGTACGCATAGAGGCCCAGAGCGACGACACAAAGGGTCGCTAATGCCTCGATGGGAATCTTGACATGAAAGGGATAAAAGAGCCTCTTCAGTATACTGCCTTTTTCCGGTGCCTCTTCGCGAACTTGCGCCATGATCTTCTGGGTGAACCATGGGGGTGGTTCAATTTCCGGGAGACCCTCAATAATGGCAATCGCTTTCTCCAAGTCAGCAAGAGCAGATGAACATTTTGGACATGTGACAAGATGATCATCAACAAGCTTTCTCTCTTCAGGAGATAGCATTCCTTCCTGGTAAGCTGCGATTTTTTCTTCAATCTCTTTGCATGTCATCTTATATCACCAACCACGCGCTTGAGGCAGTTCTTCATGGCTTCTCTTGCCCTGAACAAACGAGATTTTATTGTACCTTCAGGTACGCCCAAGATATCACGGATCTCATCGTAAGAAAACTCCTGAATATCCCTTAGTACAAGCACTTCCCTGAATTCATCAGGCAGGGTATCGATGCACTTCTGAACTTCTGACTGTAATTCTTTTCTTTCGAGTTGTTCGAGGGCAGTCTCTTCCTGAGAGGCTGGACTGTCATATACCTGATTGGCTTTAGTATCCACCGGGGCATCAATAGGTACTCCTTCATGATGGGATATGTATCTTGTCTTTTTGAGCTGGTTTCTTGCCTGGTTTAAAGTGATTCGCGTTAACCATGTGGCAAATGATGCTTCGCCCCTGAATTTCCTTATTGCTTTAAATGCTGAGAGAAACGCCTCTTGAGTTATCTCGCATGCTTCTTCATAGTCCCCTGTCATTCTGTATGCCATATTTAGCATCTTTTTCTGATACCTTTCCACCAGTACCTGAAATGCATTAACATCGCCTTTTTGACACATGGACACGTGGTGATTATCATCGTTTTGTTGGGGCTTGTTTCTGTCGCTCTCTCTTTTAGACAGGCTGATCATGTATTTTGTTCCCGGGCGCTTTTTTCAAGATGGGTCGTTGATTATAACCGTTTTCTTGCCCGGGATATCGATTATGAATTCATCAATTAGGCCTCGTTTTCCAGCTGCATCAGATGCTATTTCAAACTTGGCATATAGTCCATCCAGGGTATACATGTCGTAGAGCAGATCATAGATGTATGCTGCAAAAATATTACCCGGAAACTCATAAGGCCCTGTTATTGTGAGCTGTTTTATCTCACACACGTGCATGCCTTCCTTTTCCGCCTCACTCTTAAAGTGGAGTGCCTTTTCAATTGTTGAAAAAACACCGAAAACACCTTTTCCGAAAATCATTGCATCACATACGGCATAAGCATCCATTGACCTGCTCCTGTTTTCCATGAATCAAATATACAATGTATAGACAATAAAAGTAGGAACGATTTCAATAGAAAAAGCCTATACAATCAATATGTATAGGCCTGAAAGCAAGTTGATGCATTGCTCAGTCTATGAATTGAACTCTAAACTCTCCATCCTGTTATACTTATGTCCAATCCTTAGCATTGCTATTGTTATTAATAAGGATACACATAAACCCTCGGTGCAGGTGGATAATAATAGTAGTAATATCGTGGCGGAGGAGGAGGTGGTGGCGGAGGAGCATAGTATACAGGAGGAGAGGCAGCACTGCTGAGAACAGAACCAAGAAATAAACCTCCTAAAATGGCCCCGGGAATCCACCAGCCATTTCCATGATGATGACCACGGTAACCACCGTAATACCCCCGGCAATAACCGCTCGATGGTAACGCAATAACTGCAACAAGTGCAACCGCCAATGTAATTAGGAAAATTTTTTTCATGTTCAACCTCCTGTGCTACTTTTTCTATGATTCAGGGACTTCATATTTTGTATGTCCGTATTCTTTTGATAGCAAGCTGGATGCCATTATTCCATATAATGCAATTTAGTGAAAATATTGACTATTTGTTATATTAAGGAGCACAAAAATAGGTGAAAAATGTCGAAGAAAGGATTCTTTTACGACAAATGTGTCGAAACACAATACTGGAAAATTGGCTACACAATGATATCAAGAAGGGAATCGAATATCTCTTCCTGTGCTTTGACTGACTTGAGGTTTGCCTCATAACCTCTTTTAGCAATTAACACATCTGTTGTTTCCATTGAAAGGTCAACGTTTGAACTTTCATGGGTTTCACCATCCGGGTCATGAAAGGTTGTTCCGGGGGCGTTATCAGGAGTTATGTTCAGTACTGGTAGACCTAAACCATCCTCTACTGCAGCTGACTTTTTGGCCTTATATGAATCTGTATTGCTGTTGGCTATATTACGGGCAGCATTTTCCAGTTTCCTCACAAACATCCAAAGGCCAGATACTGATGCACTCAATCCATTGATCATATTTACATTATCGGTTTGCCTCTTAACGGCCTAAGTGATTAATATCACGTATGAGTTTATAATTTATTCTTCGAGAGCGATACGTTCGGGACAGGAACAAATATTTCCTCTTTGTCCCCTGTGGAAAGCGATGAGGGTCATTTCCATGTTTTTTGCCAGCTCTACTGCAAGGGAGGTGGCTGAAGACACTCCTGTAACGATCTCCATGTTAAGCAGCGCAGCTTTTGATACCAGTTCATAGCTTAAACGTGAGCTTAAAATAAGAATCTTAGCTTCATCTGCTTTTCTGGCCAAAAGAACCTTGCCGATTGATTTGTCAAGGGCATTGTGCCGGCCAATATCCTCAGAAAGGGCGAGGAGTGTACCGTATCTGTCAAAAATACCAGCAGCATGTGTTCCGCCTGTATGTTGAAAGGTCTGCTGGCCCTTTATCAACTTACTCTGGAATTCTGCGAGCTGTGGAAAAGTTATGTTCACTGTCTTAGGAATTTTTGAAAGGGATTGTGAAAGGTTTGTTACTATATCTTTGCCACAGGTTCCACAATGTGTAAAAGAAGATGATTTTCTGGAAATAAATTTTTCAAGGTCTTTGTCTGTAGAAGTTTTCAGATGTACATTCATCCTGTTACCTGATACATCATTACAGTGACTGAGAGTCAGAACCTCCTCGATAGAACCTATCACCCCTTCGGTGAACAGAAAGCCAAGGATAAGGGGGATTTCTTCACCGGGAAGACGCATGGTGATGTGGCAAGGCTGATCATTTATCAATATTTCCAATGGTTCTTCTTGAGCGACAGCGTCATAGATGTTCGTTGTTTTGCCGTTCTCGTATTTTATTATTGGTATATCAACCAGGCTCATTACTTATTACTCAAGTAGCCAAAGTGTTTTTGATAAAGATTTTGAAGTTCTTCTTTGAGTGAGGTGCGGAATTCTTCGTAATGTCTCATCAAATTATAACCTTGTTTTGTTATTTGCGATCCCCCGCCGGCAATTCCCCCAATCTTTCGTTCAAGGAGAGGAAAACCAAGTCTTGTTTCAATATTTTTCAGTGTGGTCCACGCCTTGCGGTAGGACATTTTCATTTCTATTGCTGCTTGGTGAAGAGAACCGGTTGTTTCAATTTTCTTGAGAAGCTGATATGGACCCTCGCCAAATGCTTTTCCATCATTGTCAAGCCAGACTTTGTAAGCTATCTTCAATTCAAATATCTCCCGATATGAAATCTGTCTGCAGATTCCAGCATCTGAAATATTAACATGAAACAGAATCATATCGGTAAAATATTTCTCTTTCGCAGGAGGTAGCGCAATTAGTTGACAGGGGTATTCCCTATGGTATATAACGAATAAAGAAAATTGAAGCAGATTAGGCTGTGCTGATCAGGGGTCGATTATATGAGAGTGTTTTGGTTATGCAGTAATCTTGAAAATGTTATTTTTATAAGAGATCTTTTAGCCAGCAGATGAAAGAAAATAAAGGTTTTTCAAAAAGTCGCAACAGCAGAGTAAAAACCGTTTTTAACGTTATTGGAGAATCTGGGGTGTTACCTTTACGCCCGGCAAAATGTTCGTATACATGAAAAGCAGTGCTTCATCTCGGGGATTCATTGGGGTTTTGCTATCCGATGAAGGAACACGGGTTTTTGGAAAATGGGCCTGTGGAGTTATTGAACGGGGAGTGGAACGGTTAATCATGAACGCTCTCATAGAGGAAGAATGCATTCTAACAGAGGGTGGGAACAGAAAATGAAAGGATTTTTTTCGTTGCCAGGAGAGCGATTATTTCATGTGGCAACCCTCAGCGCCCTTGGATTTCTTCTGTTATTTTTTGTTGGAATCATATCATCTCTTGCCACATACACTGATTGGAGACAATTTTTTTCTATTCTTTTTTCAAAGGAGATTCTTTTTGCAATACGGCTGACACTTTTTACATCAACCATGGCGACTATTATATCAATGGTCTTTGCTGTGCCAGCTGCATATGCAATTTCAAAAACAAATTTTCGCGGAAAAAATATTGTGGATACGATTCTTGATCTCCCAATCGTGATATCTCCCATAGCCCTCGGGGCAGCATTGCTTGTCTTTTTTAATACATCACTGGGCAGGGCACTTGAAGGAAACCTCATGCGCTTTGTTTTTGAGGTTCCGGGCATAGTGCTTGCCCAATTTACTATCATCAGTGCCCTGGCTGTAAGACTGTTAAAAGCAACCTTTGACAGCATCAATCCTCGATATGAACGTGTAGGCAGGACCCTGGGTTATACAAAGATAAAAGTATTCTTCAAGGTGACCCTCCCCCTTGCAAGAAACGGGTTGATAGCAGCGTCTATTCTTACCTGGGCGCGAGCGGTTGGTGAATTTGGGGCAACAGTGACTGTTGCTGGGGCCATGAAGATGAAAACCGAAACATTGCCCATCGCTATCTTTCTCAACCTCGCGCAGGCTGAAGTGGAAAGGGCTATAGCAGTGGTTTTTGTCTTGGTAGCCATTGCAGTCATTGCTCTTGTAATACTTCGGCGATTTACAAGCAGAAGGCAAACATCATGATTTCCATCAGGAATATTTCTGCCAATGCCGGTAGCTTCATCCTGAAAGATATCAACCTTGAGATCAAGGATGGGGAGTATTTTGTTGTAGTGGGTCCAACTGGTTCCGGAAAAACTATTCTCCTCGAATGCCTTGCCGGTCTTCAGCGATTGCGTGGAGGAGAAATCCTGATATCTGGCAAAAACATAACACCTGTGCCACCAGAAAGGCGTGAACTTGGCTATGTCCCGCAAGACTACGCCCTTTTTCCATTTTTGGATGTCAGGGAAAACATTATTTTTGGATTACAGCCCAAAAAAATCTCAAAGCAGGAGTTGGAAAAAAAGGTGAGCAGTCTGGCAAATCTTCTCAGTATCCACCACCTTCTCGATAGAAATGTTCGCACGCTGAGTGGTGGGGAAAAACAGCGTGTTGCAATTGCGCGGGCCCTCGCCATCTCACCCAAGGTTCTGCTTCTTGATGAGCCAATGGGAAGTCTGGATGTGAGAACTGCCAAATATTTGAGACTTGAATTGAAGAGATACCATGAAGAACTGGGCATCACAACTATCCATGTTACCCATAATCTTATTGAAGCAGAGGAGATGGCAGAGAGAATGGCTATTCTTCACATGGGGCAGATAGAGCAGGTTGGGACGCCTGATGAAGTTTTCTTCTACCCCAAGAGTCCATTTGTGGCTGATTTTATCGGTACTCCGAATATACTTGATTGTGATTATTACAATGATATTGGCCATGGCCTCATAGAAGCAGTGTGCGGAGGTGTACCCATAATTCTCCCCCATCACGACGGGCCGGTAAGGAAACTTACACTTTTGCCGAGGGATGTATATGTGACTACGCGGACGCCCCCAGGTCCGGGCATTAACCGGTTTAGGGGTACAGTGATGGAGATTACACCCTTTTCTTCATTGATCAAGCTTACCATAAAGGTTGGAGAGATCAATCTCCTTGCAGAGTTGCCCCAGGACATCTTTGAGGAGATGGATATCAGGACCGGACATGAGGTCCATCTGATACTGAAACTCAGGTCATTGAGAGTATACTAAACAAGGCAGGTTAGAGGGCATGGGCAATGGGATAGGGCACCGGGCAAAGCAGGTGCGGAATTAAAAATGAGAAAAACTGGAAGGGCATAAAAAAGCAACAAAAAGTCAAAAGCAAGAAGGGGAACCCATTCCAGTAAGAAATGCAGCGTGTTACCGATTGTGTGTCACGGGCACGGGTTTAACGTATTCTAATATTGCTTCCACGAGGCCTGGAATGTCGTAGCGTTCTGCTTCGATGTGAACTGTAAGGCCAAGGCTATTGATGGTTTTAGTGGTTACGGGTCCAATTGAAGCTATTACCATTTTTCCGAGGGTTTTTTTCCCATAAAGAGTAACAAAGTTTTTTACGGTTGACGAACTGGTAAATGTTATTATGTCAGGTTTTGACGTTAGTGGGACAATGTTTTTCGGTAATGCTGTGCGGTAGATTGGTATGACGTCACATGTTCCCCCGTGATCCCTCACGAACCTGACAATGATATCACGGGCCTCTTCTGCGCGGGGCAAAAGAAGTCTCTTGCCATTTATTCCAATGGTTTTTAATGTCTCAACTATTCCTTCGGATGTAAAAGTATCGGGTATAAAATCGGGAATGATGCCCTTTGATTCAAGAAGCGAAGCTGTTGCCTGACCAATGGGCAGAATTTTTACTCCGGCCAGCGCCCTTGCGTCCCTGGTCTTGGCGGAAAGGGCCTCAAAAAATACCGATACAGCATTGGTGCTTGTGAAAATAATACAGGCATATTGATCGATAATATCTATTGCATGAGATAGCTTCCTGTTGGGCCTTATAGGTTTGATATCAATGGTAGGGTAATACAGGACCTCGGCGCCGGATTCGGTAAGTTTCTCACCCAAGCGGATTGATTGGTGCAGTGCCCTGGTAATAGCAATCTTTTTGCCCATGAGCGGTCTGCTCTCAAACCATTGAAGCTGTCTGCGGAGGTTGATTACATTACCCACAATAATTATTGCCGGGGGCTGTATCCCGGCTTTCTCCGCAACTATATCGATTTCTCCGAGCTTACCAACCACAACTTTCTGTTTGGGAAGCGTACCCCACTGGATAAGACATGCCTGGGTTTCCGGGCTTCTTCCACCTTTGATCAGCCTTTCTTTGATAGTTCTTAAGTTTTTAACACCCATGAGAAAGACCAGAGTGTCAGGCCCTGTGGCAAGTTCATTCCACCGGATGGTTGATTCTGTCTTTTTCTCATCTTCGTGGCCGGTTATAAAAGCAACAGTAGATGCAAAATCCCTGTGTGTCAATGGGATACCGGCATAGGCTGGAACTGAAATAGCCGATGTTATCCCGGGTACAATCTCAAAACTGACACCATGTTCTGCCAGTGCCTGCGCCTCTTCCCCGCCACGGCCAAAAATGAAGGGATCACCACCTTTCAGCCTCACCACGACAACATCTTTTTTTGCCTTGTTTACGATAAGGGCATTGATATCCTTCTGAGGTAGTTCGTGCTTTGATGCTTGCTTACCCGCGTAAATTATTTCTGCATCCTCTTTGGCGAAGGCAAGAAGTTCTTTGTTTACGAGAAAATCATAGATGATGACATCTGCCTTCTGGATCAGTTCAAGGCCACGGAGTGTGATAAGTTTGGCGTCGCCCGGTCCTGCACCGACGAGGTATACCTTGCCCATGGTAATGCTCCCAGTTGCCGGCGTTTACTTTACCTGGCTTGCGACAGCCTGGCTGAGTACTATTTTTGCCTGAGCCACCTTTTTGTAATACTTTTTGGTTTTAGCCATATCGCCTGCTGCCACGGCTTTCAGCAGATCCCCCTCTGCTTCCGCAACGTCCAGCAGCTTGTAATAGTCAAGGGACTCTTTGAGGTGTGCCAGAACAATCATGCCCGTAATAATGGGATGGTTGTTCGTAACGTTTGCGTCTTTGAACCGAACGCCGTGTTCGAGTTCTACTTCAAGGCCGGTTGTAAATTCTTTCAGGTCAATCTTCATGTTCTCCACGTTAACCAGTGACAGAATCTTCTTTGCCTCTTCAGGCAGTACTGCCGCCTTTTTAAGCTTTGTCCAATCTCTTATTTCGATTTCTTTACATATCTTCTGTACTTCTGACTTGGTGATGTATTCAGGCAATTTCATGGTGACCCCTTTCTTTAACTTTTAATATTTTATAACCCCCTGTTATTTGGCTGTAATTCTAACAGAACTCCAATAACTCTACAAGAAAAGATTGTGAAGGAATTATGCGATAATGGCTCACTGTCCTAATTTCTGCTGATGCTACTCGATTTCTGATCAAGATTGTCCTTTTACCGGGTAAGGTTGCCGAGAATCGTTTGCCCATCATTTCTAGTTATGGCATTCGGTTTGTGTATCAGATAAAGAGGTTTCGGACAGGGGTGAAAAGATATTGGGACATGTCCCCATTGTCACAATTCTGCAGAAGATTCTGGGATATAGTTCTGGAGGTTTCTTTAAAAGGGCCGGTGTTGCAGGTTGTAGGCTTCAGCAGTTTCTATCTTCAGTTTTGTTGACGAAACCTCGTATTGAATCAGGCAGGAGTATCTATATAAAGAGCTTGTCTCCCTGATTTAGGGATCGCCATCGAAACAGGATAGCACTGTGATCTTCTATCCTGGGTTAACCAGTTCATAGTCACGCCTGCGGGCGTCCGAAACCAGAAGATCAACATTATCCACTGGTACCCCAACCATTCTGAGTGCGTCAGTAGCGAGACGAAGGCTAGTTTCCATCAATTCCGGGAATGCCCGAGTTGCACCTGCTTGAATAAGCTTGCCGCTTGCCTCAAGATCCCAGGCTCTCGCGATCACGGGTATGCTGGGATAGTTATTCTGCATGTGGGAGATGGCTTTCAGGGTAATCTTTTCCTGGGCCACTGTTAAGACAACAAGTGCTGCTTGCTCTGCATGGGCAGCTGCCAGTAATGCAGGATTGGCGATGTCTCCATAGTAAACCGGAAAACCATCTCCTTTTCCTTTTGCAACCCTCGCTGGGTCATTGTCAAACGCAATAAAAGGAACATTGGAGGAATGAAGGAGAACTGCCACCACATGGCCTACTCTTCCATAACCGCCGAGGATGACCCTTCTTTTAATCTCGCCGGTTTCATCCGGTATGGATATGATGTCTTCAGCACTTTTCTTTGGCATGAAATACCCCGCCAAATAATTACCGAGTTTGGCCATTAGAGGTGTGAAGAGCATACTGACCGATATTACTTCAATTCCCATTACAAAAGTATCGTTATCAATAACCGAAAGCACTTTTGCTGAACTAAGAAGGACAAACCCGAATTCTCCTCCCTGGGCAAGAAGAAAGGAAATCTTTGTGGAAATACTTCTATTCATCCCAAAAATGAGGCAGAGTGCACCCATTACAATAATCTTTATGCATATGACTGCTGCAGCATATTTGACAAATGCCAGGGGGCTGGCAACAATTGAGCGCAGGTCAATGGACATACCAACAGCCACGAAAAAGAGGCCGATAAGAATCCCTTTGTATGGTTCTATATATGCCTCAATCTGCAGGCTATAGCGAGAAACAGACAGGAAAACACCCATTAGGAATGCCCCGAGAGCAAAAGAAAGACCGGCACGATGCATGGCCCACGCAGACAGAAAAACTGAGAGCATCATCACCACTACAAAACCTTCACGGTTTCTCTGGTGAGCTAATCTTTCGAGTGCAAAAGGCACAACGTATTTACCGAGTGTAAATATGAGGAGAAAAAGGCCCAAGATTATTCCAAGTTGCTTCCATCCGGGTATGCTTATAGAAAATGCGCCTGGGCCTGCTAACATGGGAATCAGGGCCAGCATGGGGACTACAGCAAGGTCTTGCATGAGGAGGACCCCAAAAGCAGCACTACCCTGAGGGCTTGCTACCTCGCCTTTGTCATGAAGCATCTCCATGACGAGAGCAGTAGAAGACATGGCCATGGTTAGGCCCATAACGAGCGATGCTTTCCAGTGCCAATGGTTCCACAGAGCAAAACCAGTAATTGCCAATGCTGTAATAATGATCTGCAGGGAGCCCAGGCCGAAAACCTCCCGCCTCAGAGACCACAAACGCGAAGGTTTGATTTCAAGTCCGATTACAAAGAGAAGAAGCACAACCCCAAGTTCTGCAAAGCTTCTGACCCCTTCTACGTGGGTTGTTATGTATGGGCCGGGTGTGTGGGGACCAACAACGATTCCAGCAACCAAAAGTCCCGCGATCGATCCAAGACCAAGGTGCTTGAACAGTGTAATCATCAGGGAAGCGACAATCAGAAGGATAGCGGCAGATGTAATAAAACTATCAAGATCCATGGATTTGAAGATGCCCCATGTTGCGAGAGTCCCTCACTAATAATACAGAATGAATATAAACTTCGTCAAGAAAAGTAATCGGTGATAGAACATGAATCAAGAGTGTTCCTGGGTTGCCCATAGGTTCTTTCAGGTAAGTTGAGAAGATATAACTGTGAAAGACCATGGTGGACATGAAAATAGGGGTGATTCTTACAGCAAAATATCGTTTTCAGCCACCACTTTGAAAAGAAAACCTGGACACCTAAAGAATTCATGAATTTGTTCTAGATTTTCAGTTTACCATGTTTGCTACCCATTTGAACAGGGCTTTTCATTGCGATATAATGTTTTGTTACAGAAAAACACTGCACTATGTTCAAAGATTTATCTTCACACAATATACCGATAACATTGAAGCTGTGCTAGCTTTGCAGTATAATCGAAGAGTAGAATAAGTAAATGGTAAGGCAAATGAATCTTTCCCATGTTATGCCCTTCGAAATATGTTCGATACGACCCCCTACTGAGAACTACAGCCTGACTTTTCGATTAACCAGAAACTGTGGATGGAACAGGTGCATGTTCTGTCCTGTTTATAAAACAGGTGCCCTTTTTTCACGCAGGAGTATTGAGGAAGTTAAGCGTGATATTAATAATGCAAAACAGATTGATGATATCTTGGTCGATGCCGGGTTATTCAATAATTCTTTTTCTGCAAAATCCTTCCTGGATATCGATAAAATAATTTTAGAGATACGAAAGGCCAACCCTGATTGTGACTCAATACCATTATCGCCTGCGAAAGGCAAGGGTGCTCCCACAGCAACCACGCATGAGGATGAAGATGAAAGAATGGCCTGGTTTTCTTCATGGTTCAGAGAAACACCTGCCATTGAGGAAAGTGTCTACCATGTGGCTACCTGGCGACGCTATGGAGGCCGATCGTGCTTCCTTGGTGATGCGAACTCCTTGATCCTGTCGGCAGATTTCTTCTCAGAGGCTGTAGATTACATGAGGGATCGATTTCCTGCTTTGAGCCGTTTTACTATTTACGGAAGGACAAAATCTGCAGCCAAAAAGAAACTTGACGAAATGAAGGCATTTTCCAGGGCAGGATTGGACAGAATTCATTTCGGTATTGAAAGCGGAAGTGATGGGGTACTTTCCTTTATGAGGAAGGGCGAAACTGCGAGAGACCACATTGAAGGATGCAGAAAGACAAGAGAGGCCGGAATATCTCCTTCTGTTTATGTCATGCCCGGTCTTGGCGGTGCAAAATGGTCTATTGAGCATGCAATTGAGACAGCCAGAGTTCTTACAGAGGCAAAACCTGATTATATCAGGCTTCGAACCCTTGAAATATTTCCCGGTACCGGTCTCTTACAAGCTATGAAAGCTGGAGAATTTAAGGAGGCAACAGAAGACCAGATAGTCAGGGAGATAAGGGTCATTGTTGAACAAACCGATTGCGAGACTGAAATAGTGAGTGACAGCGCATCGAACCTTCTTGACATAAGCGGGAGATTGCCCCATGATCGCGCACGTATGCTGAGTGTTATTGACGGTTACCTTGGTCTTTCGGAGAGAGAGAAGATCGTTTTTAGCCTTTCATCCAGGCTGAATTCCTTTGTCGGGCAATACGGCGGAATAAGCGACGACATTGGAGAAGCAATCAGACCATATGTACGGGATGGTGCAATCGATCCATCAGGGGCTTCTGATGAAGAACTGAAGTGGGTTATCCGGCTTATCCGGTCAAAACTCATGCCGTAGAAAACATCTGGGAGTTGGAGATTCCCATTGTCTGCCTCTTCTGTCTCATTCACTCCATCAATGGGTATGGCAGTATAATCTGGTCGCGTTTAATACGAAAAAGAGAGATTATGTTATACAAATTCAATGCACTGTGATAATTCTGAACAAACAGAATCAATGAAAAGATGACATCAAGGTCTCTCATGAAAGACCTTGAGGGGAGTAAAAAGAGTATTTGCCAAGGTATTGAAACCCTGCAGGCAGCTGGTATCCCTGAAGACCACAAAAGAGGAATGAACAGTTATATCCCCATCGAAGGCTATAGAGTGTAGTACCTGCTGTGTCAGTGGGAGAAACCCTCCAGCCTACTTTTTGTTTATGCGCATTTCAAGCCAGATAAAATAAAGGATACCTATTGCCGAGGTTACCGTTGAAGGAACTGCTGTCTGCGGGTTGAAGAAGACAAGGGCAAGGGCCCCTGAAAGGCCATAATTTTTAAAGGTTACGAGAAGCTCGAAACTTGTCACCGTTGATTTTTCAAATTCAAGCAAGCTGCCTGCCCTTTCGATGGCCCACCCCAAGACAAACGTGGTCAGGATGGCTACAAGTGCAACAGGAACGATTGATAGGGGCTGTTGGATGAAGATGTCTCGATTGAGGCCGGTAATAATGTAGATTATAAGAAAAAAACTCCAGTTTGTAATGGGGCCCTTATACAGGTCAATCTTTTTTAAAAGGCCGGTCCATATCAAAATTCTCGACAAAAGAAGGGGACCGATAATCAATTCACCAAACACGAGGAGAAGTTTCATCGGGCTAATGAATCCTGTGCCAAGAAAAGTAAGGGCAACCAGAGGTGTGATCATGAGGCCACCTATGTATGCCCCAATGGTTCCGAACAGGGCAAGCTCCATATTCCCACGGAGAAAAAGGGAGAAAGGTATAACTGCCACTGCAGGAGGGACCGCCGCAAGAAGAATAAATCCATTCCAAAAGGCCTGATCCTTGATAACAAGCATGCTCAGGCCGATGAGAATAAGTCCATGGAGAAAGAAATTTCCTATAATACCTGCAAGGCTCGATTTGATGAAGGTTTTTGCCGATCGAAAAGTATCTCCACTGATGCCCAAGCTTGAGATGGTCATAATAACTGCAAGGCCAGGGAGGATCAACCGTTGTGTATAATGTGCTCCTGTATCCCAGAGAAACCCAAGGATGAGTGCCAGAAGGAAAATCATGTTTCTATTGTTCAAAATTTTCAGCGGAAATGTAGTCATAATTGTCCTATTTTCCTTCAAACGAGATGGATATGCAATGAAAAACGGATTGGACAATCTACAAAATGTTCTTTACACAATCGATTCAATGTGCTACATACTCTTCAAATATCCTATCGTGGAAGGTAATGGCAGAACTATTCCGTTTCGGGGTTTCTCTCGACAAAGCTCTCCTTGATAAATTTGATCGCTACATACGGGAGCGCAACTATTCAAATCGTTCCGAAGCATTTAGAGATCTAATCAGGCAGGAACTTATAAAAAAAGAATGGAATGAGGGTGACGATGTAGCAGGGGCTATCACGCTAATTTACGACCACCATAGACGAGATTTACTGAACAAAATAACCGACCTTCAGCATGATTTCCAGAAGGTTATTATTTCAACGCAGCACATTCATCTGGACCATGACAACTGCCTCGAAATTGTTGCTGTTAGAGGAAAACCTGAAGAAATAATAAGACTGACTGACATGCTTAAATCAATCAAAGGGGTAAAACACGGAACGTTGAGCATGTCAAGTACAGGCAAGGATATTGAGTAAGGAGTATTATTTTTTGCTGAATTGTGTCACGAATAATAAATTTGTAGCATTAACGCTGGTTCAAAGGATAAACTCTGAGTGAGGAAGAAGACTGTGAGAACAACCATTGCTCTAAAGGATGATTTGATGATGAGGAGTAAATTTCATAGGTCAACTAAAAAGTTGTTGCAACGAACATATGCACAGCATTATGTGGTCGTAGTTCAGATGATGGTTGGGGATTTGTAATGGCTTGGCTTGTTTACTTGGTAGATTACGGTATCGTTGGATTGCTGATTCTCCTGTCCATAATTTCTTTGGCAATTTTTATCGAACGGTGGGTTGTACTCAAGAAGATTGATCCTGCTCATTACAAAGGGAGCAGACGCATCCTGGAAATAAAGATAACGCAAAAACTGGGAGTGCTTGCCTCCATTGGGAGTAACGCACCTTACATTGGTCTGCTGGGAACTGTGCTAGGCATCATGTTGACGTTTTACACTGTAGGTGTTGAGGGATACGTCGATGCCACACGGATCATGGTTGGGCTTGCCCTTGCTCTCAAGGCAACCGCCATAGGCCTGGTGGTAGCCATACCATCCATCGTCTTTTACAACATACTTTTGCGTCGTGTTAAAGTGATCCTTCTGGAGTGGGATGACCTGCATGGATGAGAAAGAATTCGATTATATCAACATGATCCCTTTCATCGACGTGATGCTCGTGCTTCTTACTATAGTACTCATGACGAGCACCTTTGTGGTAACCGGTATCATACCTGTTGAGCTGCCGCGGGTGGCTGGAAAACACGAAGCTGCCACGGTGACGCACGTTGTGGTGATTGATAAACAGGGTGCTCTCTCTTACCAGGGCAAAGCTATCACCCTTCTTGATCTTAAGAACATTGTCATTGATGTGCCAAAAGAAACGCCATTCCTCATAAAGGCAGATAAAGATATCCACCTTCAGAGTTTTGTCGAAGTCCTTGACCTTATCAAGACAGCTGGCTTCAAAAAAGTAAGTCTCCAGACCGAGTGGGTTGGCCAATGAAAGAAAATCACTTAGGAGCACTTGTCTCTGTTACTGTGCATTCATGCGTTATACCACTACTCGTGGCCGCATCATTATCAGTTCAGATTGCGCCGGTTAAAGTGGTAGAAGTCGATTTTTCCCTGATAAAAAATCAGCAGAGGATGAATTCGACGCTGGATAGTGAAAAGAAGATAATTGAGGCAAAACCAGTTCTCTTGAAAGGTAAAAAATCATCAAGAGGCATATTTGAAATGGATCACCCTGTTCAGGAGAGTCCACAAACCGTTCCGGTAAAAGAAGGGCTTGATGCATCTCCTGTTCCGACGATTGTCACAGCGTCAGATGACCAAGGCGAAATGGTTGTCCATGGTGTCCCGGCAACTTATGCAGACTCTTCAGGGACAGGCAAGTTCCTTCAACCGCACGGCAGCCTATCAGGCAGTTTGAAAGGGAGCGGCCAAGGGTTTGGACAAGGCGGTGAAAGCTTGACAGTGGGAAGCAAAGACTACAATTATATCCGCGATGCGGTGATCAAGAACGTCAAATATCCTGAACAGGCAAGGAGACTCGGATTAGAAGGAAAGGTGCTTCTTTCTTTTATTGTGTTGGAAAATGGTACTACGAAAGAGATTAAGGTGATGCAGAGTTCCGGTCACGCGCTATTGGATAAAAGTGCAAAGGAGGCTGTGGCATTGACACGTATTTCCAGAAGGACGCCATACAGGGTTGCAGTTAGTCTTCCTATAACATTCAGGCTTCAATGACCAAACCATGACAGAATGTAGAATTTATATATCGATTATTCCTTCTGGTGCCAAGCTATGGTTGGTGTTGAAAAATGGTTAGAAAATGATAGAGAGGTTTCAGTGAAAATAGACTGTAACGAGGGTTAGGCAGGTGTAAGGCTAACGTTAGCAGGAACTGCCTCACCCTTTGTAAGAAAGTAACGAACAATATACCCCATACTTTTTCTAAATTAGAGCAAAGGTGGTGGTAAAAGGAGGAAAGGATAATGAAGGCAGCATCAAAATTTGTAATAGGCCTTCTTCTCTTCGCCTTTGTCACAGTAACATGGGCATTAGCAGAAGAACCACAGAAAGGAAAAAAGGAAGAAAAGGCAATATTGGAAGAGATTACCGTAACAGAAGCCCCGTACACCAACCCTGTTACTCCTGTTGATACCCGCTATGGTACTCGTTATAATCTGGTGACTGAAGAACAGATCAAAGAACAGAATGCCCTTGACTTCCAATCCACCCTGCGTGATGTTCCGGGGGTTATGTTCCAGAGCAAGAATATTGTAGGAAGCCAGACGAGTCATAGCCTGTACATTCGAGGCCGAGGTTCGAGCCATCCAAGCGCAGATTTTTCCATTCTATTCGACGGCGCTCCCCGCTTTGGCGCATTGTTTGGACAGGTTCTGGGCGATGGTATCCCCGTTTCCGCAATCGAGAGGATTGAGATCTACAAGAGTCCGCAGCCATCCCAGTTCGGCAGTGGATATGCATCGATCAATATCCTGCCAAAATACCTTAGGAAAGAGGGTCAGGAGGCTGTGTTCAATGCAAGTGCCGGAAGTTACGGTACTGTTGATGAAGATTTTTCTGTGGGCGTCAAAAGAGGACCGTTCGATATTTACATGTCTCAGAGCTGGGTGAGAACAGACGGTCATCGTAACCATTCAGGTGCTGACCAGGAAAGCTATTATGCCAATGCAGGCTATCAAATTAGCAAAGAATGGAATATCAGATTCCTGGTGAACTACGTGGACAGTAAAACCGAGGCGCCTATGCCTGACGCCATACCAAACGCAAAGAATGGGGTAAGTTGGCCTGGAGCAGAGCGTTATGATACTGAAACCTTTTTTACCACTTTGACACTTAATCACGAATATGATCGTTTCAGCGGCTACCTCAAATCCTATTATAATAATACTTATTTTGACCTCTTACAGGAACTGAGAAATGGCGTTCGGTACGGGGGTAATACTGGCGGGTTGAAGTCCAAACAAGAACTCGGGCTTTACGGAGTCCGAGGCAGGGAAAAACTCCATCTTTGGCCGGGTGGGGAAATTTTGGTCGGAGCAGATTTGGATATGACAAAACTAAAAAACACTCAAAAAACATACAGTGGGTTGGCGACTCCGGGAATTAATGGAGGTCTGGCAAAAAGGGTTTGGGATTTCCCAGATACAACACTCTTTTCACCTTATCTGGCAGTAAGTCAGCTGGTCGGCCGTTCCGATAATTTCCATATAATCCCCTCTGCAGGTTTTCGACATTTCGTTCATGACGAGTTCAAAGATAAATCATCATCCCAGGCCGGTCTGGTAATAGGATACAGACATACGGACCTTAGCCTCAATTATTCCCGAGGCGTCAACTATCCCTCTCCAGTCGCATTGATGAACATGGTTCTCGAAAGCTCGCCAGTGACAAAACCAGAGCAGTACTGGAAAAAATTAAAGCCGGAAGTGGTGGATCATTATGAAATTGGTTTAACCCATATCTGGCCAAAGGCAGCCTCTCTGGGGGCAACAGCCTTCGTAGACAAGGGGAAGGATCGTTATCAGGCTTACATGTTTGGACCAATCCCAATTCAGTTTAACGACCCGATAGGCAAATACGAGATTCGCGGATTTGAGCTCACAGGCACTTTATCGCTCATCAAAAACCTTGAACTTTTCGCCGCTACCACGTGGTTGGATGCCGAAGCCACTGGCAGTAACAGAATTAAACGAGACCATTTACCCTACACTCCCAGTTTTCAGTTTCAGGCAGGTGCCAACTGGACGTTCCTGGAAAATTTCCGGCTTTTCATGGATATGCAGCACCTCAGGGGCCTTTATCAGGGCACGGTCTCACGAGCCGGTGGTTTTAACATAGGTGACCCGGGACCCATAAATAAGCTCGATGATATTACACTGTTTAACGCCCGCTTGAGCTATCGCTTCAATTATAAGGCGCTCCGGCTGAATGATTCGGAAGTTTTTGTAGCAGTAAACAATATTTTTGACCAAGAGTATGAATATGCCAAAGGCTACCCTATGCCCGGTACGACTTTTTATGCCGGAATCAGTCTGAGGTTTAATTGAGTTTGGTTCTTTCTATTACAGGGGATTGCGTTATCCCAACCACATAAAGGGTTTCCCCTTGATGAATGAATATATACCGGAACGGTGAGTCTGGAAAAGGATCTGTCAGTGCTGACAAAAACAACGACATTTCTGGTTATTATGGTAATAGCATTTGTATTTTTTTTCGCTGGATGTTCGAAGAGCTCAAAAGACGGGAACGCGCAGACCATGAGGTATATCGTGACTTCGGATACTATCCTGTCTGGGATGGTCGCTGCTCTTCTGCCACCGAATCGCTATTCAGTTGAAGCAATGCTTCCGCCGGGGCAGTGTCCAGGCCATTATGACGTTAAACTATCGGACATAGAGAAAATGAAGAGGGCTGCACTAACCCTTTCCTTCAAAGGCATCCCTTTCATGAACAAAACTGTTTTGGAGGTCAGAGCGCAACTTCTTGTTGATGCTGAAGACCGCAACTGGATGGTGCCGGATTCATACATATATGGGTTGAGCCTGCTTGCCGATGGGCTCTCAAAACATTTTCCCGAAGATCGCGATGAGATAATGAGGAGAAAAAACGATGCGATCCGAGAAGTTAGAGCGGAAGCAAACACCCTCACTGAAAAGATTAATAAGAGAGGGGGCATTGGAAAGCCAGTCATTGCTTCTTCCATGCAGAAGCAAACTCTCCATTGGATGGGTTTCCATGTTGTGGGAGAATACGGCAGGCCGGAGGCAATATCGGCAAGAGAAGTCGTGCAGCTTTCAAAAATAGGGAAGGATCAACGAGTGATAGCTGTGGTGGACAATCTTCAGTCAGGGCCCGACACAGGAAAAGGAATCGCAGAAGCACTAGGGGTACCACATATTATCCTGACGAATTTTCCATCGGAAGAAGGCTATCTTGTCACACTGGGAGAGAATGTTAACAAAATGTTGTCTGCTGTGGTCCAGAAATGATACTGAATCTATTATGAATGAGCATATTATTGAACTGAGCGGGGTAACAGTCCGAAAAGCTAAAGGGGTGTTGCTGGATGGAATCAGCCTGAATGTAGCGCGCAATGAATTTGTAGGGATCATTGGGTCCAATGGGGCCGGTAAGACGACACTCTTAAATGTTATAGCTGGATTTGAAAGGTTTGAGGGGGAACTCAGTCTTTTCGGAAAACCCGAAAGGTGGAAGCGATCGCGTGAAACAAGGGTTCGCGTCGGTTACATTCCACAATTATTCCAAATAGACCCGGCATTTCCAATTCTTGTGTCAGAGGCTGTAATGACAGGCGCAATCGGGCGGGTCGGACTATTCCGCTCTCCCGGGAGGAAAGAGAAAGAAAAGGCGATGGGTCTTATGGAAATGATGCGTGTGGCTCATCTTCTGGATAGACCACTTGGACAGCTCTCTGGAGGCGAACGGCAGAAGGTGTCATTAGCGCGCGTGATTCTTCAGCAGCCCGATATCCTCCTTATGGATGAACCAACTGCGAATCTTGATATTGCTGTCCAGAAAGAAGTATTGAATCTTATCAATGAAATTCACCAAAAAGAAAACTTGACTGTTCTTTTTGTCACACACGACTTCAATATGATTCCGGCAGGCATGAAACGTGTTGTTCTGCTGAATCATGGGAAAATTGTTTTCGACGGTGACATTGATGTTGCTCTGTCCGGGGATATGCTCAGCACTTTGTTCCAGTATCCACTGGAGACATTTGAGCGTGACGGAAGAAGATTTATCTCTTATGGTTGACCAGATAATGGATGTTTTAACGTACCCACCCATTCAGAAAGCTGCTCTTGCATGTATCCTGTGCGGCGCAAGTTGTTCGCTGTTGTCGGTATTTGTTGTTTTGATGAAAATGCCGTTAATAGGTGTCTCGATGTCACACGCCGCTTTTGCAGGTGCTGTAATGGGTATGTTGCTTGGGTTTAATCCATTCCTATGTGGTTTTATTATGTGTCTTCTTGCGGCAGGAGTACTCGGTCCACTTTCAGATCGCACGGATATAGCCCCTGAAAATGTGCTTGGCATTATGTTTTCTTTTCTTATGGGAGTTGCATTTCTTGGTATGGGAATTCTCACAAGGACAAAGGCCGGCGCTCTGAATCTGATGTGGGGGAGTCTGTTATCGCTGTCCGACTCGGATATTGCCGTATTGACAGTCATCACAGCGATCCTTTTGCTTTTTATTGTGATGTTTTTCAAGGAAATCCGTTATGTCCTATTTAACAGAAAGCTTGCATTGGCAGGCGGAGTTCCGGAGCGCTTCATTTATTATGCGCTTTTGTTTCTAACCGGAGCTGTGATTTCGTCAAATCTTGCTACAGTTGGTGGTCTGCTCATTTTTGCGTTACTTGTACAACCTGGAGCCACGGCGCTTCAATTGACGTACAATCTAAGACACTTTTTTCTTATTTCCGTAGCTGCGGGAATTGGCTCCTGCGTTTCGGGCCTTATAGTATCCTATGTTTTTAATCTTCCCTCCGGTGCATCGGTGGTGCTCATGGCGACAACTATCTTCGCTGCGGCATACGTTTTCTCACCAAAAAGGCACAGGAGGAAAAAGGTGAAAGAGTGTATATCCTATGAATACGATAAAAGATGAAATCTATGAAACACGAAAAAAATTCTTTAATGACCACGCTGAAAAGTGGCGTGATATGTGGTACAAAGACCAGACTACAGGACGCTACGACAAGCACATAAAAGACTTTGAGCGCCTGTTTTCTCTTCTGCCACTAAAACCAGGAGACTGCGTGTTGGATGTCGGATGCGGAACAGGAATACTGGTTCCGCATATTCTGGAGCGTATTACAGCGACAGGAACCCTCTATGAGTTGGACTTTGCGGATAAGATGATAGAAGCTAATAAGATCCTCAATAAGGAGGACAACATCAGGTTTATCATCTCGGATGTGGAGAGCACACCACTCAATGACGCCTCATGCGATGTTGTTATCTGTTTTTCGTGTTTCCCGCATTTTCACGATAAAGAAAAAGCCGTGAAGACGCTATCGCGCATTCTCAAAAAGCAGGGCGCGTTCATCGTATCACATTTTGAATCGTCAGAAGGCATTAACAAACATCACGAATCATGCCATGCTGTAATGCATGATCATTTACCTGACAAAGCGTCAATGCTTGTTTTATTGCAGGCCGAGAGCCTGGATGTCGATTACTTCATTGACGAGCCTGGTTTTTATTATATTAGTGCGAAAAAAGTAGCCAGACCGGAACACGGAGAGCATGATTGACTTCATTATTGGCATGGTCATAATCTTTTCATTACGTCTTATGGTTGGGACTCATGGAGTCTGTGAGGAGCAACCTTCAACTTGATCAACTCCTCACCAGTGGTTGGTTATAAACGTGTACACCCGAGCAGACCATTTATCTTATTTCAGGCTCAGCATTACCCTGCTAATTCTGTCTGCCATCTGATGGAGAAAAATCCCAGCTTCCTCCATACCCTCAACATCCACTTGTTATCCGTTAGGACCGCCATACCATGTATTCCAGCCTCCTTCACCGATCTTCTTGCCATGGTCTGATATAACGGTGGGATACCCATGGAAACATCTCAACCTCTTCCGGTATGCCAGTTGTCTTCCCCCTTGGGAATCAAGAGTCGAATGCGTGGAACACAGGATTCTTCACGCTGAGGTGCTGCAGTCACGGAGCAGTACCGACTTTATCCGCCTCTTTGAATCGTGCGCTATGACCGTATTGCAGGAGGTGCTGGTGAATGCCCTTTCCTTCAATGTCAGAGAAGATGATAACGGGCTCGGGAGGCTGCTTTGCCATTTCTTTAAAGCAGTCAGCCGCTGTGAGGTTATACTTCATTACCTGTAATCAGAGCGATTAGACGTCTGCAATAATAGGCCATGATTATGCAACGCTCGTTGTTGATCCGGAAGAGAAGTGGACTATATGCGATGATGAAGAGAGGGATGCATCAACCAAGCAAATTTCAAGGATGGCCTCGCTTAAGCAACGGTTCACCGGAATATACCATTGGTGCAGTCATTATCTTCGATAAATTCCACATCATAAATATTCTCAACGCCGCAACAGGTGAGGTGTGTAAGAGGGAGATCAGGAGATGCTCCTCAGTGCAAAGTATCTATGAATGAAAAGCAGGGAATCTTGCGATGAATCAGATGGTATTGTACACCTACTGTGAATCCTGGACCGCTCCATTATAAGAACTGTCCTTATATTCTGATAACTTTTAAACTTCATCTATAGAGTATCAACACGGCAAGGTTTTCAGGCGATGCTCAAAAAAGTGGTACATCTGAGATGCATTAGTTGATACGACAATTATGGAGACTGCAGAAATAATGAAGCGATGATGGGCAGGTACCAGTTACTGTTACACCTGAAAAATCGATAACTGCACCCTTGAATGCCTCAACAGCCTCATCCAAGCAGTAACGGCAAGGGCCGGAATATATAGGGTTTTTGAGAAAGTCAAAGCGATCACTTGACCTGTTATCAGCAGACAAAATCTCAGTTAAGCAGGGTTGCCCATTTGAAATGATAAAGATGCAAGATTTTTTCATAGAAAAAAACAATTTATTTTATTAAAATTTTTTAAGATTTTCCTTGACAGCTGCCGATAAATAACAATATGATTCTCAACAAGCAGGAATGCTTAATTATTTCACTGAAAGGAGTTTAGCAGTATGCCAGTAGGTAAGGTAAAATGGTTTAACGATTCTAAGGGGTACGGTTTTATTGAGCAAGAGAGTGGAGAAGACGTTTTTGTACATTTTTCTGCAATAAAACAGAATGGTTTTAAGTCGTTAAAAACGGGGGAGAAAGTAGAATTCGAAATTGTCAAAGGTCCGAAAGGCCCGCAAGCATCCAATGTAGTAAAAAGCGAATAAAAAAAGGGGCTAATGCCCCTTTTTTTCCATACCTTTTACTTCATTCCACAATCTGTCCATTATCTCTAAGGTAGCGCTGGAAAGGTCTGTATTTTTTTCAATATAACTGAACCTATTCACAAACTTGTTTGATGTTGACCGAAGCGCATCTTCAGGATCAATATTATGAAAGCGAGAGATATTAACGATGGTGAATAAAAGGTCCCCAATCTCTTCCTTGATTGACTCGATGTTTCCTGACTGTTCAGCCTTTTGGAGCTCAACAATCTCTTCGTGCATCTTTTCATGAACATCTTCCAGTCCGGGCCAATCAAAACCAACTTTTGCAGCTCTTTTGGAGATGATATAGGCTCTGAGAAGCGCAGGAAGAATGTGGGGTATATTCTGGAGAGGGGAATAATCGCCTTTCTCATTCTTCTTTAACTCTTCCCATTTTACTTCAATGGGTATGTCACGGGGCATATCTCCGAACACATGGGGATGGCGGTTATACATTTTGTTATACACATCTTTTACTACATCAGTGATATCAAAAAATCCCCCTTCCTTACAGATTTGGGAGATAAAAACTATGTGGAAGAGCAAATCCCCAAGTTCTTCCTTTATGTTCGAATAATTGGCTTTTTCAATAGAATCGATCAGTTCGTAAACCTCTTCAAGAACAAATGTCTTGAATGAGTCAATGGTTTGTTTTTTATCCCACAAACAGCCTTTGTCACTCCTGAGTGTGGCCATGAGTTCAACAAGTTTTGAAAACTCCTCCATAAAACCTCCGATTTAGCTAATAGCTGCAAGCTGAGAGCAGCAGCTTTGAACCCTTGCCTGCCCATGAGTTGCCGGCTATAGTCTATGAGTTCTTGACTTATTTTTCCCGTTGGTCCAGCCCGCCCCGATTTTCCCGCCTGCCATCAGACATATCTATCGCTTTTAATATTACATCCACTGTTCTCTTCATCACATTTTGTTGTTGTTGAATGATCGTTTTGCCTGCATTTCCCATCTCTTTTTGTATAGAATCATCTGATAGAATACTTTTTATCCCTGTGTAGAGATCGTCGCCGCTCTGGACCATTATGCCTGCTTTATGGCTCAGGACCATATCTGCAATATCTTTGAAATTTTCCATGTGGGGTCCGAAAATAACTGGCGTGGCAAAGAATAATGGCTCAAGTATATTTTGGCCTCCGTAAGGGGCCAGACTTCCGCCTACGAAGGCAAGCTTGCTTTTTTCATAGATGCCCATAAGATCACCCATGGTATCAACCACCACAATATCAACTTCTTCTTTCACCCTTTTTTTGATTGCTGAGAGTCTTGCAACATTAAATGATTTCGAGAGCCTATCCTCGACTATGGCTGAGAGGTGTATCTCCCGTGGAGCAATATAGATAAGAATGTCCTGCAAATCGTTCTTCAAAGAGATAATGACAGGAAGGATTATTTCGAGTTCTTTCTCTTTAATACTGCCAAAGGTGATTATATTCTCTTTCGGAGTTATGGTGTTATTTTTTTTTAGCATCCTGTAGTACTTAATGTTTCCAGTGATTGTTATTTTTTGAGGATTCATCCCGATGGATACGAAGCGATCTTTGTGGATTGACGACTGGGCAGCAACATGTTCAACATGATTGAGAACGTGCGCCAGAAATGAAGAAAACCGGCGATATGTAGCTATGGTTCGATCAGAAATCCTTCCGTTTACAATAATTACAGGGATATGTCGTTTTCTGACCTGCCAAATAAGGTTGGGCCATATCTCGGTTTCAATAATAACTAAGGCCTTGAAATCAGAGGTTGCGATAAATCGGTTGATAAGGTAACTCAGATCAAGAGGCAATGCAAAGACTGGGATATCGTGACCAAGCCTTGCTCTAAGCATATCTTTTGTATAATACGTGTTGGTTGTGATTATAAAGCGTTGAAGATCAGTGTATTGTCTCAGATAAGCTACCAGGTTTTCTGCAATGGCTGCTTCTCCCACCGATGCGGCGTGTATCCACATTGCCTGCTCGACATATGATTTTTTTGTTGTTGCAAGAAGTCTTTCAAAAAGATTTCTTCGGATTTTTTTCTGGGTTAAACCGTAGATGACGAAAACCGGCAAGGCACAGTGGGCTAAAAGATTGTAGATTATTTTCCACATGCCAGTAAGTCAGCCTGTTCGGTGAGGTTATTGAGTGTAACTTCAAGCTCATGTTTTTTAAGTTCTAAGGTTTCTCGCGTGGCTTTTGAATCAATATGAATCGGGTTGCCCCAGAGTATCAGCACTGTTGAAAATGGATAAGGAAGGATAAACCTGTCCCAAGAGTGAAAAGTTTTTTTTTACTTGCGCTATAGGTTATGGGAACGAGAGCCTTTCCTGTCAACCGTGATAGTTCAACAATACCGTCTTTTACCGTATGCCGCGGTCCTTTGGGTCCGTCAGGTGTTATGGCAACATCATAACCTTCTCTTAAGCTGTTAATTATTTCCCTTATGGATGATACAGTCCCCTTGCGAAAAGAGCCGCGGATGGAGCCAAGCCTGAAAAATGCCATAACTCTTGCAATCAACTCCCCGTCGCGATGCCTGCTGATGAGAACCTTCCCTTTTCCTCTCACATTTGCAAAAGGCATCATTAGTAATCTTCCATGCCAGAAACAGAAGATGAAGTTCTCTCCTTTTTTCCATCCCTCAATCACGCGGCCATTGTTTACCTGTTTAATCTTTAGGGTGGTTCGCAACATACAGAGAAAAAGAAATATGAGCGGTGGCAGAATTTTAACCATAAAGAAAGTTTTAATTTGTTTATTCATTCTTGGCTCGTTTTCCGAGTTTTATGATTTTCTTATTTTCATTGTCACGAAACTGGAGATCATAAAGTTTCTTGTAGGGACCGTCAGCTTGAATAAGCTGGGCATGTGCACCTTCCTGGACAATGGTTCCACCATCAATAACAATGATCCTGTCAGCGTTCATCACCGTTGACAGGCGATGAGCGATAATTATGGTGGTTCTTCCTTTCATCAAATTTTCGAGGGCTTTTTGCACTTCCAATTCGGATACTGTATCAAGGGAACTTGTTGCCTCATCCAGGATCAAGATAGGAGCATTTTTGTGAAGAGCCCTTGCTATGGCAATCCTCTGCTTTTGTCCTCCTGATAGCCTGGCACCTTTTTCACCAACAACGGTATCATAGCTCTTTGAGAGTTTTGTGATGAATTCGTGAGCATATGCAGTCCGTGCAGCCTCTTCGATTTTAGCCATATCAACCTCAACCCCGTAGGCGATATTGTTTTTGATTGTATCATTAAAAAGAATGACGTCCTGAGTAACCAGGGCTATGTTATCTCTAAGAGAGTTGAGTGTTACATCACGGATGTCAACGTCGTCAATTTTAATTAACCCGCTGGCAATGTCGTAAAATCGGGGAATCAGGTTGACAAGAGTTGTTTTGCCCACCCCGCTCTGCCCGACTATAGCGATGACCTCATTCCTGTTAATTTTTAGGTTAACATTTTTTAAAATCATCTTGTCTTCATATTTGAAGAAAACATCCTTGAATTCTATGATACCCTGAACCCGGTGAAGGTGAACAGCATCCTTCTTTTCAATAATTTCAGGCTCTCTGTCGATAAGCTCAAATACTCGCTGGCTTGCACCCAGTCCCTGCTGAATGCTGTGATTCTCCTTATTTAATCTCTTGATAGGCTCGTAGAGCATAAGAAGCGCTGCAGTGAAGGAAAAGAAATTTCCCGGTGTAGAATGACCGGCAATAATTTGTCGGCCACCGTACCAGATGACAACACCAATCGCAATACCGCCGAGAACTTCCATAACCGGATGTGACAGGGCTCTAATCTTGTACCGCTTGAGATTGATCTTAAAAAGGTTGTCATTTTCAACTTTGAACCGCTGGTTCTCATACTCCTCCATGGAAAAAGCCTTAACGATTCGCTGCCCTGTAATTGTTTCGTGAAGAAAGCTCGTTAACCGAGCAACAGTTCTCTGGGTATTCACACTTATTTTTCTTAATTTTTTTCCAAAAGAAACGATTGGGTATGCCGAGAATGGCAATATAACTAGAGCAACAGTTGCAAGCTTCCAATCTCTGTAGAAGACCACAAAAATAAGGGCAAAAATGGAAAAGGCATCTTTCATGACAGCTGTGAAAGAATCTGTTATGGCGGTCTGGACTTGGTTCACATCGTTGACAACCCTGGATATGTTCGCGCCAGTTGGCACCTTGTCGAAGAAAGAAAGGGGCTGACGCTGGAGTGAATCAAAAACAAGATTTCTAATGTCATTAACAACTTTTTGACCAACAAAACCCATGAGGTATGCCTGGAGATATTCGAAAATTCCTTTGCATAGGTAAAGGAGGATGACCGCGAAGGGTATGATATAAAGCATTTCGGCGTTTTTTTCAAAAAAGATTTTGTCAAGGACAGGTTTCACAATATAGGCTGTTAGCCCATTGGTGGCAGCGACTAGAGACATGAAAATCATGGCTAAGGCGAGCTTAAACCGGTATGGTTTAACAAACTGAAGGAGTCTTAGGTAGGCTACCATAAATATGCCTTAAAAACAGGACAATCTCATCTCTGGCCCGGTTGTACGAGTCAAAGTTGCTGAATTGATCACGTATCGTTTTGATGTCATCCTTTATACCCTCTCTCCCATTTTTTAACATATATAGCGCTTTTTCTGCAATCTTTTCAGGGTCTAGTTGCTGAATGAATTCTGGAAAAATTTCTTTGTTGGCAATGATATTGGGCAGGCTGATATATTTTACATCCACGAGTATTTTGGCGAGGAGGTAGGATAAGACGGAAATCCTGTAGATTACAACAGTAGGGGTACCAAGGATTGCAGCCTCAAGGGTGACACTGCCGGAGGCTGCTAAAGCGAGATCAGAGTGAGCAATGGCATCATGAGACAATCCTTTAATAATTTTGATGCTGTTCGGCGCTGTCACATATTTTTGAACTAAACCGGGGTCAATGTTTTCAGCGAGAGGAAGTAGGACGGTTGGCTGGTGAACCTGTTCCTTCAGCTTCTCAATAATGGCAAGCAGTATGGGCATATGCTTATGCACCTCGTTTACTCTGCTTCCAGGCAATATGGTAATCACAGGACCCTGCGGTTCCACGCCTAATTTTTGGTAAAATTCTGATTTTAAAAAAACCGGTCTGACAGTTTTGAAAAATGGATGCCCTACATAAGCAACATCCACATCGTATTCTTCGTACAGTTTTTTTTCAAAGGGCAGGATGCAAAGTACTCTGTTAACACGGTCTCGGATTTTTCGAATCCTCGATCTTCTCCATGCCCATACTTGTGGGGGGATAAAATAGATAACAGGCACTCCATGTTTTTTTGCAAACTGAGCAATTTTCAGGTTAAAACCTGGAAAGTCTACGATAATCAGGAGAGCTGGTTTTTCCTTGATCAAGTGGCGCTTCATAATGTTATACGCTTCCCGGATATATTTCAGTTTTCCGAAGATTTCGCTGATGCCTGTAACAGAAATGTTGCTGTAATCATAGATGATACGCACTCCGACTTCCTGAAGTCTTGTACTGCCCATACCGCTGAACTCGAAGGGCATTGAGCTGTTCAGAGCATCCACAAGATGAGATGCGTGAATTTCTCCGGAAAGCTCCCCAGTTATGATAACTGCCTTAATTGGAGCATTATTGTTATAGTCTATTTTCTGCAATGTGCTGCTTGACCTGATCAGCAAGGGTAAGAGCTCTTAAACCATCTTCGCCTCTTACGATAGGAGCGGTGCCTGTCAGGATGGATTGAATAAAAAGTGATATTTCATATTTTACTGCATCGATTGGATCAACCGTGTATTCCTCTGTATCTATGTCTTTATTCTGTTCTTTTGCAGAATAGACAACCCGTCGGTTTAGAAGATCAATAAAAAAAATCTGATTCCCCTCAAAGACTGTAAGCGTTCTCTCTTTTTTTGATGAGATGCGGCTGGCATTGAGGTCAGCGATGCATCCGTTGCTGAATTCTATTCTGGCGCTTGCCATATCCAGTTTATCTGTAATGAACGAAACTCCTTGGGCACGTATATCGCACACATCTTCCCTGACTATGGACAGAATCAAGTCTATGTCATGGATCATAAGGTCGAGAACAACGTCAATATCTGTTGATCTCCCTGTAAACTCACTTGACCTGCGTGATTCTATAAGAAGGGGCTTTTTAATGATGGGGAGAATTTTTGAGAATGCAGGATTAAACCGCTCCAGGAACCCTACCTGTAAAATGAGTTGTCTGGCCTGAGCGAGATCAATAAGTTCCTGGGCTTGATCTTGACGTGAAGTTATTGGTTTTTCCAATAATATGTGAGTCCCGGACTTCAGGAAGTCCTTGGCGATCTGGTAATGAGTTTCAGTGGGGGTTGCAATGATGACACCATCCACATTTCCCAGAAGTTTTTTATAATTGTTAAAAGCAGGTACATTGATTGGTTGAGCCAGGTCATTGGCCCTCTTTGTGTCAACATCTACAATACCGACAATCTGGATTTCATCAAAAGATGATAGCTTTTGAAGGTGTATTTTACCCATGTGGCCACAACCTACAAGGGCCATTTTTATCGGCATATACCCCTCTTGGATGACCCAATGAACTCAACAAGTTCTCTAATATGATCACCAGACAGTTCTTCTTTGATGATCTTTAACGATTCCGTCAGAGGCAGGGCCGACCTAAACAGGATTCTATAGGCCTTTTTCAGCTTTGAAATTTCTTCTTTTGAAAATCCGTGTCTTTCCAATCCTACAACGTTCAGACCATACAGTTTAGCCCTGCTTCCTGCAGCGATCATGAAGGGAGGAACATCCTTGGGTACACCTGTAAGGCCGCTGATGAAGGCATGTTTACCTATCTTGCAGAACTGGTGGACTGCACAAAGACCCGCAAAAATAACAGAATCCGAAACCTCGACATGGCCTGCAAGGGTGGCGCAATTTGCCATTATAATATTGTTGCCCACAATACAGTCATGAGCGATATGGGAATAAGCCATGATAAAGTTATTGTCTCCTACCCTTGTGATGCCCTTGCCGTGTATGGTCCCCCTGTTCATAGTCACGTATTCTTTTATGATGTTGTTGTTGCCCACGCAGAGGCCTGTATCCTCTTTTTTATAAGAAATATCCTGTGGAGGCCCTCCAAGGGCTGCAAAGGGGCTAATCGTACAGTTTTCCCCAATCTCTGTTCTCCCCTGAACTACTATGTGAGAAAGCAGCTTGGATTCTTTTTTTATAATTACATTTCCTTCAATGATGCAGTAAGGTCCTATTTCAACCGATGAATCGATTTCAGCCTTCCTGTCCACAATAGCGGTTGGGTGTATCAAAGACCCTCCTAATCCTGTTTTAACATTGCCATGATTCTGGCTTCCGCAACCATCTCATCATTGACGTATGCTTTTCCCTCAAAAACCCATATCTCCCTTTTGTGTTTTACTACTTCAACCACCAATTTCAACTGGTCACCTGGGATAACCGGTTTTCTGAATCTCGCGTTGTCAATGCCAATAAACAGAACAGACCCTTTCATACCAGGAAAAGATTTGAATGCCAAGACTCCCCCGGTTTGAGCCATTGCTTCTATAATCAAAACACCGGGCATAATAGGCATGCCTGGAAAATGTCCTGTAAAGAATGGCTCATTAAAAGTAACATTTTTGATGCCCACCGCATGTTTAGCAGGTTCAAATTCCACAACTCTATCAACGAGAAGAAAAGGGTATGTGTGCGGCATGAGAGTCATTATTTCATTAATATCAATCATCCTCCCCCTCCAGGTTAAGCTTTTTTTCTACTTGTTTCATTTTTGCAAAAAGCTGGGGCAACATCTTGAAATAGCCTTGCAGTTTAGCCCATTCTTTAAAGGGTAGGTGAGGTGTTCCCATAATGAGAGAATTTGCTGGAACATCTTTGGTTATTCCTGTCTGTCCGCCTGCCTGCACATTGTCTCCCACGATCACATGGTCTCTGACTCCTGCCTGTCCTGCAAGGACAACATTTTTACCAATGGTGGCGCTGCCTGCTATGCCTACCTGGGCAACAATAATTGAGTTTTCACCAATAGTAACGTTATGAGCTATTTGCACAAGGTTGTCGATTTTCACACCCTTTTTTATTATTGTTTTTTCCAGCGATGCCCTGTCAATTGTAACATTGGATCCTATCTCAACTTCATCTTCAATTTCAACGGAGCCAAGTTGCGGAATCTTTACATGTTTGCTTCCATCCCATGTATAGGCGAATCCATCGCTACCAATGACTGTACCACTATGGACAATCACATTCCTACCTATTTTTACACCCTCGTAGATGGTAACATTGGGAAAGATTTGTGTTCCGTCCCCAACTGTTGAGTTTCTGCCAATATAAACAAATGGGAAGATTGTTACATTTTTTTTAATGACTACGCCATCCTCTATATGTACAAAAGGTGCAATAGATGCTGTTTTTGAAATTTTAGCCCCTTTTGCTATAAAGGCTAGTCTACTTCGTCCAACAGTTTGTTTATGAGTTCTGGTGTTAAACAGGTCGGCAACTATAGCATACGCGAGTGGCGGGTTTTTAACGATAATGGCGTTCAGATTGCCAATATCCTGAACATTGGTATTTTCTCCGACTATTACGGCCGAGGCTTTCGTATCTTTCAGGTATTTCTGATAACTTACATTGGTGAGAAAAGATATCTCTCCCTTCTTTGCTTCCTTGATTCCTGCAACACCGGTTATCGGTGTATTTCCTTCTCCAACTAAGTGACCATTAACTTCCTCAGCTAATTTTTTTAACCTTATCATCACTTGGTTGGTTTTTTCTTTGTCGCCTCATTAAAAAGGTTTATTACTTTTGAAGTCACATCGATAGCCGGTGAAGCATACAGCACCTGACTTTTTTCAACTATAATGGTGTATTTTTCTTTTTCGCCGAGACTCTTTATGACCCCCTCAAGTTCCTTCAACATATTCTGAGTCAATTCCATGTCCTTTTGTTGCAGTTCGGTCTGATAATCATTTGCCAGCCTTTGATAATCCTTCAGTTTGTTCTGATATTGTTTTTCTTTTTCAGTCCTAGCTTCCGGCGTGATTGTGGTGCCTTGTTTCTCTATAGCATCTTTCATTTTTTGCAGCTCATCCTGCTTGCTATCAAGCGTTTTTTTCAGTCTGTCTGCCTCCTGGGTTAAAGTCTGTTTTGCCTCTTTACCCTTATTAGACTCGACCATTATTTTCTGAAGATCAACATAGGCAATACTGACCTGACCGTACGCGGTCCATGGAATTACTAATAGAGCGATTATTCCTGTGAATAATAAAACGTTTTTCATGCTGCCTCCTATTAAAATTGTGAACCAATTGCAAAATCAAATACACTTCTTTTTTCGTCCTTCTTAGGATTCAGGTTGAATCCCACTTCTATCCGTATTGGTCCGAAAGGAGAAAACCAACGGATGCCTGTTCCTGCTGAGGTCCGTGCGTCATTCAAAAGAAAGCCTTTGTTTTTATTGAAACCGTGCCCAGCGTCAAAAAAGATGACACCTTTGAGCCCCACAGGTACATAGATGGGAAATATCCACTCAAGGTTGAAGAACAACTGATTCTTTCCTCCCACAGCGTCCCCATATATGTCCATTGGACCAGCTTCACCATACTTGAAGCCTCTGACAGTATGCAAACCCCCTACATAAAATTTTTCATATATAGGAATTTTTTTGCCATTGTACCCGCGTATCACACCGGCAGTCCCCTTCAGGAAAAAAGTAGAGTCCCAGAATCCGGCTGGAATATATTTCCCATATTGTGCAATACTTTTGTAGAAGTCATTCTCTGCACCAAAAGGTCCGCCTGCCAGTTCAAATGAAATCTCTGAATTTGAACCCTTGGAGGGATTCATAATATTATCTATGGTGTTTCTGTTCAACCCGGCAGTAACGCTGCTTGTACTCGATGTCCCTGCTTGATCCTTGATGATATGACTTGCATCAATGTCAATATTATATATTTTCGTTCTTTCGTATTTGTACCTTGTGTTCAATTTAGTGAATTCAGTCATGGGTCTTACAAAACTAAGATTTCCACCGGCTATACGATAGTCATAGCTATCCATTTCCCGAGTATAATGAGAAACGCCAAGTCCGGCAGAAAGGTTCAAATCGAAGATATAGGGGTCAATAATGCTGGCGTTAAAACTATTCGTTATGTCTCCTATGCCTGCATTGAAATAGAGCTTTCTTCCTGTTCCGAGCAAATTTTGCTGTGAAATAGATCCGCCAATAATTGCCTTCTCTGATGTGCTGTACCCAATAGAGACATTAAATGTGCCAGTTGGTTTTTCCTGAACAGCCACATCAAGGTTTATCTTTTCGGGGTCTTCTGTTTTGACAAGTTTAAGATCAACTTCCTTAAAGTACTGGGTGTTTGTGAGTCTCTCTTTACTTCTCTTTAATCCCGTACTAGAGTACCGGTCACCCTCTGCCAGTCTCAACTCCCGTCGAACCACCTTGTCCCGCGTCCTTGTGTTGCCAAATATATTTATCCTGTTGATGTAAATTTCTTTTCCTTTTGCTACATTGAACGTAAGGTCTATCTTTTGAGTGGAGTCATCAACCAGAGTAACAGGGGAGATATCAGTGAAAGCATACCCGCGGTCCTGGTAGAGGTCTGTAAGCATGATCACATCCTCACGATACTGTGAAGATCTGAAAATGTTGCCTGGTTTGCTCTTGAGGTCTTTATTCAGAACGTCAACAGGAAATATAAGATCACCAGCAAAATCAATTTTTCCAATCCTATAGATAGCACCTTCTTCAATTGGGATAACAACACTGATGGTCCTGCCATCCTTTGAAATTGAAATGTCGGGCACTCCTATCTTGGCCTTTATATATCCATTGTCAGAATAAAATGATTCAAGTCTCTTCCTGTCATCGTCAAGGGCATCCTCTTCAAGTATGCCCGACCCGGTAAACCAAGAAAAAAATCCTTTTTCACGGACCATCATTGTACTTTTGAGCTTACTATCACTGAAACTTTTGTTACCGGTGAAGGATATTTTTCTTACAAAGGCTTTTTTTGGTTCTTCTATGAGGAATTTGACCCCCACGTCATAGCCTTCCTCAGGAATAATCTCATAGGTCGCTTTAGCGTTGTAGAATCCTTTACTCGCATAAAGCTTTTTTATTTCATCCATACTCTCTTTTATTTTCTCAATGTTCATCACTGTGTTTGTTCTTACTTTTAATTTCTCACGGATATCATCTGTTTTTATTTCTTTATTTCCTTCTATATAGATCATTTTGATAGGGGGTCTTTCAATGACGACAAATGTTACAATTTTACCCTTATCAGAATCCTTAACATCGATTTGAACATCGCTAAAAAAACCGGTCTTATAAATATTTTTCATATCTTCTCGAAGCTTATCGAGATTGTACGTATCGTTGTCTTTTGTTTTAACGCTATTCAGTATAGCTCCCCGATCAATTGATTCATTTCCAGTAACATCGATTTTAGCAATTTTGTCCACTTGCTGTGCCCAGACAGATGTAAAACCAATAATGATGCAAATGAATAGTAAGATTCCCGTGACTTTCATGTGGTCAGCAATAATTAACAAAAATCATGATTATTGTAAAGGATAAAAATAAATACTGCTAAAATACCCGCTTTTTTAATGTATCTTCTCCTCTAAGTTCTGAGCGCGTCAGCGACGAGTTTTTCCATGTTCAACGTTGTCAGTCGAGTAAGGCATGGAAACAATCAGCGATGCCTTATGACCCCAATTCGTTTGCATAAATGGGAAATGGGACAATTATTACAGCGCGGAGAAACAGGGTTGCAAATTTTTTTTCCAAAGGTAACTAACAGAGTATTATAGATTATCCAGTATTTTTTCGGCAGGACTTTCCTAAGCTCTTCTTCGGTATCATGAGGGGTTTTTGTAGAAATCATTCCGAGGCGATTTGAAATTCTATGGACATGGGTGTCCACGCAGATGCCAGGTTTACCAAAAGCTTCCGTAATAACAAGATTTGCTGTTTTTCTACCCACACCCTTTATTGTGAGCAATTCATCGAGGGTGTCCGGTACCTTTCCTCCATATTTTTCAAGGATAATACGTGAAACATTCTTTAATGTTTTTGCTTTGTTTCTATAAAAGCCAACAGGATAGATGATCTTTTCTAATTCTGTATGAGAAAGGCTGAGAATGTCCCCCGGTGTTTTGGCTCTTTCAGTAAGATGAATCATTGCTCTGTCTGTTGTTTCGTCCTTGGTGCGAAGACTCAAAAGGGTACCAATAAGAATAAGAAATGGGCTTCCTCCGTCACTTCTGGAGATTTTTGTGACCACTGGAACCTCGTCTTTGAGATAAGTTTTGAGTGTGTTAATCATCTCATGAAAGGGAAATTTCCTCATACATGTAAACCTTTTATACAGATTAAAAAGTTAAGGGTGATATGTGAAAAATCAAGAGCAGAAGGAAACCCGGGAGCACAAGTTATAAGCATGAAACCTCTGATTTTGCATCTTCTTCCATAGGTGTGAACTCTTTCAGGTTTCTCCATTTTGACTCAAACCTTTTTTACTTTTTACATCTTTTCTGCCTGGACTGTTTTTTCAGCTTTCATATCAGCATGTTCCATAATTTCTCGGATTAGCTCTGTCATCCCTGCTGTGTGTGTCCCCTCCCAATACACTTTTCTACATCGAGGACACTCTTTGAATTGTTCATACTGGTGATAAACAAATTCCGGTACCTTCTGTTCAATATGTTTTTTCTGCACACCCATAAGGTCAATATTGCATTCAATACAACGGTTCATAACTTTGGCAGAATCAATAAACGGATGGATAAGTTCTCTGATTTCGTGCAATTGCTCTCTTGCCTTATCAGACAGGATAACAATTGTCCGTTCATAACCACCTTTTTTGATCGTGCGTGTCAAAAAATACGGAGCATCAGTCTTTCCTTTGTAATGTTCAAGAATTTTCGAATCTTTCGTGTACTCAGCATCAAAACCAAGGATTCTTAAATACTTGGCGAGTTTTCCGAGCATGGCATCGCAAATGAATTTCATCTGTTGGCCAATGATTTTGCGATTTTTGAGGTAGTTCTGAGAATTTCTTCCTCTCCGGGTACCGTGCGATTTTCCATAATGACCTTACCCATACATATTACCGTATCAACAATTGAGCCCTTCGATGCATAAACCAGATTGGAATAAAGGTCAAAGTCTGGTGTCATCTCTGGACAGTTAAGATTGACGAGAATGATATCAGGGCTCGCTCCAACTTTTATTTCCCACTCACCCATGCCAAAAATAGCGGCTGCAGTTTTAGTAGCATGGTTAAAAGCTTCCTTTGCCGGCATCATGGTTGGATTATGGGTGGAAAACTTGGCAAGTAGGGCAGCAAACTTCACGGTTTCAATCAGGTCAAGATCATTATTGGACGCACATCCGTCAGTCCCAAAACAGAATGGTATCCCGTATTCTTTCGCGAGAGCGTAGGGAAAAATTCGTCCTACTGCCAGTTTGAGGTTTGAAACAGGCACATGGACCAACTTTGCCCCGTTTCTTTTGAGAATGCTGCAGTCATTTTTATCAAGAAAGCAGCCATGACAACCAATGAAACGGTCAGATAGAATCCCTATTGAATGGAGAAATTCGGTAGGTGATAAGCCATATTTTTCTTTTACAAAATGAATTTCATCCTCTGTTTCTGAAAGGTGCATATGGATGAGGATGTTTTCCGCATGGGAGAAGTCACGTATCCATTCAAGGCTTTCCCTGGACACTGTGTAGAGCGCATGTGGGCCAAAGGTAAATGTAACCGCTGGTTGGAATTGTTTCGACACTTCAAAGAGTCTTACATTAAGATCAATCTCTTCAGCACTTTTGTTTTGGTCAAACATGTCAATGAAGACCGCACTGAGAAACCCCCTGATTCCCATCTCTTTGACAGCCATTGCCGTTGCTTTCCATTGCCAGTACATGTCATTGAATACGGTTATTCCGTTTTTTATCATTTCGAGGCATGCGAGCTTTGTACCCCAATAGACATCTTCTTCGGTCAGTTTTTTTTCAAGGGGCCATATCTTTTCCTCAAGCCAGCTTTTCAGAGGCATGTCATCGGCGTAGCCTCTGAAAAGAGCCATTGCAGCATGAGTGTGCCCGTTGATAAAAGAGGGGAGGGCAGCTTTGTTTTGTCCATATATAACACGGTCTGCTATTTTTATGCACTCATCCGAGATTTCGCAAACCACTCCGTCTTCCAGGAAAATATCTTGAATTTTTCCATTCACCATCACGCTTTTAATCAGAATAGTCATTATAATCTCCCCTGGTGAATCGAGTCGATCAACCTTTCAATGTTCTGCAGATTATTCCGTACATTCTTCTGAATTTCATCCATGGTGAGTGGTATTTTTGTGATTCCGTTGCAGTAATTGTCTACTGAACATATGCTCGCATATGGAATGCCGCACTCAAGACACAAAGTAACCTCTGATGCCATAGTCATTCCCACAATGTCGCCAAATCTTTTAAGCATACCGATTTCTGCTTTCGTCTCAAGCCGGGGTCCCTGGGTCTGGATATAAATCCCACCTTTTTTTACAGGTATTTTTAATGGCTCACATTGCCTGTAAAGGCGATCGGCTGACTCAGTGTCCATGCGGGGAACTGTAAACTGCATTTTATCATTGAAAAAGGTTGGAATGTACCAGATAGAAATAAAATCATCAGGGATTAAGAATGTTCCTGGTTTGATGGCATGTTTCAGGCTTCCCACTGAGTTAATAGCGATAATTTCTTCAACGCCGATGTGTTTCATGGCCCAAATGTTTGCGTGATGATTGATCCGGTGAGGCGGAAGATAAGGGCTGCCATGTCTTTGAAGAAAGACAGAGCTTTGTCGTTTTTTTAGAATGACAGTTCCATAGGGTGTCTCAATACTATTTTGATGCCAGCCCTTGAAGATAGTTGAGTTAGTGAGAGAAGTTCCGCCGATGAAACCGATCAAAATAAAATCCGTGACGCGTAATGGGTGATGAGTATTGAATGTGATACAATCATAGACTATTCTTCAATATGGATATTGAATGACATCAAGGTTTCCTAACAATCTATTTACTATTCGTGCCTTTCAAGAGTCAAGATTTTTGTATTAAGCTCAGGAACTCTTCCTCGCTAATTATCTTTAGATCGAGACTGCGGGCCTTGTCAACCTTGGACCCGGCTTCTTCACCGAGTACTACATAATCAATTTTTTTACTCACTGAGGATACAGTTTTTCCACCGAGGCTTTCAACCTTTTTTCGTGCTTCTTCGCGACCCATATTTTTGAGGGCTCCAGTAAAAACAAATGTCAGACCAAGGAGGGGTTTTCTGCCCTCTTTTTTATATTCAATGACAACCCCAGCATCGAGCATCCTTGAAATTGTCTTTCTGTTTTTGTCGTCTTGGAAGAATGATGTAATGCTATTTGCGACCTCGGGGCCAATCTCTGGAATAGCCATCAGTGTATCTTCATCAAGAGTATACAAATCCTCAATACTATTAAATTTGTCAGCAAGAAGCCCAGAAATGTGCTCCCCCACATTGCGTATGCCGAGGGCATAGATAAATCTCTGAAAAGAAGGTTTTTTTGATGTACTGATCGCATCAAGCAAATTTTGAGCGGATTTGTCAGCCATTCGTTCAAGCTGCAACAAATCATCTTTCTTGAGATAGTAGAGGTCAGAAACGTCGTTTATCGCTTTTTTGTCCACGAGCTGTTCAACAAGTTTTTCTCCAAGGCCATCAATGTCCATTGCCCGTTTTGATGCAAAATGCTCGATGCTTCCCTTGATTTGGGCAGGGCAGTTAATATTCACACATCTACGGATTGCTTCTCCCGGCTGCCTTACCACCTTCTCTCCGCAAACAGGGCATTCTTCAGGCATTGTGAATGGCCTTTCTTGGCCTGTTCTTTTTTCTTTTATGACTTTGACTACTTCAGGAATAACATCGCCAGCTCGTGAGACTATTACTGTATCTCCAATCAGGATATCCTTTCTTACAATTTCATCTTCATTGTGCAGGGTAGCTCTTTTTACTTCAACCCCGCTTACCATCACCGGTTTCAGCACTGCCACAGGTGTGAGGGCACCTGTTCGTCCCACGCCTACAATGATATCTTCTATGATCGTGGTTTCTTCATGAGCTTGAAATTTAAAAGCGATTGCCCACCTGGGAGAACGGGAGACGTTACCGAGAAGAACCTGATAGTCAAAGCGATTTACTTTAATAACGGTTCCATCGATCTCGTAAGGGATTCTGTCTCGCATGTTCTGAATATAATTGTAATGTGATATTAATTCATCAAGGTTGCGGCAGAGTTTTGTCAGAGGGTTAACCCTGAAACCCCATTTTTTAAGGTAATCCAGGAAGTGGTAATGTGTTGTCAGAGTGACCCCGAGAATCTCGCCTGGTGCATAGCAGAAGATATTCAGTTTTCTTCCGGCAGTTATTCTAGGGTCGAGCTGGCGGACTGAGCCGGCGCCAGCATTCCTCGGATTGGCAAAAAGCGGATCCCCTTGAAGCTCACGCTCCTTATTCAGTTCCTTAAATTCATTTTTTCCCATATATACTTCACCACGCACTTCTAGCCTGTCAGGAATCGGGATGTCATGGTCACGCAAAAGCCTCATAGGAATGGACTTAATAGTCCGAAGGTTCTGGGTAATATCCTCACCTGTGAAGCCATCGCCTCGGGTGGAACCCGTAGTAAATTCACCGTTAAGGTAAACAAGTTCGACTGCCAAGCCGTCAATCTTGACCTCCATAACGTAATCAACATCATTGATTCTAAGAAGTTTTTTAATGCGCCTGTCGAACTCTGCTACCTCATCAAGCTCCATAGCATTCTGAAGGCTTAACATGGGAATTGTGTGGGTGACGGTTTCAAATTCTGCCAATGGCTTTGCGCCAACTCTTTGCGTGGGAGAATTGGGACTTAAAAATTCTGGGTGGTCCTCTTCGAGGGCAACAAGTTCTGTCATTAACCTGTCATACTCAGTGTCTGAAACTACCGGATCATCAAGGACATAGTATCGGTAATTATGATATTCCAATTGACCCTTTAGTTTTTCTATTCGCTCTTTAATTTCTTTTTTTTCCAAGTTTTATCCTTTAAAAAGATTGTCCAGACCAATTTTATCAGAAATTCAAAGAAAGAGAAAGTTAACAGAAATCCAGTGCTACGTTTATCTTAATGTCGAAATCGAGATAAAGAGAACATCCCTGTCTTTGGCTAATGCACAAGGATTGTGAGAATTTCCAGGTGCCCTGTGTGGGGGAGGAAGTCAAAGGGAATAATTCGATGAATTGAGTATCCATAGCCACACAATTCTCGCAGATCACGGGCTAGGGTTGGTGGGCTGCATGATATATAGGCAATTTTTGGAATGGCGACGTGTTTTACAACATGGAGCGCTTGTCCGCTCAGACCGGTCCTTGGAGGATCAATGATCAGTATGTCAGCTTTCGGCAGTTTGCCTTGCTTCAGTATATCCTCAACCCGTGATTGGTAAAATTTACAGTTCTCAATCTGATTGGCCTTGCAGTTTTTATTTGCAGTTGAGATATTTGCCTGCTCAGAATCGACCCCAATTACCTGCAGGGCCTTATCAGAGAGAAAAATTTCTATAGAACCGGTACCCGAATAAAGGCCGAGGATAACTTCACTACCTTTCAGGTTGAGTTGATTGGCTATCTCACCGTACAAGAGAGCAGCGCTTTTTGAATTTGGTTGGAAAAACGATTGAGGGTAGATATTCAAATTAAGATGGGAAACGTGTTCAACTATTGAACGAGCCCCGAATAGCCTATTGATCCTGTCAAAATGAATAATATCATCGGTTCTCCTGCTGGTTGCATGGTAAAAACTGACCACTCCAGGCACCCGCTGACCTATTTCATGGATAACATTTTTAATGCCTTGAAGCGCTTCTGTTTTTGTTTCGAGAATGACCATAATTTCCCCTGTTGATTTTGACTCCCTTAAAATAAGGTGTTTTAAAATTCCTTTCCTGGTGAGAGGATTAAAAGCCGTAAATCCTTCAGCATGAGCAAATTGAGTCAAAATGGGAATAACCTTTTCTGCCACAGTACTGAATACCGGACATTTATTGAGGGGTATAACATTGGCAGAGAATGGTTTGAAAGGAGATAGCCTTTCCCGAAGCCCTAATATAACTTCATCGTTTTTATTGCCAAAAGCAAGCTCAAGCTTGTTTCGATAAAAATAAAGATCGGGAGATGGTGTAACTGGTAAAATCTCCAGGCTTTGTGGATCTAATCCACCGACACGGTTCAAATTATCCAACAAGTATTTTTGTTTGATGAGGAGTTGCTTGTCATATCTTAAGTTTTGCATGATGCATCCACCGCATGAACCAAAATGAGGACACTCTGGAGTAACCCTGAATGATGATGGAACATCCACATGAGAAATCTCTCCATAAGCAAACCTTTTACTTTCACGGTTTAATCTTACGGTAACTTTGTCATCAATCACTGCTCCTGGAACGAAAATAACACGGCCATCCTTTTTTGCAACGCCGTAGTTGTTGGGCAAAGCAATGTCGATGATTTCAACTGAGAACTCTGATGGTGTCATGAAATGTTCCTGATTCTGTTGTGCATGTGTGCTGTCAGCCTGGGAGAGAGAACATGGAAAAAATCAGACCTCTGTTTGAGAATGCTTTTTCTCTGCTGGGAATGACACAGAGAATGTTGTGCCTCCAGAGGCATAACATTCTTCAGGGCTGGTTATATGGGTGCATTGGGTTACGTCCCCAGGGCACACATCCTGGTCTGTTGGGATGTAGATGCATCGCTTGCTTTTCATGGTAATGTCAAAACCGAGGCGCTGTCCATAGACTTTCATCCGCAGAAGCTCGAGACCCTTCCCTCCAGCGCCAAAATCATAAGGTTTTCGTGAACTGTACAGGTCAGTTTCGTGTGCATGAAAAAGTCCGTCGAACAGATATTGCTGGTTCTCTTCCCGTATGCCAATGCCATAGTCTTTTACATGTAACCATATTCGGTCGCCCTTCTGTTCAACGGAGATATCAATTTTTCCTCCATCAGGGGTATTTTCAATGGCATTCTTGATGAGTCCTTCTGCAACCTCCCGCAAAATAACAGGGTCCATCGAAATGTAGAGATCATTTTCACCCTCGAGGGTGTAATCAATTTTTCTTGCTTGTGCAGAATGTTTTGCTTTCTCAAGGGTTTGCATAATAAAAGGGTAAAGATCGATCGACTGTGCCGAAAGAATCCCGCCGGCCCTGTACTGACTTACCCATTCCTTTAATGCATTGAGATGCTCCTGCATATCCTCTGGAAGGTCAGAAAGATCTACGATTCTTTCCCATAAACGCTCAAGGTCGTCAAGAAGGACATTTGCTTCAACTTCCTGGGTTACCCTGAATATCTCATCAGTTTCTTTGGAGATGCCGAAGAGCCGTTCCAGGTTTCGTTCAAGAACCGCAATGATTCCTTCCAAACTTCCGTCCCCAGATAAGGACTGAATCTTACGCTTGAGGATGCGGATATTTCCCTGAATTACAGCAAGGGGAGTTTTGAGTTCATGAGATATGTGGTTTACTGCTTTCGTCTTGGCTCTATTGAGGTTTTCAAGCTCTTTGTGTGATTGCAGTAACGCGTTCTGAGCCTGAATGCGCTCAGTAATATCATCAAGACTAACGAGGTATTCCCCTGTTGCTAATCGTACAGGGATAAAGTTGACTGTTTTTTTTGTTCCATCTTTACAGGTAACCGTAAAAATCTTTGCTATCCTCTGTCCGGGTGTAGTGTTTTTCACATTCCTTACCCATCCCGACATTGCAGCTACCCGTTCTTTAATGTCAGGGAATGCTTTTTTATACCAAATTCTGCCACTGGGAGCATCATTCAGGTCATACCCGAAGAGCTCGGTAAATTTGGGGTTCAAATAAGTAAAGTTGCCTTGTTCATCAATAACCATGATCCCGAAAGGCGCACTATCTGAGAGCGCCTGGAATCTGTTGCGTTCATTGCGCAGGGCTTCCTCTGCTTTCTTACGTTCGGTAATATCTCTGAGGTAGGTCAGGTAGACGAGATTCTCTCGGTAGCTGATTGTGGCCGCAGAAACATCAACATAAATAACCCTGCCGTCTCTGGTAATGCCTTTGAATTCATATCGTGAAGGGACGGGCTGTCCAGTCTGTCTTCGACGGTTTATCTCAACAACCTTTTCTCGATCGTCGGGATGAACAATTACAAAAACCTTTTTGCCCACAAGGTCGTCGAGCGAGTCATAGCCAAACATTTCTAAAAACCGCCGATTTACAAACTCATGAATGTCGCCTCGTACAATGGCAACACCATCATTAGAGTGCTCTATAGCTATCCGGTACCGTTCCTCGCTTTCTTTGAGTTGTTCCTCTGCAAGCTTTCTGTTTGTAACATCGAGCATCGTTCCTTCATAATACTGTACCTTGCCCTGTTCGTCCTTTACTGTACGGACATTGATAACTATCCAATGGCGGCTGTGATCCTTCCGATACATCTGCGTCTCAACGCCTTGAGCTTCTCCCTGGATATGTAGCAGTTTCGAAAGATTGGTAAAGTCAGTTGGGTTTACATAGAGCTGGTGTGGAATATCTGTAACCGTCTTTATGAGTTCCTCGGGAGAGTCATACCCGTGGATGCTGGCCAATGCCGGGTTTGCACTGATGAAGCGGCCCTCGAGGTCAGTCTGAAAAATCCCCTCCATAGCGTTCTCGTAGATGGTTCTGTATTTCTCTTCCGCCTGGTGAACAGCCGATTCGAGACGTTTTCTTATTGTAATGTCTCTCACGTAGACTGCAATGCGCCGTACATTCCCTTCCTGATCAAAGACTGGATAGAGGCTGTTCTCGAAGACACTTTGGCCAAGGGTGCCCTCAAAACGAACAGTTTTCTTTGTATCTACGACAGCCTTCACTTTTTCTTTAGCATTTTCAACCCTATCTTCAGGCACAAGGTCAAAGATTGATTTCCCTACTATATTCCCCTCTAATATCTTATAAAAGTGCTTGCTGTTTTCGTTTGCAATGACAATCGTACCGTCCAACTCCTGGAGAAAAGCAATCTCTTCTGTGGAGTTGAATAGTTGAAGAAAGGCTTCTTCAGTTTTTTTTGAGGTGTTTTCACATATTGCACGTTCTGCCTCATATTGTTCCAGTTCGTTTACCCGCTTGCGCAATGTATCGAGCTCAGTAATAAGTTGATTTATGTTTTCAGTACTCTTCATATGAAATTTGTAAATTTAACATACCATTATAAAACATTTTTTTAACTACGCTAAGATTTTTGTAAGAAATATCGTGACAAATCTTCTTTTCCAAGTTTTTTTAATGCCTCATGGATATATTTTTTACTTGATGGATTCTTGTATTGAATGAGTGCCCGGTGTATTTTACGTTCGTGGAGCGTTTTAGTTACATGTACATCCTCACCGGTAAAAGGATGTTTTTCTGTGTAGAACATACATCCTGAAACCGTCATTGGGAGTGGAATGAAATCTTGAACCTGCTCTGGGTGCACCCGTCTCTTGGCCAGGTATATGGCAAGCTCCAGTGTATCTTGCAGCGTACACCCCGGATGTGCGCTGATAAAATAGTTCACAAGGTACTGGTTTTTACCAGTTTTTTTCTTCATTTCCCGGAATTTCCTCGCAAATGCCTCGTAAATATTGAAATCAGGTTTATTCATCAATCTGAGTACGTGAGGGATGTTGTGTTCCGGTGCAACCTTCAGCCGACCACTTACGTGATGCCTGCACAGATGCTCAAGGTATCTTGATGCCTTATTGTTAGCCAACAAATCATGCCGAAAACCACTTTCCAGAAAAACATGCCTTACCTTCGGGATTTTGAGAATCTCTTTATAGAGTTGTACACCTTCCTCATAACCCAGATGAAGGTTACGACATTTCTCTGGAATAAGGCAATGTCTGTTTTTGCAGGCCCCCCATTTGTGCCATAAAGTGCAATCTGCCATGAAGAGGTTTACAGTGGGACCGCCTACATCTGATATGGTCCCCTTGAAGTCATGCCTTTGACAAAGTGAGCGTGCCTCATTGAGAATCGATGATCCGCTGCGTGATTGAACAATTCTCCCCTGGTGCATGAATAGAGAGCAGAAATAGCATTCACCGCAGCAACCCCGGTGAGATACTATGGAGAATTTTGTGGTCTCGAAGCCTGGAATAATACCTTTTTTTTGATATGAGGGGTGAGGATTTTTTTCGAAGGGTAGCTCATAAATAGCGTCTAATTCTTGGGTTTCCAGTGGCCTGGCCGGTGGAAATTGAATAACAAACCTGTTACCATGGGCTTGAGCCACAATTCTTCCATTGACTGGATCCTGATTATAGTAGATTGCTTTATAGGCTTCATTAAATCTATCTGTCCAACTTTTGACGACTTCATAAGGATGAATGATTTCCATATTGACAAACGGGTTTAAATGCTTTCGAACGATTGCCGTGCCTGGGATACCGGTAAGATCAATGCCCTTATCTACCCTATGGGCAATCTCCTTGACCTGATTCTCGCCCATACCATAAACGAGAATATCTGCTCTGGCATCAAGGAGAATTGACCGTCTCACTGTATTGTCCCACCAGTCGTAATGTGCCAGCCTCCTGAGGCTGGCTTCAATGCCACCAATAACAATATGGATATTTTCGAAGGCTTCTCGAACGCGGTTCGCATACACTATTGTTGCCCTGTCAGGTCTTAGACCTGGCCTACCACCCGGTGAATATGCATCTTTTTTACGAAGCCTCTTGTTTGCCGTGTAGTTGGCAACCATGGAATCCATATTTCCAGCTGTTATTCCAAAAAATAGTCGAGGCTTCCCAAGGCGTATGAAGTCCTTTTTCGACCGCCAGTCAGGCTGTGCAATAATGCCAACACGATAGCCTGCATTTTCAAGAACCCTTCCTATGAGTGCTGCTCCGTAAGACGGATGATCCACATAGGCATCGCCGGTGATAATGATAACATCAAGGCTGTCCCACCCCTTCTTTGCCACCTCTTCTTTTGTTGTTGGTAGAAATCCTGACATGATGTCGTTATTCTAACAAATATAAATGGGAAAGGCGAGGTGAGAGGTGGGCGGGAAGACGAAGTATGAAGCGAGAAATGAAAAGTCAAAGGCGATAAGTGAGTGGGAAAATAATTTGGCTTATTGCCTATGGCTTGCCGGTATTTATACTATTGCATTGCGAAGCTGTGTATAATAATCTTGTAGTGTCAGATGAATTTTGAAACATGCCTGTTGTTATGCAAAGGAGACCTGTATGAGATCAGATAAAATGAAGAAAGGGATTGAGAAAGCACCCCATAGGAGCCTTTTTTCCGCCATGGGTTACCTGCCAGATGAACTTGAAAGGCCAATTATTGGCGTAGCTAACTCAGCAAATGAGCTGATTCCTGGCCATATTCACCTTCACAGGGTTTCTCAGGCCGTTAAAGATGGCATTAGGCTGGCAGGGGGAACGCCCATGGAATTTTCTACTATTGGCATTTGCGACGGTATTGCCATGAATCATGAAGGTATGAAATATTCACTTGGATCCCGGGAGCTTGTATGCGATTCCGTGGAAGTCATGGCAAAAGCTTACCCTTTTGATGGCCTGGTACTAATTCCAAACTGCGACAAGATTATCCCCGGTATGATGATGGCTGCTTTGAGGCTTAACATCCCATGTATCTTGATAAGCGGGGGACCAATGCTCGCTGGTAGATTTAAAGGAAGACCAGTTGATCTCATTTCAGTTTTTGAAGGAGTGGGGAAGGTTGCCGGTGGACTCATGTCTGAAGAGGAGTTGGGTCTTCTTGAACAATGTGCCTGTCCAGGACAGGGTTCTTGCAGTGGTATGTTTACGGCAAATTCCATGAATTGTCTTTCAGAAGCGCTTGGCATAGGCCTTCCTGGAAATGGCACTATTCCAGCTGTGCACGCAGGACGGATAAGGCTCGCCAAAACTGCAGGGCAGAAGGTTTTGGAGTTGGTAGAGAAAAATCTGAAACCACGGGATATTATGACCCTTGACGCATTCAAGAATGCCATCGCCGTTGATATGGCTTTTGGTGGATCATCCAATACAGCCCTGCATCTGCCTGCAATAGCTCACGAAGGCGGTATCAGTTTGCCACTCAGTCTTTTTGATGAAATATCAGAAAAGGTTCCTCATATTTGTAATATGAGTCCAGCCGGCCCACACCATCTTGAGGATCTGTTTGAGGCTGGTGGGGTATACGGGATCATGAAAGAACTGTCCAAGAAAAATCTGATTAATAAGAAATGCCTGAATGTGACAGGGGAAAAACTTGGTGATCTTCTAAAAACAGCAGCAGTAACAAACCCGGAGGTTATTCATCCTCTTAATGCACCGTATCATGAAAAAGGCGGTCTTGCAGTTCTATCTGGGAGTCTTGCCCCACAGGGTGCAATTGTAAAGCGAATAGGAGTTCAGGAAAAGGCATGGCATTTTGTGGGTAAGGCAAGGGTGTTCAACAGTGAGGAAGAAGCAGGCGCGGCAATTATGGCTGGCAAAATAAAAGAGGGTGATGCTGTCATTATCCGATATGAAGGGCCCAAGGGTGGTCCGGGCATGCGGGAAATGCTTACCCCCACAAGTATACTTGCTGGCCGTGGTCTTGATACGCAATGCGCGCTGATAACTGACGGAAGATTCTCTGGCGGGACAAGGGGATTATGTATCGGGCATGTATCGCCTGAGGCGGCAGAAGGTGGCCCTGTGGCATTCGTAAAGAATGGCGATAGAATCGAGATCGACCTTGTAAATAAGAGGATAGACATTCATGTAAATAAGGCGGAGATGGAAAAGCGAAAGAGAGCATGGAAGAAACCGCAGCCGAAAATCAAGGAAGGTTACATGGCACGATATGCAAAAATGGTAACAAGTGCAGCTACGGGAGCGGTGTTTAAAGATCCAGACAACTGATTCGCCTTAATATGGCGCATGACCCCATGAGCCATCGGACCCTGTAAAAGGGCAACCATATGGAAACCATTTGCGAAGAACAATTAGACGCCTTGTTGCACTGAGGGGTATATGTACAAGGTGTTGATCCATCATGCTACATACGAAACTGTATCTGAAGCCATTAAAAAAGCATTTGAGGTTTTTCCATTTGATCTGTGTGGGAAGAAGGTTCTGATTAAACCGAATGTTCTCAGGGCATCACAGCCGGAAGAGGGTATCACTACCCATCCCATGATATTGCGGGCAGTAGTGGACACCGTGGAAATGATGAAGCCAATATCAATCATTGTGGGAGATAACTCCGGGGTTTTCAGCTATGGCGCCAATGAAGATGCCTTTATAAAAACAGGGCTTATGGAGGCAGCAAAAGGTTACTACCAGAATATTGGCACCGATTCCATCAAAGTTGACTTTAATCCGGACTTTTTATCCACCATCAGTATTTCAAGGGTTGCTCTCGAATCAGATTTTATCATCAGCATCCCAAAGTTTAAGACCCACGGGTTAACTGTTTTGTCAGGAGGAATAAAAAATAGCTATGGTTTTCTACCGGGAGCTCAAAAAGCTCGATTGCACAAAGCTGCAGGGAATCCTGAACGATTCAACAACTTGATAGTCGAAGTGTTCCGAATTCGAGTACCTGATTTCTTTATTGTTGATGGTATCGTGGCTATGGAAGGGAATGGGCCGGCTTCATCTGATCTGAGAGAGACAAACCTTGTCCTTGCATCAGATAATGCTGTTGCCCTTGATGGTGTTATGGCGACAATGATGGGCTGTGATCCGGGCAGGCTAAGGTTTCTCCAGCGGGCAAGGGAGCTCAATTTGGGTGACTACGATCTCAATCATTTAGAAATTGTAGGGGACATAACGATTATTCCTGACTTTAAACTCCCGCCGCTCGGAGGTGAAGCAGTCCATAGCAATAGGGCAATGGAGAACCTTTTAAACAGTCGGGTGCTACTAAAACCCCGTGTTGATGAGGGATCGTGCACGGGTTGTGGCACCTGTGTGGGCCAGTGCCCCGTCTCTGCCCTGAAAATGAGTGACAGATTCCCACAAGTTGACACTGACCAATGTATTACCTGTTTCTGTTGTCAGGAAATATGTCCTTCAAAGTCTATTATACTCCAGTGACACAGAAGATTGGGAAGCATTTTGAGATAAGTTTGAAAATGTAGTATCCTTAGAGGTTTTCTTGATGCTGTACCAGAACGATTGTTGACAGATTTGAAAGAGGGTTGTTGTGGACCAAACAATAATTGACGAAATCATAAAAATTGTTGGAAAAGAAAATGCCCTTACATCACATGAGGAGAGGAAGTGCTATTCCTTTGATGCAAGAACAGATGGGACAATCCCAGATCTTGTTGTCTTTCCAACCTCTGCACAGGAGGTTTCGCAGATACTTATCCTTGCAAACAAGCATCGGTTTCCTGTGATCCCCCGGGGCCAGGGATCCGGTCTTACCGGTGGTTCAATACCAATCAATGGTGGGGTTGTTTTAACCTTCACAAGAATGAACAAAATTCTGGAAATAGACGCGAAAAACCTTGTCGCTGTAGTTGAACCGGGAGTTATCACCTTTGTTTTTCAGGAAGAAGTGGCAAAATACGGCCTTTTTTATCCTCCTGATCCTGCATCCTACAAATATTCAAGTATTGGAGGAAATGTTGCTGAATGTTCAGGGGGTCCAAATTCATTAAAATATGGCGTAACGAGAGATTATGTCCTCGGTCTTGAGGTTGTGAAGGGGACAGGTGAGATCATCAACACAGGTGTCAAGACGATGAAGGGTGTTGTCGGGTATGACCTCACACGTCTTTTTGTTGGTAGTGAGGGCACTCTCGGTGTGATAACCAAGATCATTTTGAAGCTTATCCCCGCCCCAGAAGCAAAAGCAACTATTCTTGCCCTTTTTAGTCGTGTTGAAGATACGGCAGAGGCAGTATCCGGTATTGTGGCTGCCAGGATTGTTCCCTCCACAATCGAATTTATGGACCAGGCTTCCATAAGATGCAGCGAACAGGCAAATCCAATGGGTATTCCTGAGGATATAGAAGGTCTTCTCCTCATTGAGATAGATGGTGATGGCGATGCTATTAAAACGTTAGCGCAAAAAATCAAGACAGTTCTTGTACAGCATAATGCTACTGATGTAAAACTGACCCAGGATCCGGTTGAGGCAGAGAAGCTATGGCAGGCACGAAGAGTGGTTTCACAGGCTACCTATAACCTGAATCCTGTGAAGATTGCAGAGGATGTAGTGGTGCCTCGATCGAATATTCCAACCTTAATCCGCTTTCTGGAGGAAACAGGCAAGAAACATGGCATTCCAATCCTGAGCTTTGGTCATGCTGGAGACGGCAACTTTCACGTTAGTCTTATGATAAAGGATACGAAAGAAGATTATGAAAAGGCTCATAAGGCGGTAGAGGAGATTTTTTCAGAAACCATTCGTCTCGGCGGTACGCTTTCAGGAGAACACGGTATCGGGACTGCAAAGGCACCGTATATTGGCATGGAGCTTTCTCCTGTTGTGATTGAGACAATGAAAAGCATCAAAAGGATATTTGACCCAAATTACATTCTGAATCCCGGCAAAATATTCGTAGCGAACTGACAAATGTTCCATGTTTGAATTTACTATTGACATGATTGAGGCCCAACTTCAGAAGCCTTTGCCCGGTGTAAAAGCGCAACTCCGTATGGCTCCTCGACCAGGCTCACTGAAGTCCCCGGCACCCGAATCCAAACCAAGAAAAAGCGGTGTGCTGGTCCTTCTTTTCCCATCTGTGGAAACAGGTGAACTCTGCTTTGTACTGACCCGTCGCACAGAAAACGTGGCAGACCATAAGGGTCAGATAAGCCTTCCCGGGGGAGCCGTTGATCCCCATGACCACAGCATTGCTGACACTGCGTTGAGAGAAGCATGCGAGGAGGTTGGGGTACGCATTGACACTATGCGTATCCTTGGCCCCTTGACCCCCATCTATATACCGCCAAGTGACTTCTGTGTTCAGCCATACGTGGCCTGCATGTTTCAATCGCCTCAGTTTCTTCCACAACCCGAAGAAGTGGCGGAAATTATTGAAGTGCCTCTGCGCTACCTTCTCGATGAAAGAAATGTTGTCATTGAAGAATGGCCCCTCGACCACGAGATTAAGCAAGTCCCTTATTTTAATGTCCATGGCCACAAGGTGTGGGGTGCAACTGCTGTTGTGCTTTCAGAATTTGCCGCTATTCTTGAAAATCTTGTGAAAACCTGAGGCCCAGATTAATTTGGTTAAACGAATGGGGGTTAAACAGCCAAATCACAACTGAAGGATTTTCATCATTTCATCAATCTCGTCGTTTGCCGAATCGAGTTCTCGCATGAACTTTCCAAGATCAACTTCGTCGATGATATCGGTTACTTCTTCAAGAAATAAATAACCACCATGTTCGGTCAAAAGGGTGACATCGAAATTGGATTCCAAACCTGCATAATGTATCCATGACAATCTGTCTGCAAAGGAGATGATTGCTGTTGCAGCCCTGTTGTCCTCCGGTGTTTCATTCACAGAGTGATGATACTTGGCAACATCGACAAACGTTATGGGTAGTCTCCATTTCTCCATAAGCCATGCACCAACTACATCATGAGACTCACCAATTAGTCGTTTTTCTACTTCTCGTATGGTGATATTTTCCTGAAGTGTTTCCTGGATAACCACTTTATAGGTTTCATGAGCAACTCTGTCGAGTATGACCTTTCCTACATCATGGAGGAGCCCAAGAAAATATAGAACATTGTGGTCCAGTATCCCGAGTTCTTCTGATAACCTTCTTGCAACAACACCGGTCGTTACAGAATGTCTCCAAAAGTCATGGAGATCGAACGTTTCCACATTTTTGGAAGGCTTCAGCGCCTGGTAGGTACCGCATGCAATGCATATCCCGGTAATCTCTTTAATGCCCAACAATGTTACTGCACGATCTATCGTCTCAACTTTGTTGGGTAACCTGTAGAAAGCTGAATTTGAGATTTTAAGAACATTCATGCTCATCAAGGGGTCCTTGGAGATTATATGGGAAAGCGCCTCAAGTTCGATATCCTTGTCGTTGAGGGCCACTAAAAGTTCTGCCATAACTGCAGGAATGGGGGGGAGAAAATCGATGGTTTCTTGTATCTTTATTTTTAAATCGCCTGTCATGTGGATATTATTCTAATAAAAAACATTCTATTATTTCATCGGATGGAATACAAAAGTAATTAAAAAACCCATTCCAGTTCAACGGTGATGACATTTGCCTAACCTGTGTATACGCCCCAATGTCTGTTATGACGCATGTCTTCCGGATTCGCCACAGTTTTGTGCTTTTAGTATCGCCACTAAATAGGGTATGTATATCCGACATCCGCCTACCACATTTTTACAGCACAAAGATGGGGTGAATATAGTATGACAAGACATACGGGTTCATTCCAGGAATCAACGAAAACATCAATGCGCCCATACCGGACATTTTTACTTTGGTAAGCAGGGGACATTTCTATTTTGGTTTGACAGAAGAGATTAAAACGTTTTACCAACATGGAAAATATACTATACTCTTGCCAGTTTTTTTTGTTTATCCTTGAATGCCTGCCTTCATCATTCTCACGCTGAATGAAAATAGGTGGTTTATGGCATGAAACCGAACGAGAAAAAAAAGACAATAGCATATCTAGGTGCAAAACGTTTCAAGTTGTGTATTTTAGCAGGGGCTGAGTCTGTTTTTAAGAACCGGGATCACCTGAATAAGATTAATGTTTTCCCTGTACCAGATGGGGATACAGGAAGCAACTTGTCTATGTCGCTTATGTCAGTTGTGAGAGAGATTGAAGCTCTGCAGGATCCGTCTCTCGAAACGATAGTGAAGGCAACTGCGTGGGGAGCCCTTATGGGGGCACGGGGTAATTCAGGCATAATATTTGCCCAGATTCTATCGGGCATAGCTGAGGGGATAGAAGGCAAAGAAAGACTGTCAGCAAAGGATGTAGCCCTTTCATTCTCCCATGCTGTTAAAAAAGCTTACAAAGCAATTCTTTATCCAACTGAGGGCACCATTTTAACAGTGGTTCGAGAGACAGCTGAAGCAGCAATAAAGGCAGCCGAGAATACTTCTGATCTTTATTTTCTCCTTCATGCAATGGTAACAGCAGCTCGGACCTCAGTTGAGCGAACTCCTGAAATGCTGCCCAAATTAAAAGAAGCAGGGGTGATTGATGCAGGCGGGTTGGGGTTTCTCTACTTTCTCGAGGGTATGCTGCGTCTTGTCGACGGCATAGCAATGGATGATACAACTGTTGATAATGAAAAGATGTTGGTCGATATGCAGAAAGAAACTTCAACCTCTCAACCCAGCAATCGTTATTGCACGGAATTTATTCTCAAAGGAAGTCAGATCTCAGAAGATCACCTGAAAAAAGACCTTTCCCAGAAGGGTGATTCAATTGTGGTTATAGGAGATAGCCGCCTTGCGAGGGTTCACATCCATACAGGCCAGCCTCAAAAGGTACTAGAGTATGCTTTTTCATTGGGGCAGGTTTCATCGATCAAGGTGGATGATATGCTCACTCAGCATACGTCGCGTTTTGTCAACCACAAGGGTGCAAAGACAAGCTCTGTTGTTGCCATTGTTCCTGGAGATGGATTTAAGGAAATCTTTTACAATGCCGGTGCTGAGCTTGTCGTGGATGGCGGGGCAACAGAAAATCCAAGTACGATGGATATAGTTTCTGCCATAGAGGCAGTTGAATCATCGAATGTGGTTATACTTCCCAACCACAAAAACATCTATCCGGCTGCCCTCAAGGCGGCAGAGATTGCAACAAAACAAGTCACTGTCCTCAAAACATCAACGCCGTCTGAAGGAATTTCTGCATTACTTGCTTATATGGATGATGCACCCTTCGAGGAAAATGTCAGTCGAATGGATCTGGCATCCCGGCAGGTAAAATCCGGAGAAATTCTGGTGGCATCAAGGGATGTAACATTAGGGGGCGTTGATGTTAAAACAAACGATTTCATTGGTGTTTACCGGGGAGAAATCCAATGTTCTTCTGCGTCCCTTTGTGAAACATTACAGCTTCTTGTTAAGTGCATGTACGAGCCGTCAGATGAGATTATTACACTTTACTTTGGTGAAATCATCAGAAAAAATGATGCAGAAGCTATGCAGTCGATTCTTCAGCAGAGTTTCCCCGACAAGAGTGTTGAATTATATTTTGGTGGTCAAGCACATGCACAATATATCGTTTCAGTTGAGTAGTGTGGAGCAGTAGATATGAAAATCATAACAGACAGCACTGCTGACCTGCCGAAAGAGTTGATCATTAAGCATAATATTGGGATTGTCCCGTTAACCATCCATCTTGGAGATAGAAGCTGGAAGGATTATTATGATGTTGAACCAGATGAATATTACAGGCTCCTGAGAAAAACAACAGCACATCCTACGACATCTCAACCAACACCCCAGCATTTTATTGATGCTTATTCCCCCTTTGTTGAAAAAGGAGAATCGATTCTGTCGATCCATCTGTCATCAAAATTGAGCGGCGTTTTTCAGTCTGCTCTGTTAGCGCGAAGCCATTTCCCCGGGGCAATGATAGAAGTGGTAGACTCTTTACAGGCATCCTTTGCCCTAAGTATACTGGTTATTATTTGTGCTGAAACGGCGAACAGAGGGGCTTCGCTGAGCGAAGTTGCTCATGTGGCCAGGGAGATTGGCCCACAGATCGAGACGTACTTCTCAGTAGACTCTTTGGAGTATCTCCACCGTGGAGGTAGGATCGGTAAAGCCCAGGTTTTTTTAGGGACTTTGATGAAGATAAAGCCCCTTTTGAAAGTAATGAATGGTGAAGTCCAACCCATAGAAAAAATCCGTACCAGTGAAAGGCTGTTGAACAGGTTTGTAGAGCTGGTTGAACTGGCAGTACAAGAACATTCACAGCTATTGATGGCGGTAGGGGAGTCAGACAATGCAGAGGTCATGACAGATCTCCTCGGCAGGCTTGAGAGAATCCCTGGTATTTCGCTCATGTTCCGGGGTAAACTTGGAGGGGTCATAACATCTCATGCTGGTCCAGGAGCGCTCGGTATAGCGTATGTCAAAAATGTGCTCAAGTAGTTGTGTAGGTAGAGAATTACTTCGTCGACTGGTCGCAGGAGAATAAAAGTGGATTCTCCTGACCGACCCTGCTTTTTAGCCACCTGTTGCTGCCGGGCTTACATTTTTTGTGACGCCACATACCATTGCCAATATAAATGCCTTCATCTTTTTTGATGCGTTCATAGCAGACGTAACAGTAGTCTTTTTTGAGTTCCTGAAAGAGGGGTTCCTGAAAGTATTTCTGCTTTGGCATAGTGTCTTTGCGTGTTGTGGAAGAATACAGGATAAACAGCATCAATGCAAGACATTTTTTGTTATCAGGTGATTGGTTAATTGAACACTAAGTTGATCGAGTTATTCGTTTATTGTGTTGAAAACGACATGTTTCCAACCCCACTTACCTCTTTCATTTCCTATTTATATGTCACTGTTCGGGATGGGAATGTGGCAGTGCGTTTTTAATCAGGCGATATTCAGCCAGGACTTTCCTGGTGAAGTGCGTGTCCGGGCCATCATCCTCTGACGCAACTTTTTTGGCTTTTCCTATGCCAACGTTGTAAGCATGAAGGGCTGCGTTGAGATTCTCAAACTTCTCGATGAGCCACGAAAGGTGGCTTACTCCGATTCTGATATTCTTTTCAGGTTCGTCCAGGCATTTAGGACTCTTTATTGAAACACCCATTTCTTTTGATACATATTTGGCAAGGGAAGGTTTTATCTGAAGAAGTCCACGGGCTCCCTTTTTTGAAATAGCATCACTCCTGAAATTGCTTTCAACCTTCATGACTGCCAGCACGAGCCGATAGTCAATTTCATTATCTTTTGCTTCTTCATATACAGACATAGCTATTTTCTTTAGCTTTTCATCACTTGCCCTGACTTTCTTATTTTTGAGGTACTGAATGATTTCGTTGGTGATAATGTTTTCGTGCCCACCTTCACCCCCTGAAGCAGAAACAGAGGTCAGTGCAATGAAAGTTATTGCAATGATTGTTGTGACAAGTATAGATAATATTTTAAACTCTGATCCTAACTGCATAAGTGTGTAAAATACCCCAGGCCGAGATTCAAAGTCAAGTTAAATTCTTTTAATAAATGTGCAGGAAAAAGTAGGAATGTCTAAATAGCTTTTAGTGAATCGGATTAGTCCCTTCCTTTTTTCATTGGCAACCCGAGTTGTCACCTGTGGTGTTGATAAAATTTCCAACACTGCCCAAAAAAGGCTTTTTTCTGGAGACCGTATAGCTAACCGCCTTTGTGTCTGGATGGCGGGAAAGATATCCAAAGATGTGGATTCTATCAAAAAATGTTATGACTATGTGCGATGCCCTTTGTCTGGTTTTTAAGAATACCAATAGATATGGGTTTTTCTTTGATGACCAACAGGTTTTCCATCTTCCAAATTATTTCTCTGAGGAACACTGATGGGCTTTGTACCAGACAAAACAATGTATTTGTATGCTTCCCTTTCACCCAGCCTTCCATTTCACGTAGCAACATAGAGTAAAACAAATCTGAGGATGGTTGATATTTGAGGATGTGTGGTTTAACCAAGATAAATTGTGGCATGGATAGTAGGTCTATTAAAGATCCAGATCCCTCACCGAAAATACGAATGACTTGTTCAGAATAAAATCCTTTTCTTTTCCACAAAGATAGATAGACTCGGGGGAGAAGTTGAAATAAACGCTTACCCGCGATCTTTCTTGTGGCATTTCCATGAATAGGTTCACATTCAGGATTTCATGGTTTGTTAATTCTATCTGTACACTTCTTTCTGGGTTCAATACTGTTTCTTCTGGGAGGTTCCTTTCAGGAATTTCTAGGAGCATAATCCCACATTTGTTGAGAAAGAACGTTGTTCCTGTATAGGTATCTTCTACGCCTCGGTAACCGCAATGTAAACGACATCATGGCGCCAAGACCCGATATCATTTCCATTGATGTCGATGATAGTTGGGAGGAAATCTCGAAAAAAATAAAAACGTGCGGATATTCCCAGTTTCCTGTTTACAGGCAAGACCCTGATAATATTTTGGGCATAGTTTCCATCAAGGATATTTGGAGACAGCCCAGTGATGATCAGGTCAAGGGCATCCAGGGGATTATTCAGCAGCCTTTGTTTGCACCAGAATCTTTAAAAGCCCTTAAGATACTGGAACTCTTTAAACAGTCACGAACGCATGTGGCATTGATCGTTGATGAGTATGGAGCAATTCAGGGTATAGTTACTCTCCATGACATTCTTGAAGCTATAGTTGGTGATTTGCCATCAGATGAATTAACAGAGGACTCAAATGTTGTTCCCAGGGCATATGGATCCTGGTTGGTTGATGGCCGCCAGTCTATATTGACAAGTTTAAAGAGGTTTTTCAAATTGGCGCCATGCCCCATGAAGATTCAGGCCGTTACCACACGATTGCGGGTTTCAGGTTGTTTTCTTTTAATCGTATTCCTTCAACAGGGGATCATTTTGACTTTGCCGGCCCACGATTTGAAGTCATCGATATGGATGGTAACCGAATCGATAAAATTCTTGTGACTCCTGCCCCAAAACATGTCAGTGATACTGACCAGCTTGGATAACTAAAGTCCAGACTTCCTCATGCTGATACCTATGATTCAAAGATTTTTTGCGGGAATAATCCTTTCATCGGAATTGCTGCTTAAAATCCCCCTTGCTGATTGGGTAGACTTTGTCTATGGGCAATACGTTGATGTCAATCGAAAAGAGATACAGGTGGTGCGGGTGTTGTAGAAAAATCCAATTAATTATCAACGAACTGCAATTGACAAGTAACGTCCTGAATGTTAGGAAATCTATATGGACAGGAGGCTGGGATTTTGTGGAAATTTGTCAACAACCGCTATGGGAATCTTGCCCCATGAAAATATAGATGATGCTCTGGAGCTTGCCCTCTCCCTTGACATTCCGTTCTGGCCCCAGTTGCCGAAACTCTCTTTCTCCGAGGACATGTACGTCCAGGCAATGGAATATTTTCCCGGCATGGTAATCGATGAGGATCGACAACAGATATATTTTGATACGAATAGGTTTATAAATGACATTCCTTTGTACATCGAACTCGAAAAAGACCCTACTACCTTTATTCTCTCAGAGAGATTCTCGCATGTATATCAGCGATTTCTGTCGCTTGAGCTTGATTCGTTTAAGGCCATCCGCGGTCAAATCATCGGCCCTATCAGCCTTATGCTGAAAATAGTAGATGAGAATGGAAAGCCTATAGCTTATAATGATGAAGTGCGTGCTTTTGCGTACACTATTATCCAAAAAAAACTCAATGCACAGTATGCCCAATTACGTGCAAAGAATGAAAAGGCTTTCGTGTGGATAGATGACCCTGGTCTTGAGTTTGTTTTTAACGCCATGTGCGGCTACGATAATGTGAAGGCAAAAGAGGAGCTCACGGTCTTCTTTGATGGTGTTGAAGGGCCACGTGGGCTACATCTCTGCGGTAGACCGGATTGGGATTTCCTGCTCTCCCTGAACATTGAAATCCTGTCTTTCAATGCCTATGCATTTGGTGAAATCTTTGTAACCTATGATAGGGTAAAAGATTTTCTTGGAAAGGGTAACATTATTAGTTGGGGGATTGTGCCGACCTATTTTGAAGAATTTTCGAAAGAAGATTCATCGGGTCTTGCTGGCAGGCTTGAGTCGATGTGGGCGGTCCTGGAGAGGAAAGGGATAGACAGGGAACTTATCATTCAGAACAGCCTTCTTGCGCCTGCGACATGTAACCTTCTGAATGCGGATAAAACGACTACGGTCGAGAAATCCTTTAAACTTCTCACGTCTGTATCAAGCCATTTAAAAGAGAAATACTTGTGAGGGTCGTGCATGAATAATATTCACGTTATATGCAAAAGACAGAAAGAAGATGCAATCAGCCTAGCTGCCCGTATCATTCAGCTTTATGGCCACAAAATTGACGTATTTGTTGACGAAGAGTCAGCCCGCCAACTCAACTATACGAAACAGCTTGAGATTGAGCACGTAGGGGAGGGGGCGAAGCTTATCGTAGTTCTCGGCGGTGATGGGACCCTTTTAAGTGTTGCACGGAATCTTAAAGGCAAAGACGTGCCAATTCTTGGGGTTAATTTAGGTGGCCTAGGTTTCCTGACCGAGATATCACCAGAAGAGTTTCCAGAGATGCTCGAAAGGGTTATTAGTGGTGATTATGATATCTCCCAGCGCATTATGCTCTCCGTGACAGTCAAAAGAGAAAAGGAGAAAGTTTTTGAATTTGCCGTACTGAACGATGCAGTCATAACAAAGGATGCCTTGGCGAGAATTATAGACATTGAGACTCACGTAAATGGAGAATACCTCACGACATTCAAGTCTGATGGTCTCATATTCTCAACGCCCACCGGATCAACGGGGTATTCACTGGCAGCAGGAGGACCAATCCTGTATCCTTCAATGAAAAACATCATTGTTACACCCATTTGCCCCCATATGCTCACGAACAGGCCCATCATTCTCCCCGAAAAAGTGAATATTAAGGCTATACTAAAGTCAAAGGATGAAAAAGTGGTTCTTACCCTCGATGGGCAAATAGGGTTTCCACTGGAGTTTGGGGATGAGATGTTAATAAAGGAATCTTCCCATGTTGTAAGCCTTGTCAAATCTTCGTCCAAGGGTTATTTCGAGATTCTGAGAACAAAGCTGAAATGGGGTGAAAGGTAATAATGCTTACCTTCCTCAAGGTAAAAGGGTTTGCGATCATCGATGAACTCCAGATAGAATTCAGTGACGGTTTTAACGTCATAACTGGAGAAACCGGGGCAGGAAAATCTATTATCATTAATGCGCTTTCAACACTGATGAGAACAAAAGTATCGAGCGATATTATCAGGACAAAGGCTGACCAGGCGGAGATTCTTGGTCATTTTTTTTATAAAGACCAGGAATTTATTTTAAAGCGCATTGTTAGCACGCATGGAAGATCAAGGTCTTTTCTCAATGGTGAGCCCATCACAACAACCAGGCTGTCTGAGCTGGGAGATACACTTATTAACATTTACGGCCAGAATGAGTTCCAATACCTCCTCGATCGGGAAAATTATATCAGTATCCTCGACAGCCTTTTATATCTTGACAATGAAAGGACTACCCTTTCGGAAAAAGTTCAGACCTTACGAAGATGTGAATCAGAGCTTTCAGCAAAAAAAAGGGAGATTGAAGGGCAGGAAAAAGAGATGGCTTTGTTGGATTTCCAGATTGATGAAATCGATCAGGCAGCTCTCCAGGAAAACGAAGAAGAGCGTGTGAAAGAAAATCTGAAAATCATTAAGGAAGCGGAAAAGATACAGGCTAGCCTCAATGCAATATATGAAGGCCTCTATGAAGGGGAAGAGTCTGTTCATGGAGTTATAAAGAGATTTACTGGCCTCCTCAAACCCTTCCGTGACATCGATACACTACAGGGACTGATGGAGAGGATTGAGACGATATCCTATGATATGGAAGATATCTCTTTACAAATCAGAGAACTAGAGAAAGGGATTGTTTTTGATCCTGGTGAGCTTCAGAGACTCGATGAAAGGCTGCAAAGAATCTATGAATTAAAAAGCAAATACGGTAAGTCGTATGGTGAAATAAAAAAATATGCAGCATCGGCCAGGGAAAGGCTTGCTTACCTGAAGACCCTGACCACAGACATTGATGGCCTTGAGAAAAAGAGAACTTCTCTCGCTCAGGAGGTACAGCATTTAGCTCAACGGCTTAGCGAAGAGAGAAAAAAAGGGACAAAATCCGTTGAAAAAGCCATTGTTAATGAACTTGGTTTTTTGTCTATGAAAGGGATGCAATTCCACATAGAAATTAGCAACAAGGGTACAATCGATGAGAACGGGATGGATGACATCGATTTTTTGATTAGCACCAACCCAGGGGAACCTCTCAAGCCATTGAGAAAAATAGCCTCAGGTGGGGAACTGTCACGAATTATGCTGGCAATTAAGAGGGTTATAGGGGGAGATGAAGGAAAAACTCTTATCTTTGATGAGGTAGATGCTGGAATTGGTGGAAGGGTTGCTGACCTCGTGGGCAAAAGGCTTCAGGATTTAGCCTCGAAACATCAGGTAATATGCATAACCCACCTTCCCCAAATTGCTACTTACGCTGACAGACATTTCCTTGTAGAAAAGGTTTTTGCAAAAGGATCAGCAAGGACAGAGATAAAACAGATTGATAATTCGGAGAGAGTCCAGGAAGTCGCCCGGATGATGGGCGGGGCAACAATAACGGAAAAAACAATCCAGAGGGCAGAGGAGATGATTCGCCATGCTACGAAAGGCATCCATTAAAGACATAAAAAGTATCCACAGTATTGTTAATTCGGCAGCCGCCAAAGGAGAGATGCTGGCGAGGTCTCTTGGAGAGCTCTATGACAATATGAGAGATTATTTTGTATATGAGGAGCGAGGAAAAGTCATTGGTGCCGGTGCTCTCCATATATGCTGGGAAGATCTTGCAGAGATAAGATCCCTTTGCGTCACAGAGTCATCAAGGGGAAAAGGCATAGGCCGGATGCTTGTTGAAGCATGTATGGAAGAGGCAAGAGAGCTCAACATAGCCAAAGTGTTTCTTCTCACCTACCAGGAAGAGTTTTTTGGGAAGTGTGGATTCACACTTGTTGACAAAAAAGAATTGCCACAAAAAATATGGTCGGATTGCATTCGTTGCCCAAAATTTCCTGAATGTGATGAAATTGCAATGATGAGGCGCATCTAACCATGTGTGGTGAAACATTTTATGGTAGGTGTTGAGAGAGGGGAAGGGATGGAGAAAGACCATATCTTAAATCGTATACGAGATGAATTTGACAGTTACGAGCTTTTCTTCCTAAAAGAGAAGACAAAAAAATTTGAAAGTAGGGACAGGGGTCTTCATGGAGTTGAAATACATGAAGAGGAGGGTATTTCTCTGAGAGGCATTAAACAGGGAAAGATGATCTTTACCTACACATTTCAGAAAGGGAAAAAGGCAGCTGATTTACTGATTGAAAATACAAAGCTCCTCAGCCCTTTTGTCGAGATTGATGCGAGTGCTGTTTTGCCTTCTCCCTATACAAATTATTCATCAGTCGATCTCTTTGATCCTGACGGTCTGGCAATAGATGATAGCGAGAAAATTGCAAGACTCATTGAAATGGAGTCCCTGATCCTTGATTATGACAAACGTATTGTCACGACAAGGAACTGTGAGCTTCAGGAAACCGCAATAGAGATAGAAATTTTCAATTCAAACGGCCTTAGTGTGAGAAACAGAAAAACCCTTTACTCGGTTTTTGCGCTCTGCGTTGCAAAAGACTATGATGAAGTGTCATGGTATGACTGGAAATGGTCTCACTCCTTTGCAGATATAGATATGAATGCCCTTGGATTCGAAGTTGCGCAGAAAACGATCTCATTTTTGGGCAGTGAACAGATTGCAACAGGTATTTATGACGGCATTCTTACGCCCCAGGCCTCTTGTGAAATTCTCAGCGTGCTGTCAGGATCTTTCCTCGCAGAGAGCCTTTACAAAAATAAAACAAAACTGAAAGACAAAATTGGAGAAAGATGTTTCTCGGGGAATGTCACTCTTGTGGATTCGGGATTGATTGGGATGGGTGCTTCTCCCTTCGACGGTGAGGGGGTTCCTTCACAGGAGAATGTACTTGTTGAAAAAGGGGTTTTTAAGACTTTCCTCTATGATACATATTATGGAAAGAAACTTAACAAATCCTCCACGGGTAATGCAGCTCGGACCGGCCTAAAAGAACCACCATTGTGCGGACGCAGAGGATTTTATCTTGAGGGTGGTTCCGATAATGTCTGTGACATGATGACTGATGGGGTTGTCATCGAGGAACTCATGGGCACCCATACTGCTAACCCCATAACAGGTGATTTTTCTCTTGGCACCGTGGGACATCTTGTCCGGGGTGGAAAGAAAGGCCCTTTTAAAGGGGTGATTTTTTCCGGAAACATATTTGATATTCTGAACAATGTTCAGGGTGTTGGGGACGACCTGAAATTTTACGGTACCTGTGGTTCGCCATCTGTTTTTATAAAGGGAATGAAGATCAGCGGAAAATAGACAGAGGTTTTGTCATTATCTGTTTTTCGAGCAAGTCAGCAGCTATCTTCACCCCCAGCCCATTCCAGTGGCTATCGTCCGCATGGTAGGGAAAAGTGTGTGTCGCCTGATAGAAGTCATGGAATGTTTTCTGGGTATCAATGACCTCAATACCCAGGTTCTGAGATTTTTTGATCAATTGTTCAAGAAATAAAGGTTGTTGTGTTCCAAGGTATTGATACAATATGGTTTCCTTGTTTGGAATAGGAAGAAATATGAATCGCACACGTTTTTTATGAAGAAGATCTCTGTATTCTTTAAGCCTTTGTGCTGCCTGCTCAATCCTTTCAGACGTTGAATCCTTATTCGCATTTACTCCCTGGATGAAAAAGATAGGGCATTGTGCTGATGTGAGCTCAGGTTGACTCATAGAGCCTGACCTGTTAATACGGGCACGCAGATAGTTAAGCATGTTTGCCTTGAAAATCCGATCAACGAGGACAGCCGTGTTCTGAAGGGCAGGGCTTAGACATAACTTTTTTAGAGCTTCTTCCAGAGTTGAAGGAGTGCGGAGGTCTTTAGCGGAGAGAGGTCGGAGTGATTCAGGCAAATCACGTTCTATTCCTGCCAGCACAACAATATCCGGAAGGTTTTCTCTAATAAGATCATGCTTGAATAGGGCCCGTAATCTTTCTGCTGCGAGGGGATAGACACTTTGTCCCAGTTTTTTTTCGAGTACCTCTGAAAGAAGCTCTTCCTGGCTTAAGCTGCTTCCGGCAATATTTGAATCCCCGACAATAACAATTGGATGTTTTTTTGTCGCCACGTTGGCTTTTCTGTAACCGAATTTATCTGTGATCCACAATACATCCTTTTTCACTGCACATCTAGTGTAATATGCAAGGTCTCCGTCCTCTATTTTTTTTATTTTCATATTTGGATAGAATTGACCTTTCAGGATACCATAGGAACGTTTAACAGAAAGGGATTCCCAGACTCGGAAGGTGAACTGATGGATAGGGAGAACAAACAGCTCAAGACAAATAGCAGCTATAAAGGGAAGAAAAAACAGAAGGTATTTTGCGCGATAACCATTCATGGCCACTGATTCCTAAAATTGAAAATAAATATATTTCTGTGAACCAGGCGCACTTAACAGAAACACTGCGGACAACATCAGATAATAAATCGGCCAGCGCACATAAAATGGTTTTTCAGACAACATATGCCGCATGGTCTCATGACTCTCGATAAAATGGATAACCCAGACAAAGGTAAGGGATGCAAGGGCAATAATAAGCTGACTTTTTGCTTTCCCAAGTAAGATCATAGATTCAAATCCATTCCCCTTGAGGATATCCACCCACCCTGTGTGCAGATGTGTTAACATATAGACTGCATCATGGAGTGATTCAGCCCTGAAAAAAATCCAGGCAACCGAGACAAGAGCAAAGGTGATGCAATTCTGAAAACCTTTCTGAAGAGCAGGGTGGCTGTCGAGACCAAAAGCATGGTTGACTTTAAATCGCAGGTTCCGGGAAATGAGTCCACTCACTATGAAGATGCCATGGATGAACCCCCATGCAACAAAGGTCCAACTTGCACCATGCCATAGACCACAGACAAGGAATACCAATATTAAATTTATATAAAGCCGTGTTGGAACAACTCGGTTTCCGCCAAGCGGTATATAAAGGTAGTCTCTAAGCCAGGTGGAAAAAGAGATATGCCAGCGTCGCCAAAACTCTGCTACAGAACGGGCAGTGTAAGGACGGTTAAAATTATCTGTAAGTTTAAACCCAAAAACCTGGGAGACTCCTATGGCAATATCAGTGTAGCCTGAAAAATCGCAGTAAATCTGAAAGCTGTATAATACGGCAACAAGAACAAAGCTGGGCCCCATGTGGGCAGCAGGATTATTGAAAACCATATCGACAAACACAGCAAGGCGATCAGCGACCACCAGCTTTTTAAATAACCCCCAAACCATGAGTTTAAATCCATTCGTTGCCCGTTCCCAGTCCCACTTATGGTATTCATGAAGCTGGGGCAGAAATTGCTTTGCCCGCTCGATGGGCCCTGCAAGAAGCTTGGGGAAAAAAGAAACATACAGAGCAAACGCACCAATATGCCTCTCAGCAGTTTTATCTCCTCGGTACACATCGATCATGTAGCTAACTACCTGGAATATATAGAATGAGATTCCCACGGGGACAACAAGTCGGAGCAGATGGTTCGGAGAAGAATGACGTGGATCACCGAAAATACCAGTAACGGAACTGCTAAAGAAGTTGAAGTATTTAAATACGAAAAGAACACCCAAATTGCAGATACAGCCTGCAAGAAGAAGCATTCTCTTGCCTGATGGACTCATCTGTTTTTCCATGAGTAAGGCCACAAAATAAGCTACTATAGTAGAAAAGGCGAGGAGGAATAGGTACTGAAACTTAAAGGTACCATAGAAATAATAGCTTGCTCCGAGCAGAATGATCCATCTGAATCGTTGATGTCCAAGGCAATAGATAGCGAGAACGATAAAAAGAAAGACGAAGAATTGAAGTGAGTATAAATCCATTATGAAACTCGCAAATGTTAACTTCTTTACTAAACTTCTCGCTGGATAGCAAGCGAAAAGGGGATCAGGTTTTCAGGAGATACAAGCATATGAAATTGCATCAAAATCTACGTTGAATGTACACTCCATAATTCTCTAATTGCACATAGCAGGGAAGAGCTGATATATTAAAGTGTGGCAGATGCCACCGAACTTTGAATTAAACTACTGTATGTTTTAAAGCAGTGTTGGTGGTTCCATGAGGGTAGCTTATTTTATTAGAAACATTGGTGTGTCTGGAGGCGTCAAGGTAGTCTTGCAGCATGTACAGATGCTGAAGGAAGATGGCTACGATGTTACTTTATTTACGAACAGGGTGAAGGATTCATGGGACTTAAAGGTAAAGCCGGTTGTCTTTGACCCTGAGAGCTTTCGGTATTTGTCTGATTTTGACATTATAGTTGCATCAATTTATCATGATGTAAAAATGCTTTTTTCCAAAGGTATTAGAAAACTAGTACATCTGTGCCAGGGTTATGAACCCATAGATTACCTTTCAAGAATTTCAGGGGAATCGGTCACCGAGCGTTACCAGAGAAAAGGTTTCCTTTCTCTGTTGGAAAGTCGTTTGGATATATTGAAGTTTAGAAAAAGGATACGTCAGATTGAAGCGGTCTACGCTCTGCCCACATTCAAAGCCGCTGTATCAAAACATCTTGTGGAGCTCCTAGAGAGCAAGTACCATCAAAAATGTGCACTCATCCAGAATGGAATCGATCTTAATATCTTTCATCCATATCCTGAAAAGGTATGGGGAGCCAACAGAAAGATTCGTATTTTATCAGTAGGTTCTGCAGACGTGGGATTCAAAGGTATTGTTGATACCCTTGATGCTGTGGAGTTCTTGAAACAAAAAGGTATCGAGGTTGAGCTCATAAGGGTATCGCCCGGTATTCCATCACGACGAGAAAAAGAAGGTGATCTTGTCCATCAGTTTCTTACAGGAGTGAAGGAGAAAGAAATGGCAGAACTCTACCGTGACGCAGATATCTTTATCTCTTCGTCTCTTGAAGGAGAGGGGTTTGGTCTCCCTGCCATTGAGGCGCTAGCATCTGGGGTTCCATCTATACTTACGGATATTTCAACCTACAGAAACTTCAATGAAAATAAAGACTTTGCGTATTTTGTACCAACTCATAGCCCCGAAAAGATTGCTGAAGGCATTGAATCCTTCATCAGGAATGTTGAGTTCAGAAATAAATGCATTGAAAACGGGTTACGTGTTGCACATGCATTTAGCCTGGAGAGGACAAAAAATGATTTGATCAAATTTATGAGGGACCTGCACAGTGAGAACTAGCTGAGGCTTGAGCCTAATACTTGTCTCGTGGCTCTATCGATGTACTTTTCGCAAAAAATTGAGTGTACTCCTCAGAGTCAAAAATGGTTTATCAAGATTGAATTGAACCATCTTTGATTCGAGGTTAAACTTACGAATAAGTATGGAAGGAATTTTTTCCCTTTGTATAGGAAGGAAGATGGTAACCTTATTGAGTTTCCGTTGAAGTTTGAGATACTTTTTTCCGAGAAAGGCAAATGCAACAGGTAGTGGCATTCCCTGACATTTGCATGAAAAAGACTCATTTGGAGATAGAACAACGTTTTTTGTGACATGAAGGTTGCCCCATTTAGGAAGATAAAAACGATGCATTTGCAGTTGTTTTTGAAGGAATGAACCAAGTTCGAGGTAGCATAAGTTGATCCATCTGGTCAAATCTTTGTAATGTGGTTGCTCTTCAAACCACCTATCACGCCAAGCAACAAGTCTCTCTAAAAGATCATATAAAGGTCCAGATGAAACGTTGAGTAGTCGAAGGTCGTAAAGCATTGCTTTCATGTTTAACAGAAGGGCTCGGATATTGACAATCCTGTGTAATTTCATAACAGTCAACTGTATATAGTTGGAAAGCAAATATTCAAGGGCAATCTGGATTTGTAAGCAAGCAATCTCGTCACTGGAGAATTTGTTTTCCCCTGTAATCAATTGTTCACCCAAAAGAAGACGCCAATTACGAAAGAAATTAAAATGTTGCGCCTCCATAAAATCAGTTTTGGTTACACCTAGAAGAGGGTGAACAAATAGATAGCGCCCAGTCACAGATGAATTTTTCAAAGGATTCTGATAAAACTCTGCATCGTCTTTGAGGACCACCAACATGTCGATATCAGATATGCCAGGATGTTGGACAGTTCCCACTTGATAGACCGATACAATGTTCTTATGCTCATTCAACCTTTCAATCATTGTAGTGATTTCATTTTCGTAAACCTCTAAAGGAATAAACTGAGGTGTGTTTTTGAACCGGAAAGTCATCGAGGTTTGCTTGCCATTAATGTTATGAGACGCGACATTCTCTGGTAAAAATCGTCTGTCAGGAACCTTTGAATTTCTTTGGGTACGGGAGGAGAAAATTTTTTTGCAAGAAGCCTCGAGTGCTTTGTCGGCTTTGATATTAACCGGTGAAAGGAGGGTGAGATATGGTAAGACCAATTTGCACGTATCGAGGACACATCATCCATGATTGACCAGTCCTTGGTTTCAAAATCGACGCGGGCTGCCTCAAAACTAAACTTCTTGTATATACCTTTTCCATCACGCATCTCAACATAGAGACTTGGCAGTAACATAAACTGGCTTAAAAGGATTTTTAATTCATATACATTGCGTATAGATTCCCTCTGCTCAATCCTCTTTGATGCACTTTGACATAAATTGTCGAAACTTTGCCTAACGTTCTGTGCTGAGTTTTTGCAACTAATGCTCAACGACCTCCCATGATTAGGGAAGAGGGATTTTGCATAATGAAACAATTCCTTTGGAAACCGATCTTGAGGGTAAGACTCCAGGTCTGCCTCTGAGAGGACAACCCATCCATGATGCTGTATGGGATCAAAGTCGAACATGATCGATTGGGCACAATAAATTATATAGGCAGTGCGTGCAAGCCTTTCAGGATCTTTAAATATTTCGTTCCTCAAGATTACGAGCGCGTCGAAATCGCTGAAAGGGGTTTCTTCGTAAGTTCCCAAGCTGCCATGGAGATAAGCTCCCACAAGATCCTCTTTTAAGTCGCAGATAAAATCCATCATTCGGAGCACATGAGGGTTCTTGCCCTGGTAGGCATCTATCGTCACGATGTCAGGTGATAACCCTCTAGACGAAAACGAATAGCTTTTCATGTATTGGTGGAAGATTCTCTTTGCATGTCTGTAAAACGGAACTGAGGGAGATATGGTCGAAAGTAAAGTATCTTTCCACGAAAGAAAATCTCCGTTCACATATTTGTATATGTTTCTTCTAAAGCGCTGTTGTAAATCCAACACGTTATTCATAAATAGTCCCTTCTCATTAAAACCCAGATCTATAAGACTTTCATAATCCACCCTGACACTGGGATTATGCCTGCTATCGTAATATGAGGTACCTTATCTCAAGTTCACGACAACTTAAATTTGCGAAATGTTTTACGTGCATTCAAAAGTAACCCAGGTCCTTCAAACGATTAGCAACTTTTTCAAAATCTTCAGTGCCTGCTTCTATGTAAGAGGTTGGTGACATGTCAGAGGTCACATATCTAGTCCCTTCATATGACTCAAAAGCATCAGTTATAATAGTTCCATCAATATCGTCAGGAATAGGGATATCCAACAGGTGAAGAATGGTGGGGAAGACATCGACTATTTCCGCAACTGCAGTATGCTGTTTCTTGATATTGCTGCCTGCTAAGCAAAACATGCCGTTTATTGCATGATTGCTATCGTTGGATAGGTCGAATGCAAAAGGGCGTTTTTTTGACGGTATTTTTTGCATTATTGAATATCCCTCAATACATTCAACGACCAAATCAGGATTGAAATCGCTGGATGCCTCTCCGGTATACCACCGGTAAACATTCCTAACAATGTGCTCTCCATTGTACTGTATTTCCTTCAAATCCTTTTTTAATGCCTCTTCGTTGATCTTCAGGTTCTTGTTCAGGAAGAGAAACGCATAATTTACCAAGTAGCAATACGCATAAGCTTGGGTCCGTTTATAATCTATTTTCCGGAGGGTGCGAATAGGATTTTTCCGGAGAGGGTATTTCATGTTGCGCAAAAATGGAAGTTTGAATTTTTTTGATAAATGAACAAGGTTATCCAGTTGTTTGATAAGAAAATAGCGATTGTTTTTCACAAGATATCCCTGTTGGTATAGCCAGTGGTTAAGATAGAACGCTTTGTGCAATGAAAGAAATCCATGGTCGGAAAGAACACACACGCAGGTATCCCGGTCGATCCCTTCAAGGAGTTCACCTATTTTTCGATCGATATTCTCGTAAAACTCCAGAATAATTTTTTGCTGTTCTTTTTCGGCCATGTCGAGACCATGTCTGGATGGGTCGATGAGGTGAAAAGCGTGATGTTGCAATGCGTCGGTAACCTGAAAATGGTACATGAAGAAATTCCAGTCAAATTCCTTCATTAAAAACTTGACTCCTTCAACCTGGCTGTCGGTTATTTGAAGCAGTTCACGTATGAGTCCAGCTAGGCCATTCTGCTTGAAGACAGCATCATTCCACCACATCCGGTAGAAGTCGTAGCGCCCTATATGATTCTCTATAGTTTTTAAGAGGCCCCTGGGATGAATGCAATCATCAGACGTTTCAGGTGTATCAAAGCCAGGGATAATGATTCCATTGATGGCTTCAGGAGGGTAAGTCAGGGGGACGTTCACGATAATCGGTTTTTTATCTGCATCGCTCAGGATTTTCCAGAGTGTCTTTCCGACGATGCAGGTGCTGTTCGTGAACTCATACTCATAAGTCCATGGTTTTTCCACAAAGAAATTTACGACCCCGTGTTTGTTTGGATACTTGCCTGTCTGGAATGACGTCCATGCTGCAGGTGTTATAGGCGGGATAACGGACCTCAGTTTTCCGTACGTTCCCCGCTTGAAAAGGGCTTTGAGATTCGGCATAATTCCTAAATCAATAAGGTGAGAAGTGAGGCTAAGAGACATTCCATCAAGGCCAATTACCATTACTTTTTTAGTCGAATTCATATAATTACCTGTATAATCAATTAAATAAAAACGAAGTTATAGTATGATGGAAATGGCAAATAACATCAAGACATTTATAGGTGTAAGAGATGGTCAAGATCTTTTGGGCAGTTTAGAGGAGGTTTTCAGTGGTTCGTCCTCATGGTTATATCGCATCCTTTACTTCCGGCAGGGTTTGCCAGTACACATCATCCGGAATCCTGTCGTTGAGACCCTAGTGGGGCCGCCGTGTGTTGTACCGATCAAAAAACTTCATAAGCTCCTTTTTCGCATGACTGATTGATGCATATGCTTTCAAGAAGATCTCTTCGTATTTCACAGTTTTCCAGAAACGCTCGATAATGATGTTATCCCTCCACCGGTCCTGTCCGTCCATGCTGATTTTTATTCCATGGGTCTTGAGTATCCCCATGAAGCTATCCGATGTAAACTGGCTTCCCTGGTCGGTGTTGCAGATATCGGGTGTTCCATATTTTTGCAGTGCTTCTTCAAGGGTCTCAATGCAGAAGGAATCATCCCGGGTGTTTGGATATCCTCCAGATAATACCTTCCTCCTTGCCCAATCCATGGAGGAAACAAGATTGCAGAAACCTTTTGCCATGGGGATGCAGGTTATATATCGGGATACCACACGGAATTTGCTTCGTTAATGTCGAGCCCTCTTAAGCGGTAAGGATAGATCATGTGACCGGGATTCAGGTTTTAAGAGACGAAGGTTCTTGTAGAGAGCCTTGATGCCCATACGGTGAATATCGGTGTACAACCCGGGATAGTTGTAGTCGACAGCCAGTTATGGACTATTGAGAGCCACTCAGCCTGTCATGATAAGTACATATCACCCTATATTCTTCTGAGAAAATACGGAACAAACATACCTGTTTGCGGAAGCGATATTTATCTGGAAGAGGTCTTTGTTTGCGAAGAATCAATAAATACCTACCGATGTGCTGCCGGGAATGATCTCGTGTGTAAAGGCTATCATTCCCACCGTCACACTATTGCATATATGGCAAAAAAGAAAGACTGCGCAGCGTGTGAACTCAAGATTCGGTGCGCTAAGCAAAGCCTGGAGATATACAAAACCCGTCAACGCTTTATGGAACGCTTCTGCAAACGGAATGGACAGAACGATTTCGACCTGGCAGGGTGGAGGGGTCTCTGGAAAGATGTCATTCAGCATATCTTATCTGTATAATCCAGAACATCGAGATATTGCTTTGGTACACAACAAGACCGATAAAAGCATGGCATTACCTCAAACCAATTACATCTCTGTGGCAGAGCTGCAGGTAGAATCTTTGGAATGAGCATTGGATTTACCGTTTCTCTATCCGTAGAAAAAGTGTGACCGGTAAATATTACGGTTGGTAGCTGGTGCTCTGGACTTTCTATAATGGCCTGTGCAAAAGTTGTGTTGGACAACAACCCGTTGATATTGGAGGCCACCCTGTCAACTACCCGTTCCTTCCAGAGTTTCTCAAAGATGAGCGCGGGAACGAACTTCTTCGTCTTTGCATGACTGCCGTCAAATATCTAAATGGTACGGGCAGCCCTTCCTTTGCTGTCACCAGACCGATACATACTGGGGAGAATCAGGATGACTGTCGCGGCAGTATTTTTTTATACACGGGAGTTGCCATACATATCCTCCTCAAAATACGTGGGGTCAATGTTATAAAAGAGGAGACAAAGGTAGCTCGAAGAGTTTGTTATAGCGTTTCTGGAACTGTACATACAATTAATCTCTATGGGGCAGGAGAGTGTCAAGGGTACTGTAGATCCGGTCATCACTGAGTTTAGCGCCAGATACCCTCAGAAAATCAGCACGGGCTGGTCTCCACTACCCAGGTTTTAAAAAACAGTGGTTGGAAAACGTCAGATTTCAGGAAAAATACTACCCGATTTTATGAAAAATTGAGTCAAGCTGCATGAGGTGGGTTAGCTTATCTCCCTAAGCTATTCTGTCAGAAAGGATTCAGGAAAAATGTTGTTTTAGAAAGATACCTGTGGCTATATTAACGCATGGTTCATGAAACTAACTATATGGACTCTCAACAAAAAGTCTTAAATATCTTTCCTTTGCCATGGATCGTTGTTTTGTTGAGTTTCACTATTATCATTAGGCTACCTGTTCTTTTTATAGCAGGAATAATACACAACGATAGTTATGAATATATTCGCGCTGCAAAATCCATGTTGCAAGGAGATTGGACTGGAGGTGTCGCTCCTCCGGTTTATTCGTTCTGCATTATGGTTTTGAACAAATTAGTAGGTAATTATGAACTTGCTGGGGTTTTGGTTTCGTGGATTTTCGGAGCTGCAGTAGTGGTTCCAATATACTTCTTTGCAAGAAAGGTTTTTGATGAAAGAACTGGAAAAATTGCTTCACTTCTGTCGGTCGTTCAGCCAACCCTCTATTTCTATTCCGGTTCTGTGCTGAGTGATTCTGTTTATTATTTCTTTATTGCCCTATCAGTCTATCTGGGATGGATGGCTTTTGAGAAAGGAAAATTAATAACAGTAGTTTTATTCAGTTTGAGTACAACAATTTCATATTTAACACGTCCTGAGGCCATAGGATTCATGTTCATTTTTTTTCTTTGGATACTTTTGATCAATCCACCTGGTGAGAAACGGAATCTATTGAAAAGACTGACCCTTGCTGTTACGGCAATCATTTTCTTCATCATATTTTCGTCTCCATACCTGGTTGCTTTGCGGAAGGAATTCGGCAGGTGGGAGATTTCCAGAAAGGCTTCAATTTCAATCGAGATGTTGGAGAAGAACACAAATACGATAATTCAACAAGACAAGGAGACAGAATCTGGACCGGAGATTCCCACGAATAAGAGAAAAATTAGCATCAAATCAATTGTGAGGGAACCGGTATCAATCTCAAAGAAATTATTGGCCGGATTTGTTCTGGCTCTATTTAAATATCAACAAGCATTGAACCCAGTCCTCTTTCTGCTTGCCCTCATAGGATTGGTAAGAAGAAGACACGATAGAACCCTCTGGAGGATAGACCTCTACATACTCAGTTATTTTTTCTTCTTCTTTGCAATGGTTCTACCATTTTTTTGGATAACAAAAAGACATACTTCTCATCTCATAGTCATAGCCTTGCCATGGGCAGCCTACGGGCTTATAAGGATTTCTGATTTTGTTAGAAATAAAACCACCATTGCATTCATGCGTAATCATGTGGGTACTATTTTCCTCATTTTTATAATGATTATTTTGTTCACACAAGGGGTTGTTGAGAGAATGAATTCGCGGAAACACAGAGTAATTCGAAAAGAGGTTGGTATCTGGATGAAGAACAATCTTCAAAAAGGCCCTGTAATCAGCAGGCTACCCCATGAAGCATTTTATGGAGACATGGATTGGATCAATGTTCAGGATTACAGTTATGACAATCTTTTAGAAAAAGCAACCGATAAACAGGCAAAATACCTTATTATCGATATGGATGTTATGGCCGACAACACAAACTTTGTCAATCGTTTAAAGGAAAATAACTTTGATCTTATATATGTAAAGCAAAAGAGGAACCAGAAGATTTTTGTGTTCAGTTTTCAAGAGAGGTAATGCGCTTTGGTTTATCAGTTTTTTCTGCAACCAAGCTCCAGAAAGTCTGTCTCCTCGTAGTTAAATTTACCCTCATCATTCGGAAAAATGGTCATAACCTTCCCTTCATTCTGACGTACTGTTCGTTCTAGAAGGTTATTATTAACGAAAGCAGCAATTACCGAGTCATGGTTTTGCTTGAGAATATCCAAAAGAATCTTCTGATAAGCCACATCCCCAATGTGAAAACCGTCAATACATTCACAGTTACAGGATGCGGCCTTTCTTATGTCGTGATAATCGTAATTCTCAAAAGGTAAGGATTTGACATATTCTTGAAACTTGAAAACGTAACCGTATTTTTCAGGTCGTGATAGTATGCGCTGATACACAAAGGTCGTAACAGGCGGAATGATCAAAATTGGTTTTACATTATAATTCATACACAGTTTTAATATTTCATTCAGTATCGCTATTCTATTTTGTGAAATGTCTGCTCCGAACTCAAAACGCCTTTTTGAGTCAAGCCTGTCATTAAAGCCGGTAATCCTCTGTCCTTTTGGAGCAAATCCAGTGATAGCGTTTGCATACAGGTAGGAGCCATCCTTCCTGAATCCGTCCGATCTCTTGATTGCTATTAGGCCTAGGTTATTAAAGTTTGTTATATGATTTCTATCATTCTTGAACAAGAGAATGCTTATATAATCCCTTAGTTCTATTTTTGACGATATTAAAAATTCGTATGGTTTTATTAATTTACCAAAGGTTAGATCAGTGCCTGTGTTTCTATGGTAGTCAAAGGTTTTCCGATGGGTAAACTGATCGCTGAACCACCAGAAATCAAGGCCTAGTATTATAATTTCCGGTCTATGGTAACGGAACAATTCAGTCAGGAAAAGCCTTCCTTCTTCGAGGTTGTTCATTGCTCCACCGCAATTGACAAAAGGTACTTCAAAGAACTCTTCTCGCAATTCCAAAACACGTGAAGATCCAAGGGCAATAAGGGTTGGTTTTACACTCCGCACAAGCTCAATTTTGTACGCAAAAGTAATCTGATTGAGTGCAGTTCCGTATATTGCATTTTTTCCCCGCTGGATTTTTACTATTTTTTTGTACGGTGTATGTTCGTGAGCATTTGTTATAAAAAGAAAATTCAAGAATAATGGGAACGCGATAATTGCGATGAATAAGAAATACACTTTTAAAAATTGACTATACTTTTTCATGTTTATTAAAAAATAAAATATATGAATTGACTTGCCTTTTGCAGATTAAGCATGGCGTACAATGAAAGTAAACCCAGCATACAGGCATTCTTCCATGTTGGAGAAAATCGCTGTTCCATGTCGTTTGAATTACGAAAATAAATGGACAACATAAGACAGATGATAATGAAAACAAGGGTGTAAATATTTCCGTCAATATTTTCCAGCCAATATTTTAGAGTAGCTCGAAACGTCTTAAAAGACTCAAAGGCATGGTTGATATAACCGGTTACCCCCAGGCCATGGGCACCAAACATACCTTTCACCACTTTGATAGCATCATCAAAGTTTCTTGCCCTAAAAAAAATCCATGAAAAATTAACAAAATTGAATGTAAGAAGCCAGGCAAGAGGTTTTGGAAGGTGTATGTTCAACCTTTTCCAGGTTCTTTGTACCACAATGGCAAGTCCATGCATCAGTCCCCAGCAGACGAATGTCCAACCAGCTCCATGCCACAAACCGATGATGAAGAAGGTGATCATAAGGTTTATGATAATCCGTATTTCAGATACCCTGTTTCCACCCAAGGGTATATAGACGTAATCCCTGATAAATCTGCCCAAAGTTATATGCCATCTACGCCAGAATTCCTGTATGTTGATCGATCTGTAAGGAGTATTGAAATTGATAGGGAGCCTTATGTTGAACATGAGAGAAGAACCGAGTGCCATATCGGTATAACCTGAGAAGTCAAAATAAAGTTGAAGAGAATAGGAAAGGGAGACAGTCCAAGCCTCCACAATATTTAGGATGACAGCGTGGTCGAAACCCTGGTCGACCCATACAGCAAGGGTATCTGCAATACTCACCTTTTTGAACAGGCCAACAAAAAAAAGGAGGAGACCATGAACAAGGTTCTTATTATTTAAAAGCTTATTTTTTAATCGGTCAAACTGAGGCATCATCTCCTTATGGTGGATGATTGGGCCTGCAAGAAGGTGAGGAAAAAATGTGACAAAAAGAAAATAGTTGAGCACGCTGTATTCCTTGGCCATACGTCTGTATACATCCACAAGATATGCAATCTGGGTGAATGTGAAGAAGCTAATGCCCAACGGCAGGGCTATCTGGAGCAGTCTTATGTGACTGCCGGTTATATGGTTGATATTGTTTATAAAGAAATCCGTATATTTGAAATAAGCTAATAATATCAGATTGCCTAGAATTCCAATGATCAAAAAAAGCCTAGATTGGGATTGCTTGGCCCTTGTAAGAGTCAACCCTATCCCATAATTAAAGAGGATGCTTCCAAGGATGAGAGGAATGTAGACTGGATTCCACCACCCATAAAAAAAGAGAGAGGCAAGTACAAGCCAGGCCTTTGAGGCCAGAATCAGTTTTTTTCTGTTCAAAAAGAAATAAATAAATAAAGTTAAGGGAAGAAAAAGAAGAATAAATACATATGAATTGAAAAGCACTGACCGATATTCCTTTTAAGTATAAAGAAATATAGTATTATCAAACAGGTACTAAATCAATGCCAAATCTTTATGTGATCCTGTGATCCTTCTTTTCTTTCTCAGTTTTCCAAGGGAATATGGTAATATGTGTATCATGTTATTACCAAAAAAGCCGAGATACAGGGTGAAAAAGGTTTGTCAAGAATGAACCGGGTTGTGTGGCAGTGGCTTCTCGCGCTTTTTCTCTTAGTCATCGGCGTCTACTACTGGGGATTATCAGATGTTATCAAGATTTCGGTTGTTAGCCGGCCTGCGATAGGTCTTGTTTTTTTCTTTACGGCTTGTTTTACTTTTATACATAACATTCGGTGGTTGAAAGTTCTGAAGTCTCTGTTGTCTGAATTACCCAATAAGCGTCTGGATTTTTTGCACTTCTATCAATGGCTGATGAATAGTTATGCAGTGGGTCTTTTTGTGCCCAGCGATGTGAGCCTTGTTGGTGTAAGAATATTTTTTATGAAGCAATACAAAGAGGTAAAGACCTCTACTGCATTGTTGTCAGTGTTCCTCGACAGGCTTTTTGATGTCGTTGTGCTACTGGTGATCATTATATCAACTTTTCTTATGTTACTGGGTAAAAATAAACTGGGAATGCTCATCATCCCAGTTGGAATAGTTGGGATGGTTTTTGGTTTATTTTTGTGGAAGAATAACGAGATCCTTCCATATCTAATAGTTCTATATTCTCGTGCCATCAACCTGGTTCTGAGATTACCGATTCTTAAGAGATGGAAAAGGACTGATCCTGCCGCAGTCCTGGAATATATTCCAATAAAAAAAAATACACTATGTTCTGTATTGGCGTGGAGTTTTATAAAGTATATCTTTATTGCCCTTCGTTTCTATGCTGTTGGAGTGGTATTCGGGATCACATTCACATTCTTTGATGTATTTTTTGCTGCTTCTCTTGTTCAGCTTGCCGGTTTTATTAATGTCACTCCTGGTGGCCTGGGCGTCATTGAGATGGGATCTTATGGGGCACTTAAATTCATCGGCGCTTCCCATCCGGAGGCAGTTGCTTTTGCTGTTGGACAAAGGATTCTGGTATCGTTGATTATTGTGGCAATTACCCTTGCAATAAACCTGGCAATGTTTGCTAGATCAGGAATCCTGAAAAGCGGCTTATTTGCTGAGAGTAGATAAGTTGCCTGGTAAAAGTATTCCAGGGTAGTTTTCTGTGTGGAGATTTTGTAGAAATGGCTTTGAACCAAAAGGTTTTTGTTCTTGGTCTAGATGGTGCGAGTCCCGAGATAATTGAGTCGTTGATCGATAGGGGCAGGTTGCCCTCATTTAAGGCACTTAAGGATGGGGGGGCCTCCGGGAAGCTGAGAACAACAATTCCTCCTATTACAGGTTCTGCTTGGTCTTCCTTCATGACTGGTAAGAATCCTGGCAAACATGGCATTTTCGATTTTATTTACCGTAAAGAAGGAAGCTATGAACTTTCACCCATCAGTGCACGAATGCGCAACGGGAAGGCATTCTGGACCATTGCGACAGAGGCTGACAGGAAGGTTTGTATCTTTAATGTCCCGGTGACGTATCCTCCTGATCCTGTGAACGGAATAATGGTTTCAGGAATGCTGACACCTTCAGGTAGGAATGATTTCACCCATCCTTTTTCTATAGCTAAAGAGCTTGATAGGGTGGCAGGGAAATACCAGATCCATATTACAGAATCATATTCAAGAAAACAGGAAGATCGATTTTTGAAACATTTGTATGAGGTTACATCAAAACAAAAGCAAGCCATGGATTTTCTTCTCAGTCAGGAAGATTGGGATCTTTTCGTTGCTGTGTATCAGGGGATCGATGTTTTACAGCACGAACTCTGGCACACTTATGATAGGCGGCATTTCCGTCATGGACAATACGAGGAACGTTATATCGATGTCATTCCCCAGTTCTATGAGTACATGGACAGTATTCTTTGTGATGTGATGGACTGGTGCGAAAGAGAAAATGCTATTCTCGTTGTTATGTCCGATCACGGTGCCGGGGCTTTAAAAAAGCTTTTTTATGTTAATAATTTTCTCATTAAAAAAGGTTTCTTAAAATTAAGGAAAAGGGTCATGACAAGATTCAAGCACCTTTTATTTCGCCTTGGTGTGTCACCCATGACCTTCTACCATATTTTACTTTCAGTTGGTCTAGGACGACTAAAGCACAAGACTCGCTTCGGTCAAGGTTCTTCATGGCTTAAGAAGTTTTTTCTCTCCTTCGAGGATGTTGATTGGGGTACTTCAAAAGCCTATGCTATTGGAAGCACAGCAGGCCAAATATATGTAAACTTAGAAGGGAGAGAGCCAGGGGGAATTATCAGGAGAGGCGAAGAATACAAAGCTGTAAGGGAAGAAATAATTAAAGAATTGAGGGGTCTTACAGACCCAGAGACAGGACATCATGTCATCGAAGAGATTTACAGAAAAGAAGAACTCTATTCTGGACCTCACACATTAACGGCACCAGATATTGTTTTTTTGCCAAAGGGACTTGAAATAGTTGCATTTGGCGAGTATGAATTCGCCTCCCATCGTACCCTTGATTACTCTCGTGGACTTTCCAGCTCTCACAGGATGGATGGAATTCTCATGGTGAAGGGCGCTGGGTTAAAGAGTAACTCCACGATTATAAATGGTAATATCATGGACATTGCACCGACCATTCTATATCTTATGGGTTTACCCGTTGACCCTGACATGGACGGCATGGTACTAAAGGATGCTATTGAGAAGGAGATTCTTGAACAAAACCCTATCGAAACAGGTGATTTGAATACATGTAGTTTTGCAACAGGTGAGGTCTACACCAAAGAAGAGGAAGAGGAATTGAAGGCCCACTTGAAAAGCCTGGGATATTTTGAATGACGATAACTGGATGATGGAACAATATAAAAAGGCAAACCGACTGTTCTTTTCTTTTGGCGATCTTTATAAAGCCATTATGGGACTGATAGCCTATCATGTTCCGTATCCATCTTTTATTACAGCACTCCTTCACAAGATGAGGGGAGTACGCATAAAAAATGTCTGGAGTGTCTTCATTGCCTACCACGTGGTTATCGATTCCATTCATCCAGACATGGTGGAAATCGAGGAAGGGGCTTGGCTGACAAGGGAGGTCAAGATACTTGCCCATTACAATCCTACGCCATTGCAACGAGATATCGTCGGTGGTAAAAAAATTGAGAATGTAAAAATTGGAAAGGGTGCTTTTGTGGGGGTTGGGGCAATTATCCTACCAGGTGTTACCATAGGGGAGGGTGCACTTATTGGCCCTGGTTCAGTGGTAACGAAAGACATCGAAGACTACATGTGGGTGGCAGGTAATCCAGCACAACCGATAAAATCCTTAAAAGAACTCAAAGCAGGTCCAGACAATAATAGAAGCGTGGTGAGGTCGGATGGTCGAAAATGAGCTTGAAAGGACAATTGTGATCATCCCTGCCCATAATGAAGGTGCCCACATCGCACCTATTGTCACACAGATTAAAGCCAATTACCCGTATTTTGACGTGTTAGTGATTGATGACGGATCCAGTGATGATACGAGGGCAAGGGCTCTTGACGCTGGTGCGTCAGTAATCTCAAATCCTTTCAGTCTGGGTTATGGTGGAGCACTTCAGACCGGTTATATATATGCAACAAGAAATAGATACAATTTTCTTGTGCAACTAGACGGTGATGGCCAGCATGACCCCACCTGTATTTATGATCTTATTAACCCTGTTCAAAGTGGAACTGCAGATATCACCATTGGGTCGCGTTTTCTTATTTCTCAGAAAGAAGGTCTTGATTGGCCTGCTTATAGAGCACCGGTGGTCAGGATGATCGGTATGAGGCTCTTCAGCGCTATTGCCACATTTTTTACAGGGCAAAAGGTTACCGATCCGACATCAGGTTATCAGGCAATGAACCGCAGAGCGTTCCATCTTCTTGCCGGTGACAAATTTCCTATTGACTATCCAGATGCCGACGTAATAATTATGCTTCATCGGGCAGGGTTCAGAATAAAAGAGGTTCCTGTAAGGATGTTCCCTAGCCCTGATGACAAGTCAATGCACAGCGGACTTAAACCGTTATATTATATTTTTAAGATGTTCCTGTCTATTATTGTGACACTTTTAAGACGGTGAGAGAGATGTTTTAAGAGGAGGTAAGTATGTCTTTTCGTATTAAAATAGTCACGTTTGTGATTTGTATTGCCATGCTTCTACTCGTTGTGGATCTTGTGAGAAGACGAAAGCTGAGGGAAGAATATTCACAGCTATGGTTTGCAACGTGGTTCGGTATCCTGGTCCTTATGGTATGGTTTGATCTGCTGAAATGGATATCCCATTTTATTGGCGCGGTTTCTAATGTATCAACCCTGTTCTTGTTTGCCTTTATGTTCCTTATTCTCATAAGCCTTCATTTTTCAGTGGTTATATCAAAACTCACAAACAGATTAAAGGATCTTTCGCAACAATATGCCATTCTCCGAAACGAACTTGAGAGTATGAAGAAGGCCCGGACGGACACCGTGCAATAAAAGCTCTTTCATCTTAAGATCTCTAAAATGCTATCAGACGATTATTCCTCCACCAACCGGTATGCCATTCTTTTCTAGGATAAACCTTCCCATCTCAGGAATGTAAGAGAAGGTATCGATGGCTATTTTCTTGCGTAGTTTGATCTTTGCCTTGGCTATTTCTCCGATTTCGAGGTGATGTAAACCCTCTTTTTTCTTGTCCATGGTGGCAGGATCAAACTTTTCAGTTATTGAGAGAGAACAATAGCTCTCCTGTGTAGTACACTTAATCTGGATCTTGTCTCCCTTGTTGTATTCTCCATAGAACCAGAAAAGGTTAGCATCAAAATCCTTTACTGTCCTGACGTTGTTGTCACCTGAAAGAATATCGCCTCGTTTAATTCCGTTTGCACCTTCTACAATGAGACCGATTGATTCACCATAGGAAGCAGTCTTAATGTTGTCTTCCAGGAATTTCCTTATCTCTTTAATCTTGACTCTTAAACCTTTAGACAAGAGATACACAGTTTCACCAACAGCGACTTCGCCTGATTCAATCCTTCCTGCCACGATCTTTTCATTGCCAATGCGGTAGACATCCTGAACCGGAAAACGAAATGGCCGTTCTTCAAAGGTCTTAAATTCAAGCTCATCAAGGGCCTCAAAAAGACATGGGCCCTCATACCAGGTGATGGAGGGGTCCCTTTTGGCAACATTGTTCCCTTTGAGAGCTGATATGGGGATGTAGAACCTGGGTCGCAATGATAGATTTCCAAAGAAATCCTTCATACCGGCAACAACCCTGTCATAGATGTCCTTCGAGTAACCCACAAGATCCATTTTATTTATGAGAACGCAGATGTCTTTGATGCCTACCATACTCAGGAGATAACCATGACGTTTTGTCTGCTCCATTATACCCTCATTCGAGTCAATGATGAGAACGGCAGCATCTGCATAGGAGGCGCCTGTAATCATGTTACGAAGAAATTCCTTATGGCCAGGTGCATCTATGATTACATATTTCCTCTTCGGTGTCTGAAAATAGATCTGTGTCGTATCTATGGTTATACCTTTTTCCCGTTCTTCTTCAAGGGCGTCGAGAACAAAGGCAAACTCAGTTTCTTTACCAAGGAGCGAGGAAGAAGCAGTGATCTCTTGGTATCGGTCTTCTTTCAAAATTCCAGTATCATAGAGAAGCCTACCGATAAGAGTGCTCTTCCCGTGGTCAATGTGGCCTGTTATTACGATGGGTAATGCTTTTTCTTCCATTTCCTTCCTCCTACATGTATCCTAATGCCCGCAGTTTTTGCATGGTATATATGTTTTCCTTGTCCTGTGCCCTTCCAGCCCGTTCCGATGTTTTTGATGCTGCCACCTCATTAATCATATCTTCGATGGTTGTGGCACTTGATTCAATAGGAGAACAACAGGGTACACATCCGATGCTGCGATATCTTTTTCCTTCTTTTGCCAGGTAGAGATGAATGATTGGCAGTTTCTCACGCTGGATATATTTCCAGATATCGAGTTCTGTGAAATGAAGAATCGGATGAACCCGGTAATGCTCCTCTTTGTCCAGGTATGATTTATATTGGTCCCATATCTCTGCAGGCTGATTCTCATAATTCCACTGGAACTGGTCATCCCTGGGAGAGAAATACCGTTCCTTAGCTCTGATACCGTGCTCATCCCGCCTGATACCCAGAAATATTGCTTTAAACTTGTATTTGTCAATAACCTGCTTTAAGGCATTTGTCTTAAGTTCTGTGCAGCACTCCAGCTTCATGCCAGAAGATGGGCTCATGCCCGCTGCAAGTTTTTCCTCATTCCTTCCTACAATAAGGGGAAAATTCCATTCACGAGCAAGCCTGTCTCTGAACTCATACATATCAGGAAACTTGTAGCTCGTGTCGATGTGGATTATGGGGAAAGGAATCTTGCCAAAAAATGCCTTTCGTATGAGCCATAACAATGTAGTAGAATCCTTGCCTACAGACCATAGCATGGCAATATTCTTAAAACGGTAGTACGCTTCTCTGATGATGTAGATACTTTTGTTTTCGAGCGCGTCTAAATGATCCATCCAAGACCTCCTTCCTGTATCATAAAAAATAGTTCATAATTATGTTAGCGGGGTTTTCTATAGTCACCTGTTGATCAAAGGTTATGTTTTTTGGTGTTATAAGGGTTGCGTCCTCACCTGTGTGCATACCTTTGAAAATGTCTGATGAGAAAACCTCCTTTCTCCTCAAATTCCCCTTGAGGTCGTATCCTTCATTTGAAATGCATATCAGGTCAGGTGCGTTATCATAGTAAGGCCCCTTGTAAATCTCTTCCTTATCGACAACTTCCTTGATGACTTTTGTGCCATTAGTGTCAGCGAGTTCTAGGAAAACCGCTTTCAGCGCTTTTTTAATCTGTTCTGTTTCAGAGGATTTTACCTGGCCACGGGGGAATTTCTTTTCGTAATGGATATATATACGCCCCGGATCCATGGCAAAAGCTATAGTCCCCTTTTCAATTTTATCATAGTAATCTCTACTTTCATCTGTTACGAGATATCCACTGTCCCTGAGCAGGGCGTTAAGATTCACTTCTGCAACCTGTTCGGTGAAACCATGATCAGAGAGGACGAGAAAGAGAAAATCTTTGCCATATTTCTTTTCAAATGCCCTGTAAATATTACCAATGAAGGTGTCAACTCTTTTGTAGAAATCGTGAAATACAGGAGTATCTTTTTTATCGAAGAAAAAATGGTGAAGCCTGTCAGTCTCTGTTATGCAGATTGTAGCTATGTCCCACTCTTCCTCAGTGATAAGGTTGATGGACACCTTTTCTCTTACAGCCAGGCTATCCATGAGATCTTGGTAGAACCCATCCTTATCCTGCCTTGCCTTCATGAGGTCCACATCAATAACGTATCCCATACGCTGTAAAGGAGCAACATAAGAGGTAGGGTAGACTGCTTTGTTAAAATCGATAGCAACGAATCCAGATACGAGAAGACCATCGATGGGAAAGGCAGGGTAGGTATTCGGGATGTTCAGAACAAGAACCCGTTTTATTTTTTTTTGTTTCTGGAGGGTCTGCCAGAAGGTGGGTGCTTTAATGTCACGAGAGTTGGGGAAGTAAAGGTCATAAGAATTTGGCTTAAGGTCAGTAAAGCCATAAATACCGTGCTCAGCAGGATTAGCGCCTGTCATGAATGATGTCCACGACACGCTGGAAATGTCAGGATAGGATGCGTGCATCTTGTGAATTGTGTAATCTCCTTCGCACATATGCTTCAATTCTTTCATGTGTCCCTGCTCCATCATTCTGGTGATTAAGCCGAAAGGAACACCGTCAATACCAACTATAAGTGCTTTCTTCTGCATGTTATTTTCCTGTATAGTGAACTTTGCCCTTGTTTTTCAACTTTTTTTCGTTAAACTCCTCATCTTCCGTGCATTGTATCTTTTCCATCTCTCTATCGCCTATTACTCCTTGCAATTTGCTTATCTCATTAACTTATTTCCCCTGACACGTATGCCCGCGTCCTTTCATCTGAAGGGTTGTCAAAAACTTTCTCAGCAGGCCCGTGCTCAACAAGCTCTCCAAGATAGAGGAAGATCACATAGTCAGCAATTCTCCGAGCCTGACGTAATATATGGGTCACTACCACTATAGTGTAATTTTTCTTGAGGAATTTAAACTGTTTTTCAATTAGCTGCGCTGACAGGGGATCGAGGGCTGACGTAGGCTCATCGGCTAGGATGGCTTCCGGTTCCACAGCCAGTGCACGGGCAAGGGCAAGCCTCTGTTGCTGCCCTATAGAGAGCCTCGATGCAGGAGTATGGAGTCTGTCTTTTACCTCTTCCCAGAGTCCCGCAAGTCGCAAATATGATTCAACAAGAATATCCATCTGGCCATTTTTTTTCGAAGGCACTTGGACCATACGACCTTCAAGATCGTTAATTTGCTGGACTATTCTGTCTTTTGACATCCGGTGTACCTTTGGGCCAAAAGCAATGTTTTCATAAATAGACATAGGAAGGGGGTAAGGTCTTTGAGAGAGGAAGCCCATCTTCTTTCTAAGAGCAAGGATGTCGGCATTACCATCATATGTGTTTACACCGTCTATAAGTACATCCCCGGTCACCTTTACATCTTCGTTAAGGTCGAGGAGGCGATTCAGACTTTTCAAAAGGGTAGTTTTCCCACATCCAGAGGGACCGATAATGACTGTTATCTGCTTATCAGGGATATTAACCGTAACGTCCTGGAGCACCCTGTGGTGACCATATGCGATGGATAGATTTTTTAAGCTAATATGGGGCATAGGTTGTTATCTACCTCACAATATTTTTTGAAAATCTGTGGCTCAAGATGCGGGATATCAAACTTACACAAAGTACAATGAGAAGTAACACAAGCGCTGAAGCATACGCCCGTTCCTGGACTTCCGGTATAGGTGTCCCTATTTGAAAAAAGACTGCGAGGGGAAGGGAAGCAACAGGATCGAAAATCGATCGGGGGATAAAGTCAGTGTAACCTGCCGTGAAAAGGATTGATGCCGCATCCCCAATACCTCGTCCAAAAGCAAGGAGGACAGCTGTTACGATGCCTGGCAAGGCCTGCCGCAGAACTACTGCCAGTGTTGTTTCTATCTTAGTGGTGCCCATGGCGTATGAAATTTCCTTTAATTCAAGAGGAATGGTCCGTATAATCTCCTCCATTGATCGTACCATAATGGGAAGCATGAGGAGGGTCAGCACGATAATACCTCCGAGAAGGGAGGCACGGAGTCCGAAGTAAACCATGACGACAAATCCAAAAGCACCATATACGATGGATGGTGTGCCCCACAGCACATCAAGAACAAGTTTCGTGAATCCGGCATAACGCCAACTGGTGTATTCTTTTTGAAGGCCAAAGGCCACGGGGATGGCTATGAGGATAGAGCAGAACGATGCACCGAGTGCAAGGAGCAGAGATCCAACAATCGCATTGGCTATGCCACCTTCTTTACCCAGGTAATAACCACCTTTCGGTGTCTCTACAAGCATTGAGAGGGTAAGGGCTGGTGCCCCCTTGTACACAGTAATGACAATAATCCCGGCAAGCATTATGAGAACAAGAACAAGAGATGCGAGCATAAGGCCCTTGAAAATGGTTTCTTCAATGCGTCTCGCTCTCATGCGTATCCTCTTCGTTCAATCCTGAGCAGGATGATATGAGCTGCTAGGCTAAAGCCACCAACAACGAGCATAAGGAGGAGTGCGGAAAACATGAGAGCTGAGTCGTAGAGTGGTATGGACATCATCTCTCCATAATTGTTTGCAATAAGAGCGGGGAGGGGGTAAGCAGGGGCAAAGAAGGAATCAGGTATCTTTGCCACGTTGCCCACTACCATGAGAACCGCTATGGTTTCTCCAAATGCACGGGCAAACCCAAGGACTATGGCCGCGATAATTCCATGGAGAGAGCTTCTTAGGATTACATGCTTTATCATCTCCCATGTGGTGATACCAAGGGCTAGGGAATTTTCGCGGGCTGCCTGGGGAATGGTTCTGAAGACCTCAAGAGCTACCGAGATGATAACAGGTGCAACCATGATAGCGAGGATGATACCCCCAGCGAGCAGGCTATAACCGGTGGTAGGGCTACCTATGGCTTGTCCAAGAAATCTTACCAGGGGAACAATGGCTATAACCCCGCAGAGACCATAGATAACTGATGGAATACCTGCAAGGATGTCAACAACGAGCCTCACAAAAGCTCGAAAACGCTTGTGGGCATATTCAGAGAGGTAGATGGCACTCAGCAGGCAAACTGGCACTGCAAGGATCATAGCGATTGCAGTTACCCCCAGGGTACCGATAATGAATGGAAAAAATCCAAAGTCACCTCTAATGGGATGCCAAGACGTGGAAAAGAGAAGGTGTGAGAGAGATACTTTGACCAGAATAGGCTTTGCTTTTATGTAAAGAATAATGGCAATAACAAAAGCTAAAGTATTGACAAAAACCAGTGATAGCCGGATAGATAGGGTAGAAAAAGTGTCTTTGAATTTTCTTAGATCCACAAAAAGATTTTCCTATCTCCTTATTTTCCTATTTTTTTCAAAGACTCGATGATCTGTTTTTGTGTGATCTTAATATAACCCACCTCGCTGACATATTTTTGTCCATCGGTCAATATCCATTTTACAAAGGTTTTTGAGGGTTCTTTAAAGTTTTCTTTTGTTATAAGGTAGAGGTCACGGGCAGGTGGAGAAGGGTATGTACCAGAGATGACTGCTTTGATTGCTTTTTCTTTTGTACTGAGATCTTCGTTAGTATCAATCTTGCCGTTTTCATTGACATCGATTGCGATTATCTGGATGCCAGCAACCGGAAGGCCTGTCTTGGCATCGTAGGCATAATTGAGATTGTTATAACCCACACCATAAGCATCGCGTTTCACCGCATCAGCGAGGCCTGGATCACCGTATACGCCTACACCTTTAAGGTCTTCTTGTTTTTTGCCCAGGTAGTGGGCCCACGTCTCGGCAGCCCCGCAGGAATCAGAGCGGGTGTAAACTTGCACAGCATTCTTTATCGAGGTTCCTGATATTTCCCCCCAGGTGAGGGACTTGTCAATAGTCCAGAGCTCTTTGAAGGTTTTCTTTTTCATACCTTTTTTGCTAATTTCCCTGAGCACAGGGTTGTTTGTACTGATGGTGGGAAAGACAGCGTCCTTAACCACAGGAATATATGTGGTCCCTGGCTTTATCTCTTCCGGTCTGATGTCCCGAGAGACCATCCCAATATCAACCATGCCAGCCAAGGCATCTGCTATGCCTTTTCCAGCCCCTCCGGCAGAAATATCAATGCGCACATTGGCATTCATCTTACGAAATTCTTCACTCCACTTCACCATCATGGGATAAAGTGCCCAGGCACCAGATATCCGAATGGTGCCTTTAAGGTTCTCAGTAGGAGATGATGCAACAATTGGAGATGGGCAAAAAGTTACAATAACTAAGATGATACAAAATAAGATAACAATTGTTGTTTTCACTACAGGTACCCCAATGATTTCAGCCTCTGTCGAATGGATTCAATCTCTGATCGGTTCAAATTTCTTGATGAGTCTTCAGACCTCATTGCAATGACATCCCGCAATACATACACAATAAAGTCTGTTACTGAACTGAACCCGGTCTCTTCAATGATTTCGCTTATCCTGTTGTATAGCGGTTTCGGTATTTTTATCGTTACTCTTTCTTGTGCACTCATATATGGCTCATATTTGAGTGTAGCAGGCCTGTCCTAATGTGTCAATATTTTTTTAATGGATCCCGATTAAATTGTAAAAAAAAATGATACGGGTCTCGTATAGATTGTAAATATTGGTTTAGAGAATCTTTTTTCACTCTCATGCAGGTACAGGAGTATTGATGGAATAAATTGAATTTACCGGTGTTTACCATACCGCCTCTCCTTATGTTGCGAAATCAATTTTATAAACAAATTTATTACCCTTATAAACTAAAATTAAGAAAAGGCATAATACCAGAAATTCGAAGAGTACCAAAAATATACCCTTTTTTCTGTATATGATTTTTCCAAGGCGCTGAAAGCCCTTAAAAACCAAATTTATTTTGTTCTGATCAGGGCTCGCTTTTGATTTTAAAGGTTAGGCATAAACTTGTAGTTGTAATAACGCGCTGGGGCTGAATTGTAATATCGTATTATTGTCTCAGTTACAGAAGATATGAGCCACTTGAGAAACGAGAATGGCCTTTTTCCGTGGACAAGTACCGGCTTTCCTTTTATGCCAAGGGTCTTTTTCATGTCGTCCACAGTGTCATAAAATGTTCCGATACTATCAACCAGACCAAGTTCTTTTGCCTGAGAACCAGTGTATACACGACCATCAGAAAGTTTCTTCGCTTGTTCAACAGACATCTTACGACCTTCTGCAACATCTTTAATGAACTGTTCATGGATGCTGTCAAGAATCTGTTGAAAATATGCCCTCTCATCGTCCTTCATTTTTCTAAACGGTGACCCCACATCCTTGAATTGTCCTGCTTTGATTGTATTAGGTTGGATACCAATCTTTTTCATAAGATCTTCAGCAACAACCTGTTCCATGATAACGCCAATGCTACCGGTAATTGTTGATGGGTTAGCAAATATTTTTTCTCCAGCGCTTGCGATATAATATCCACCGGAAGCACATACTGAACTCGCAGAGATATAAACCTTCTTCTTTACAGATAGTTTCTTCAGTTCCCTATAGATTTCCTGACTTGGCCCAACGGACCCTCCGGGAGAGTTGATTCTGACGATGACACCTTTTATGCCGTCATCTTCCTTGAATTTGACTATGTCCTCCATAGTATCTTTTCCATCAGTAATGACGCCTTCTATCTCCACAACCCCGATCTTGTCGCCTAATCCACGGCCGAAGATACCAGTCAGAAAAGAAACCACAAAAATTACTGCAATAAGAATGAAAATTACAAGAAAAGCTTTTTTTATCCGTGTCATCTGTCTGTGACCTCCACTCAGCTCCTATATAATAATCAGGGAACAGTTGAGAGTAAACATAATTTATGTCATTAAGCGCTTTTTATCAGTAATATCCGACAAGCTTCACAAATGAGTGATCTGTTCCTTATGTTTGTAGGATAATGAAGCCAGCGAAACCCGAATTCTGGAAAGGATGCGTAGCCCATGAAGAGAGTATACACACCATATTCTCAGAGGCATTAAAACGTAATCCATAATGCCAGTTTGCAAAGACAACAGAGCGCTATAAAGGCAACCGGTCCGTGAACATATAGCAGAAGCATTATCATTAGCCTTTATTCCCAGATCACACACAAGGAGAGTATAGAGGATATCGAGGCGGAAG